>Ga0183260_10000017_pt1 | contig 97389 bp, 115 predicted proteins | sample AntDrymUQ4972206_2_FD_129768 | JGI IMG/M metagenome (GOLD analysis project Ga0183260, IMG submission 129768) | Polar desert sand microbial communities from Dry Valleys, Antarctica - metaG UQ497 (22.06) (version 2) (version 2) | ecosystem: Environmental > Terrestrial > Soil > Desert | place...
GAGCTACAGGCCCTCGACCTCGGCCGCGATCTCCCCTGCCGCGGCCTTGGCGTCGGCGAAGAGCATCGACGTGTTCTCCTCGTAGAAGAGGTCGTTGTCGATGCCGGCGAAGCCGGGGCTCAGCGAGCGCTTGATGACGATCACCTGCTGGGCCTCGTCGACGTTGATGATCGGCATTCCCGCGATGGGCGAGTCGGGGTCGTTCTTCGCGGCCGGGTTGGTCACGTCGTTTGCCCCGATCACGACCGCGACGTCGGTGCGCGGCATCTCGGGGTTGATCTCCTCCATCTCGCGGAGCTTTTCGTAAGGGACGTCGGCTTCGGCGAGCAGCACGTTCATGTGGCCCGGCATTCGCCCGGCCACGGGATGAATCGCGTAGCTGACCGTGACGCCGCGCTTCTCGAGCTCGTCGGCCATCTCCTTGACGGCGTGCTGGGCCTGGGCGACCGCGAGGCCGTAGCCGGGCACGATCACCACCGAGTCCGCGTAGGCGAGCGCGATCGCCGCGTCCTGGGGGCCGATGGACTTGTGGGGGCGTTCCTCACCCGTGCCGCCACCGCCGCCCGCTGGCGCGCCGCCGAACCCGGCGAACAACACGTTGGAGACCGAGCGGTTCATCGCCGTCGCCATCTCCATCGTCAGCAGTGTGCCCGAGGAGCCGACGAGGGTGCCGGCGACGATCAGCGCGACGTTGTCGAGGGAGAACCCGGCCGCAGCGGCCGAGAGCCCGGTGAAGGCGTTCAGGAGCGAGATCACGACCGGCATGTCCGCGCCGCCGATCGGCAGCACGACGAGGTTGCCGAGCAGCGCCGCCGCCAGCAGCACCGCGATGAAGACCGCTTCGTCGGGGTCGTCGTTGTTGAGCCCCAGGTAGATGCAGGCGCCGACGATGCCGACCAGCAGCAGCGCGTTCAGCACCTGCTGGCCGGGGACCTTCATCGGCTGGGTGGGGATCAGGTCCTGGAGCTTCGCGAAGGCGATGTTGGAGCCCCAGAACGAGACCGAACCGACGACCATCGAGAAGAGGACGGGAACGAGGATCTCGAGCGGGGCCTCGGTGATCGCGCCGATGTCGATCTCGTGCTCCAGGTCGCGGAACTCCGACCACGCGATCAGGGCGACGGCTCCGCCTCCGACGCCGTTGTAGAGCGCGACCATCTGGGGCATCGAGGTCATCGCCACGCGGATCGAGGCGACCGCGCCGACCGCGGTGCCGACGATCAGCCCCGCGGCGATCAGGCCCCAGTTGCCGATCCCGTCCAGCGCGAGCGTGACCGCGATCGCGATCGCCATCCCGGCGGCGGCGACGAGGTTGCCGCGCTTGGCGGTGGTCGGGTGGGTGCCCTGCTTGACGCCGACGATGAAGAGGACGAAGGCGACGACGTAGGCCGCGCGGACGACGTCCGAGTCGGGAGCCAGGGCGGCGAGCGAAACGCTCACTGGCCCTCCCCCGCTTCCTCTGGCGTCACCGTCGCGGGCTCCTCGCTGGCTTTGGGCTTCGGCTTGCGCGCGAACATCCCGAGCATCCGGTCGGTGACCATGAAGCCGCCGACCACGTTGATCATCCCGAAGGTGACCGCGATGAACCCGATCGTCTTCTCGAGCGAGTCGTCGGCGTAGCCGAGAACGATGATCCCGCCGAGCACGACGATGCCGTGGATCGCGTTGGTCTGGCTCATCAGCGGCGTGTGGAGGGTGGTCGGCACCTTCGAGATCACCTCGAAGCCGACGAATGCCGCGAGGACGAAGATCGTGATCTCGGTCATCAGGTCCACTACTTCGCCGCTTCCTTGGCCCTCTCGTTGACGATCTCTCCCTCGTGGGTGAGGCAGGCGCCCTTGACGACCTCGTCCTCGAAGTCCAGGTTCAGCTTGCCCTCGTCGTCCATCAGCAGCTCCATCAGGTTCGAGAGGTTCTTGGCGTAGAGGGCCGACGCGTCGGGGGCCATGTCGCTCGGCAGGTTGACCGGGCCGATGATCTTGACACCGTTGTCGGTGACGACCGTCTCGCCCGCCTTGGTGCCGGCCGCGTTGCCGCCGGTCTCGGCGGCCATGTCGACGATCACCGAGCCGGGCTGCATGCCCTTCACGGCCTCCTCGGTGATCAGCAGCGGCGCGTCGCGGCCGGGGATCTGGGCCGTGGTGATGATCACGTCCTGGCGCGCGGCCGCGGTGGCGAGCTCGCCGCGAAGCTTCTCGTTCTCCTCGTCGGTCAATGGCCGGGCGTAGCCGCCCTCGTCTTCCGCATCCTTGACGGCCTCGACCTCGAGGAACCGGCCGCCGAGGGACTCCACCTGCTCCTTCACCACCGAGCGGACGTCGAAGCCCGTTACGACTCCGCCGAGGCGCTTGGCCGTGGCGATCGCCTGCAGGCCGGCGACCCCGGCGCCGAGGATCAGGACCTTGGCGGGCGGGACGGTGCCCGCGGCCGTGGTCATCATCGGGAAGAGCTGGCCGGACTCGCGCGCGGCGATCAGGACGGACATGTAGCCGCCCAGGTTCGCCTGCGAGGAGAGCGCGTCCATCGACTGCGCGCGGGTGATGCGCGGGATCGCCTCGACGGCGAAGCTGGTGACGTCGTTCGAGGCAAGCGACTTCGCCAGGGCGCCGTTGGTCAGCGGCTGCAGGAAGCCGATCAGCACCTGGCCCTTGCTCAGCTTGGAGACCTCGTCGTCTGTGGGCGGCGCGACGCGCAGGACGACGTCGGCGCCCCAGGGGTCGCCGCCGACTTCGGCGCCGGCCTCCTTGTAGGCGTCGTCGGGGTAGGAGGCGGCCTCGCCGGCGCCGGACTCGACGATCACGTCTATCCCGTCCTTGGCGGTGAGCGTCTTGACGACGTCAGGGACCATCGCGACGCGCTTCTCGCGCTCGGCGGTCTCCTTGGGGACTCCGATCCTCACGGCGCGGGAATCTAGCCGACGAGCTTCGAGAGCCGCTCGATGGTGTGCATCCGCTCGGCCGCGTCGCCGTGGACGGGCGAGACGATCAAGCGGTCGACGCCCTGCTCCTCGAACGCCTTGACCTTCGCGGCCACCTCGTCCTCGGTGCCGATCATCGAGGTCGCGGAGACGAGCTCGTCGGGGATGGCGGCGAACGCCTCCTCCCTCTTCCCGTCGAGGAAAAGGGACTGGACCTCGTCGGCGGCGTCGCCGAAGCCGAAGCGGTGGGTCAGGTCGACGTAGAAGTTGGTCTTCTTCGAGCCCATGCCGCCGAGGTAGAGCAAGAGGCCCATCTTGACCACGGTCCGCGCCGCCTCGACGTCGCCGTCGATCGCCACCTGAACCGAGGGCGAGACCGAGAAGTCCTCGCGCGAGCGCCCGCCCTTCTTCAGGCCGGCCTCGATGTGCTCGCCCCAGGCCGACTCCCACTCGTCGACCGAGAAGAAGATCGGGATCCAGCCGTCGCACGCCTCGGCGGCGAACTCGACCGACTTGCGGCCGATCGCGCCGACGTAGATCGGGATCTCATTGCGGATTGGATGGACATTCAGCTTCAGCGCCTTGCCCTGGCCCGTGACGCCCTCGCCCTCTTTCAGCGGCAGCGTCCAGTGCTCGCCGGAGTGCTCCAGGCGCCCCTCGCGGGCGACGATCTCCTTGACGATCTCGACGTACTCGCGGGTCCGGCCCCACGGCTTCGCATAGGGGACGCCGTACCAGCCCTCCGAGACCTGCGGGCCCGAGGGGCCGAAGCCGAAGATGAACCGCCCGCCCGAGAGGGCGTCGATCGTGATCCCGGCCATCGCCGCGGCGGCGGGCGCGCGGGCCGGCACCTGGAGAATGGCGGCGCCGAGCTGGATCTTCTCGGTCTTCCCGGCCAGGTAGGCGAGGACGCTCACCGCGTCCGAGCCGTAGGACTCGGCCGCCCATACGGAGTCGAAGCCGGCCGCTTCGGCCGCCTGCACGATCTCGACGGCCTCGTCGCCCTGGGGACCGATCCCCCAGTAGCCGAGGTTTAACCCGAGCTTCAAAGTCACGGCGAGACCCTAGTCGCTTCCAATTGTTTCTGGGGTGATGGAGAAAACGCAGGGGACCGATAGGAAACGCAAGATGACCGAAGAGCAGATGATCGACAGGGCCGAGCGAGCCGAGCGGCTGAAGGAGCGCTTCACCGCCTTCGAGCTCGAGATGGAGAAGGACGGGCTCTACGAGCAGGCACTCGAGGCGCAGCGCCTGAGCCGTGAGCATGAAGCGGCGGCGCGCTACTGGCGGGACCGGGCCGGCGGCGCGGCTCCCTGAGCGGACCCAGCGCCTACTTCTTCTTCCCCACGCCGGTGCCATCGGCAATCGTCGCGTTGACCGGGGCCGAGAGGCCGAGCTCGAAGGTCTCGTTCACCTCGTCGAGGGTGTCGCCGGCGACCTCGACGGTGATGAGCTTCGAGGTCTCGCCGACGGCGAAGTTGGCGGTGCCGCTCTTCTGTAGGTAGTCGGCGGGCTGGGCGGCGGCGTCGTCGGCGGTGGCGTAGGCGACCGAGCCTTGCAGGTGTCCCCCGAGGCGGCGGTGCAGAGTTCGAAGCCGTTGCCGCCGCCGGAGACGACGTCGTGCCCCAGGCACGCCCGAAGGCGCCCGACGCGGCCTGCGCGCTCGCGACCGCCGAGAGTCGAGATCTCGGGCCGCGAGGAACTCCCGCGGGTCCTCTCCTAGACCCGCCCCTTCTCGCAGCCCTTGCCCTTGTCCTTGCCCCCGCCGCCATTGCAGCGGTCCTTCTTGCCCTTGCCGGCCTTGAGCTTGTCGGGGCCGGGTCCGCCGCTGAGCAGGTCGTTGCCGCCGCGGCCGATCATGCGGTCCTTGCCCGCCCCGCCGAAGATGCGGTCGTGGCCCCCTCCTCCGCAGATGATGTCGTTGCCGCCGCGGCCGACCAGGGTGTCCTTGCCGCCGAGCCCGGCGATCACGTCACGCCCCGGCGTGCCGCGCAGGGTGTCGCGGCTGGGCGTGCCGACGATCGTCGCGGTCTTGCCCGCGCAGCGGACGGAGGGAGTCGCAAGTGTCGTCGGCGGGCCGGCCGGAATCGCGCACGGGAAGTAGGTCCCGTTGCTGACGTTCACACCGTCGCAGGTGTGGAGCTCATAGGCGCCCGCGTCACAGGCGCCGCCGACCGGCAGCGGACGCGGGAAGCCCCGCTGGTCGACCCCGCCCGCCGGGGCGCAGCTCGCGGCCGGGACCTTGTTGAAGGCGGTGCCGCCCGACGTGATCGCGATGGTTGGCGTCGGACCGCCATTGTCGCCGACCGGACGGACCCCGTCAGGGTCCGCCCGGTGGGCATCCCTAGCTGCGCTTCTTCTTTTTCTTCTTGCCGCAGCGCTTCTTCCTCTTGCCCTTCTTCTTCTTCGCCTTCTTGCACTTCTTGGTCGTGACCGGGAGCGTCGGGGTCTGTGTCTGCGTCTGCGGGACCGGGGCGGCGGGCGGCGGGGGCAGTACCGGGCAGACCGTGAAGTCGTCGTTCTGGACGACCCCGTTGCAGACGGTCCGCTCGTAGGCGCCCGCGTCGCAGGCGGCACCGATGTCGGCGCCCGAGCGCGGGTAGTTGCGGGCGTCGAAGCCGCCCGAGGACGTCGCGCACTCGGCGAACGGGACGAGGTCGAGCCCCCGGCCCACCGGGCCCAGCCCGATCGTCCTGGTCGGGCCGCCGTTGACGGCCGGGTCGGCGACGATGATCGCGCTGGCCGTGATGTTGATGTCGTCCGTCACGTCGTACTCGCAGTGGGCGTCAGGCGGCGCGGCGTTGTAGCCCTCCGAGATCAGCGTGTTGTCCACGTCGCCCGCGCAGACGTCCTCGGTCGCCGCGAACAGGTTCGAGCTGAACGTCAACTGGCCGCCGCTGTTCCCGTTGTCGAGCGAGTCGGCACCGACGTTTGAGGTGTCGTTCTGCAGGAACGTCGAGAAGCGGACGTCCAGCTCGCCGCCGTTCCTGTGGATGGCGCCGCCGCGCGTGCTCTCGTTCGGGAGGTTCCCGTTCCCGGCGACGTTTCCGTAGAACGTCGAGTTCACCACCTCGGTGTCGCCCGGGTTCGAGAGGGTGAGCGCACCGCCGTACTCCTCCGACGTGGCGGCCGGGCCGTTGCTGAAGGCGAGGTTCTCCTCGAACAGGGTGCCCTCGACGTTCAGGGTCCCGTTCGAGTGAATCGCGCCGCCCATGCCCCAGTCACCTGCCGCGTCGGTCGCGGACGCCTCGTTCTGCGTGAAGGTGCCGTCGACGACGGTCACGTTCGCCGAGGCGGAGTAGATCCCGCCGCCGCTGGGCTGGCCGTTCGGGAACGGGCTCGTCGCCTTGTTCGCGAAGAAGAACGGCCTCGTCAGCGAGACGGTCGCGCCCGGGCCGGCGTTCAGCCCACCCCCCGTGCTGGCTGAGTTGTTGGTGAACGTCGAGTCGGTCGCGAGAAGCGAGCTGCTGTTGCCTTCGATCCGCACCCCGCCGCCGGCCGCGGCCGAGCTGTTCGCCACCGCGGAGTTGTCGAGCGTGATGTCGTTCCCAGGCACCGGCGCGTTGATCGCGCCCCCCGGCCCGCCGGAGCTGCCCCCGGTGAGCGTAATGCGCCGAAGGGTCAGGTGGCTGGCCGCCGTCTGCAGGTGAAAGAGTCGGTCGGAGATCGTCTGGGTGATCACATGGTGTTCGATGAAGTCGGGCGGAGCCATCACCGTCACCGGACCGGTGACGTCGAGGTCGCCGGTCAGGCCGTCGTCCTCGCCGGCTCCTGAGATCGTCAGCCCGTAGTTGACGACCGGAAGGTTCAGCACGATCGTGTCGTTGCCGTAGGCGCCGCTGGCGTGGGCGTCGCAGCCTCCAACGGTCCCGTTGCCGCTCGCCGAGACGACCGCCTCGCGCAGCGAGCAGTCCCCGTTGTCGAGCGTGAACTCGTCGGTGGAGATGTTCGGCGTGATGGTCGCCGCGCCGGCGCCCGCCGGTGCGATGACGGCCAGTGCTGCAACTGCCGCCGCGATTCCGGTGTTCGTGAGCTTCCCGCGCTTCATGCTTCCCCTTCCGTAGTGGTCGTCGTGGATACGATCCTGCCGGTGTGGGGGTGGGACCTCATGGGGGGTGACCCCCTGACTTTTCACCGCGGCGCCACCCCCTGGGCAGGCACCTTCGGTATCAATGGACGCATGAGCGAATCGACGCACCCCGGCGGCCTCTCCGGCTCGCAGGCCGCGAAGCGCCTGCACAAGCTCGGCCCCGTCGAGGACCGCACCAGCCGCTCGGTCGCCTCGATCGTCGCGGGCAACGTCTTCACGCTCTTCAACGCGATCATCGGCGTCTTCTTCATCCTCATCCTCTCGCTGCAGCTCTGGGCCGACGCGGCGTTCGGCTTCATCGCGATCCTCAACAGCTACATCGGCATCCGCCAGGAGCTGAAGGCGAAGGAGACCCTGGAGAGCCTGGCGTTGCTTGTCGCGCCGATGGCCAAGGCGATCCGCGACGGCCAGGTCGCCGAGGTCCCCGCCGACGAGGTGGTGCCCGGCGACTGGGTCCGCCTCGAGCCAGGCGACCAGCTCGTCGCCGACGGCGAGGTCGCCGAGAGCCGCGGACTGACCATCGACGAGTCCCTGCTGACCGGCGAGGCGGACGGCATCCGCAAGAAGCCGGGGCAGCGCGCTCTCTCGGGCTCGTTCGTGATCTCGGGCTCGGGCTACTACGAGGTCGACGCGGTGCGCGAGGACTCCTACGCCGAGAAGGTCGCCGGCGAGGCCCGGGCCTTCCGCCACCCTCCCTCCCCGCTCCAGGAGGAGGTGAACAAGGTGATCCTCTACAGCACCTACCTGATGATCCCGCTGGCGACCCTCCTGATCTTCGCGCTGGCGGCGCGCGACACACCGCTCGACGAGGCCGCCCAGACCGCCACGGCGGGCCTGATCACCCTGATCCCCGAGGGCCTCGTCCTCCTGATGAGCGTCACGCTCGCCGTCGCGGCGGTGCGCCTGGCGAAGCTCGACACGCTGGTCCAGCAGATGGCGGCGACCGAGTCGCTGGCCGCCGTCGACACGATCTGCGTCGACAAGACCGGGACCCTGACGAGCGGCGAGCTCGAGCTGGTCGGGGTCGACGTGGCCGACCCGGCGAACGCGGCCGACGCGCACCGGGCCCTGGCGCGCTTCGCCGCCAGCTCGGGCGAGCGCAACCGCACCCTCGAGGCGATCGCCCAGCGCTACCCGGCGACGGCCGAGAAGGTCGCCGGCGAGGTGCCGTTCTCGTCGGAGTGGAAATGGAGCGCCGTGACGCTCAACGGGCGCGGCACCGGTGAGACCTTCGTGCTCGGCGCGCCCGACGTCCTCTCGGCCCAGGGCGCCCTGGAGCTGCCCCCCGCCCTCGCCACGTCGCTGAAGCAGCACACCAGCTCGGGCCGGCGCGTGGTCGCCTTCGGCCGTGCCCAGGGCGCGCTGCCGGCCGACCCGGCCGCCGAGGCGCCGCCGCGGATCGCGGCCCTGGCGCTCGTGGTTCTAGATGAGACCCTGCGCCCCGACGCCGCCGAGACGATCGCCTTCATGCGCGAGCAGAACATGGACCTGAAGCTGATCTCGGGCGACGCGCGCGAGACGGTCACAGCCGTCGCGGCCGCGATCGGGGTGCCGGCCGACGCGGGCGTGGTCGAGGGCTCGGAGCTCCCCGACGATCGAGCCGCCCTTGCGGCCGTCGCCGTGCGCAACACCGTCTTCTGCCGGATCAGGCCCGAGCAGAAGAAGGCGCTCGTCGCCGCGCTCTCGAGCGCCGGGCGCTTCACGGCGATGATCGGCGACGGCGTCAACGACGTTCCCGCGCTGAAGCAGGCGCGAATGGCGGTCGCGATGGGCTCGGGCAGCCAGATCACCAAGGGGATCGCCGACATCGTGCTGCTCAAGGACCAGTTCTCGCGGCTGCCCCGCGCAGTCGCCGAGGGCCGCCGGATCGCTCGGAACATCCACCGCCTCGGCCGGCTCTACGTGACCAAGACCGTCTACGCCGCCGCGCTGATCGCGCTCGTCGCCATTCCCGGGTTCGCGTTCCCGTTCCTGCCCCGCCACCTGACGCTGGCGGCGTTCCTGACGATCGGGATCCCCTCCTTCGTGCTCGCCCTGGCGCCCAGCGACGGGCCGCTCTACCGCGGGAGGCTGATCCGCTCGCTGTGCTCGTTCGCGGTCCCGGCCGGGCTGGCGATCGCGGCCGGGTCACTGACGAGCTTCTTCCTGGTCGACACCGTGTTCGGCGGCACGCTTGAGGAGGGCCGCACGGCCGCGACGACGACCCTCGTGATCCTCGGCCTCAGCTTCATCCTGCTGCTGGAACGCGGTCCGGGGCGCGAGCACATCGCGATCCAGAGCTACATGCTCGCCCTCGTCGCTGCGCTCGGTGCCCTCTATGCGCTGGCGCTGGCAGTCGAGCCGCTGCGCGACTTCTTCGAGTTGACCCAGCTCGGCGGCGGCCAGCTCTTCCTCGCGCTGCTCTCCTCGGCCGGCGGCCTGGTGCTCGCGAGCGCCGTGTGGCGCCTCCCCTATATAGAGAGGCTCGACGACCCAGCGTCCCCACCTCGGCGAGAGCGAGGCGCCTGATGCCGGCGACAGTCGTGTGCGACATCGACGGGACGCTGGTCGACACCAACTACCAGCACGCACTGGCCTGGTTCCGGGCGTTCCGCCAGCACGAGGTCGTGGTGCCCATCTGGCGCATCCACCGCGCGATCGGGATGGGGGGCGACAAGCTCGTCGCGGCCCTCGCCGGCGACGAGGTCGAGGACGAGAAGGGCGACGACATCCGCGAGGCTGAGGCCCCGCTGTACATGGCGATGATCGAAGAGGTCGAAGCGTTCGAGGGCGCCAGCGAGCTGCTCGCCGAGCTCGCCGAAATCGGGCATCCCGTCGTCCTCTCCTCGTCTGCGAAGGCGAAGGAGGTCGAGCACTACCTCGACCTGCTCGACGCCCGGGAACTGGTCGCCGGCTGGACCACGTCCGGCGACGTCGAGGAGACCAAGCCCGATCCCGAACTGGTCGAGACCGCCCTCGCCAAGGCGGACGGCCAGGGGGGAGTGATGCTGGGTGACTCCGTCTGGGACGTGAAAGCCGCGAAGCGGGCGGGCATCCCGACCGTCGCCGTCTTGACCGGCGGCTATTCCGAGGACGAACTCCGAGACGCCGGGTCGGTCGAGGTGTTCGAGTCGATTGGAAAGCTTCGCGAGCGGCCCGAAGCACTGAGCGCAGCCTCGAGATAATCCCGTCATGAGCGCGAACCGCACCCGCCGCACCAAAATCGTCGCCACCGTCGGCCCGGCGAGCCGCGACCCCGCCATCCTGCGCGAGCTGATCGACTCGGGCGTCGACGTCTTCCGGCTCAACTTCTCGCACGGCACCGCCGCGGAGCACGCCGAGAACATCGAGCGCATCAGGGAGGTGGCGGCCGAGGCCGGGGTCGAGATGGGGATCCTCGGCGACCTGCCCGGGCCGAAGCTGCGGCTCGGCGACCTGCGCGAGGACGTCGCCGTGCTCCACTCCGGCTCAAAGGTCGTCCTGCACGGCGACGCCAGCGAGACCGGCGACGCCGAGCGCCTGCCGGTCCAGTGGGCCGGAATATCGAAGGCGGTCGAGACCGGCCACCCCGTGTTCCTGGCCGACGGCCGGGTTCGTCTGAAGGTGATCGCGGTCGAGGACGGCGAGGTGACGGCCGAGGTCGAAGCCGGCGGCGCCGTGAGCTCGCACCAGGGCGTGAACCTGCCGGGCGCCGACGCGGTCCTGCCGGACACCGGGGACTCGGACCGCGAGTGGATCGGATTCGCCTGCGAGCACGCGATCGACATGCTCGCCGTCTCGTTCGTGCGGCGGCCCGCCGACCTGGACGCCGTCAGAGAGGAGATCGAGGCGCGCGGCCTAGACATCCCGCTGATCGCCAAGATCGAGAAGCCCCAGGCCGCCGAGCGCGCCGAGGAGATCATCGCCGCGGCCGGCGGAGGCATCATGGTGGCGCGCGGCGACCTCGGGGTCGAGTTGCCGATCGAAGAGGTCCCGCAGGCCCAGAAGCGCCTGATCTCGCTCGCCGGCAGCGCGGCCAAGCCGACGATCACCGCGACGCAGATGCTCGCGACGATGGTCAAGGCCTCGCGGCCGACGCGCGCCGAGGTGACCGACGTCGCCAACGCGATCGCCGACGGCACCGATGCGGTGATGCTCTCCGAGGAGACCGCGATCGGCGAGCATCCGGTCGAGGCGGTCCGGGTCATGGACCGCGTGGCCCGCGCCGCCGAGGGCCACCTCCCCTACGACGACTGGCTCTGGAACCGCGTGTCGACCGCCGAGCGCGACGTCGCCGTCTCCCTGGCCCAGGTCGCCCTGGCGGCGACCTACCGCCTCGACCTGGCGGCGATCGTCGTCCCGACCGGGTCGGGGCGAACCGCCCGCATGGTCTCCTCGTACCGGCCGCGCGTCCCGGTCCTGGCGGTGTCGGCGAAGCTCGAGACGGTCCGGAGGATGAACCTGCTGTTCGGGGTGCAGGCCGTCGAGGCCGAGCCGTGGGAGAGCCTCAGGCGCCTTCTGGACGACTGCGCCGAGCTCGCGCGCGAGCACGGCATCGCCCGATCCGGAGACCTGATCGCCATCACCGCGGGCCTCCCGAGCCAAGAACTGGGCACCAACCTTTTCGAGGTCCACCGCGTGCCCTGATCAACCTCTCGCGTACCCTGGGCCGCCGATGACCGGCCAGGGTGGACAGAACGCGATCGAGATCAGGGGCGCGGTCAAGCGCTTCGACGAGATCACCGCCGTCGACGTCCTCGAGCTCGACGTGCCGCAGGGAATCTGCCTCGGCCTGCTGGGCCCCAACGGCGCCGGCAAGTCGACGACGATGAGGATGCTGACCGGCCAGGTGATCGCGAACGAGGGCGAGATCCGGGTGCTCGGCCACGAGCTCCCCGGCGACTCGAAGATCGCGCGCTCGAAGATGGGCGTGGTCCCCCAGCTCGACAACCTCGACGTGGATGTGACCGTCGAGGACAACCTCGCGGTCTATTCGCGCCTCTACCGCGTCCCCGACGTCCCGGCCGCCGTCGACCGCTGCCTGCAGATCTCTCGCCTGACCGAGCGCCGCAAGGACGCCGTCGACAAGCTCTCGGGCGGCATGCGCAGACGGCTTCTCCTGGCCCGCGGCCTGGTCCACGAGCCCGAGCTGCTGCTGCTCGACGAGCCGACCGTCGGGCTCGATCCCCAGATCCGCACAGAGCTCTGGACCCTGATCGACGGCCTGCGAACCCAGGGCAAGACGATCCTGATGTCGACCCACTACATCGAAGAGGCCGAGCGCCTCGCCGACGAGGTTGCCGTGATGCACCACGGCAAGGTGATCGCCCGTGCCACCCCGGCCGAGTTGATCGCCGAGCACGCCGGCGTGGAGACCGCCGAGGTCTACGGGCCGCCCGACCGCCTCGCCGAGGCGCGGGCGCTGGCCGAGAGCGAGGGCCTGCGGGTCCGGCCCGCCGGCCCCGCGATCGCCATCGTCGGCTCCGAGAGAGCGACGAACGGCGCGGTCCCCGACGACGCGGTGCGCCGCGCAGCGACGCTGGAGGACGTCTTCGTGATGCTGACGGGCGAAGAGGCCGAGTGAGTTCCGAGGAAATGCGCATCCGCCGGCTGGACCCCGCTGCGATCACCGGGGTCATGAGCCGCGAGGCGGCGAACTTCCGGACCTACTGGAAGGGAACCGCATTCAGCTCGATCCTCGAGCCGATCGTCTACCTGCTCGCCTTCGGCGTCGGGCTGGGCGCCACGCTGATCGACGGCGTCGACGGCCTCAGCTACCCCGAGTTCGTCGCGACGGGAATGGTGGCCACCGCTGTGATCTTCTCCAGCGCGCTGCCGGCGATGTTCGGCACCTTCGTCAAGGAGCGCTTCCAGAACACCTATGACGCGATCCTCGCAGCGCCCGTCGACGTCGAGGAGCTTGTCACCGCCGAGATGCTCTGGATCGGCCTGCGGTCGGGATTCTTCGGCAGCTTCCCGCTGCTGGTCGGGATCGCCTTCGGCCTCGACCCGACGCCCGCGATGCTGCTCGTGCCGTTCTTCGCCTTCGTCACGGCCCTCGGCTTCGGCGCCTTCGGCATCTCGGTGGCGGCCAGCGTCTCCAAGATCGACCAGTTCAACTACGTGACGACGCTGGTGATCACCCCGCTCTTCCTGGTGGCCGGCACTTTCTTCCCGATCGACCAGCTGCCCGAGGGGCTGCAGATCGCGGCCAACTTCAACCCGCTCTACCAGCTCGTCGAGCTGGTGCGGGGAGCGGCGTTCGGCTTCGAGGCGGTCGACGCGCTTCGCTTCCTCGGCCTGACCGCGTTCTCGTTCGTGCTCTGGCGCGTCGCGGTGGCGCGGATGACGAACCGCCTGATCGACTAGGCCTCTTAGTGGGCGCTCCCCGCGCACTCGACCAGGGCGCCCATCACCGCCACCGCTTCAGAGTCGCTGAGGCCCTGTTGCCTCACCAGTGACTGCCACGTGGGAAATGACACCGCGTGCCCCACGGCCGCACGCACCCGAGTGCGCGCCGTGCCGCGCTCAGGCCTGCCGGCGACGATCGCCGTCGCGACGGCGTCGAGGTAGGCGCGGAACGCCGCGACCGGCGTGGCCATCGCCTCCACGAGCGGCGCATCTCGGCTCGTCTTCTCCAGCATCCCTTCGGTTGTGCGGAAGAACTCGTACATCTCAGCGAGAGCTCGCCGCAAGCGGGCCCCGGGGTCGGAGATCTCCGACCATTGCTGCGGGTCGGGCATCGGGTTCGCGGCCCAGTAGTGGGCGGTGCAGGCAGCGAACAGGGCCGCCTCGTCCGGAAAGTGGCTGTAGACGGTCGCGCGCTGAACGCCGGCCTCCTTCGCTACCCCGCTGAACGTCGTCAGCCTCGGGCCGATCGTGCCATGGAGCTTCACCGCGGCGGTGGTGATTCGTTCGCGAGTCTCGCGCTCCTGCTCCGCGCGGCGGCGCTTCCGGTAGGGGCGCGATGTTCGTCGTTCATTAGACATAGATGTTCAGTCAAGTTTGACAAATCGCGCGGTCATGTGATTGGGTTTGTTGAACAGAGTTGTCTATTCAATTTGAGGAGGAGAGATGGAGTCAGGAATGCAGAGCCGGGACGTGAAGCGGTTCGACGGCTCACAGGGGCCGAGGGTCGTCGGCCCGGACGGGGGAAAGTTGGTCGACCTGGGGTCGATCGGGGCGCGAATGATGGCCTGGACCGAGGAGACCGGCGGGGGTTTCTCCCTCGTCGAGCATCCGATGCCGCCGCGGCGCCTCGCCGCCCCGATCCATCGGCACTCCCGCGAAGACGAGTACAGCTTCGTGCTCGAGGGCCGAATGGGCGCACTGCTCGGTGAGGAGGTCGTCCACGCGGAGGCCGGCGACTTCGCGTTCAAGCCCCGTGACCAATGGCACACCTTCTGGAATGCGGGCGACGAGCCCTGCCGGATCCTGGAGATCATCTCTCCAGGTGGGTTCGAGCACTTCTTTGACGAGCTCGGGGCGATCACGGCATCGGGAGAGTTCAAGCCCGAGCAGCTCGAAGAGCTCGGAGAGCGCTACGGCCTCGAGTTGCAGCCCGAGAGCATCCCGAGGCTCTGCGAGGAGCATGGGCTGGACCATCCGATGCTGCACATGGACGAAACCGGGGGCTGAGCCCTAGCGGCCGAGGTCCCCGAACGGCTCGTCGCGTTCGCGCACCGCCTCCTTGAATCCCTTCTCGGCGGCACGCTGCTGGAAGGCGAAGCCCTCCTCTGTGTGGCGGGCGATCCCGTCGAAGAACGTGCCCATCGCCTGGGTCGCATGCAGCCCCTGTGAGTACAGGGCCTGGTTCACCAACAGCTTGTGCATCACGAGCTGGTTGACGGGCAGGCGGGCGATCCGCTCCAGCAGCGCCTCGAACGCCGCGTCGAGCTCGCCCGCGGGGTGGGCTTCGGTCGCCAGGCCCCACTCGACCGCCGTGGTCCCGTCGATCGAATCGCCGGTCAGGAGCAGGCGCTTGGCCCGGGCAGGGCCGACGCGGTAGGCCCAGAGCGCCGTCGTCGGCACGCCCCACACACGGGCCGGGGGGTAGCCGATCTTCGCTTGGTCCTCGGCAACGATCAGGTCCGAGCACAGCGCCATGTCTGTGCCGCCCGCGACGCAATAGCCGTGGACCTTGCAGACGACGGGCTTCTCGGAGTGGAACAGGCTCATGAAGCCGCGGACGTTCCGGCTCATCATCTGGAAGTCGGTGACGGGGTCCCACGTGCCCGTCGGGTCGTGGTTGCGCGCCATCGTCATCGGATCGATCGCCGAACCCTCCGGCACCTCCTCGCCCGAGATCCCGTCGTCCATGCCCTCCGCGGAGGCGACGAGGTCATAGCCGCCGCAGAACCCGGTGCCGTTGCCGGCGAGCGCGATCACGTGGACCTCCGGGTCGAGGTTGGCCCGCTCGACGCAGTCGGCCAGCTCGCGAGGCATCTGGAGCGTGATCCCGTTGCCGCGCTCAGGGCGGTCGAGGGTGATGCGGGCGACGCGGCCCTCGACCTCGTAGGTCATCGTCGTCAGCTTCGGCATGGCTTCCTCACGTTCGTATGAGTTGCGTATGCTTTTATATGAATTTGTATGGGTGTGCTCATTCAGATCCGCGACGTCCCAGACGAGGTCCACAAGAAGCTGAAGTCGCGCGCGGCTGCGTCGGGGCAGTCGCTGACGGAGTATCTCCGAGAGATGCTCGTCAAGTCGGCCGATCGCCCGACGCCCGAAGAGCTGACGGCTCGGATCAGGGCACGGGGGCCGCTGGAGCTCGACGAGCCGAGCGAGGTGACGATCAGGCGCATGCGGGACGCGCTCGAGTGACGGTGCTCGACTCCTCCGGGGTCGTCGACTACCTGATCGACACCGGCGTCGCCCCCGAGGTCGGCCATCTGCTCGTCGAGGACTCGCAGATGCCGCTGGCGGCGCCCGAGATCCTTGTCGTCGAGGTGGTTTCAACGCTGCGCCGATTGGCGCGGCGAAGGGTCACAAGCGCCGGCCGCGCCGGCAAGGCCGTGGAGGACCTCGGCGCGATGCGGGTGGATCTCTTCCCGACGATCCACCTACGCCGACGCGCCTGGGAGCTGCGCGAGAACGTGGCGACCGCCGATGCGATGTTCCTCGCCCTGGCCGAGCTTCTCGACGAGCCTCTCGCGACCAAGGACCAGCGCCTGGCTCGCGCCGCCGACCAGTTCACCGCCGTCGAGACGATCCTGCTCGGCTCCCAGTAGACCGGGAGGCGCTGCGCGAAGATGTGCGCGTGGCGAAGAAGGAGTACACGACGGTCGAGGCGGCCGGGCGCGAGGTCCGGATCTCGAGCCCGAGCAAGGTCTACTTCCCGAAGCCCGGCTTCAGGAAAGCCGGCATCACCAAGCTCCAACTCGTCGAGTACTACTTGGCGGTCGAGGAGGCAGCTGTGAACCAGCTCCGCGAGCGGCCGGGGACGATGAAGCGCTTCGTCGACGGCGTCGCGGGCGAGTTCTTCTTCCAGAAGCGCGTCCCCAAGAACGCGCCCGAGTGGCTCGAGACCGCGACCTTCACCTTCCCCAGCGGCCGGAGCGCGACCGAGCTGGTCGCCAACGACGGCGCGCACCTGGCGTGGGCGGTCAACCTCGGCGTCATCGACTTCAACCCCCACCCCGTCCGGCGCTCGGACCTCGACTGCCCCGACGAGCTGCGCGTCGACCTCGACCCGACCCCCGGCGTCCGCTGGAACACGGTCCGCAAGGTCGCGATGTGCGTCAAGGAGGTCCTCGACGACCACGGCCTCGTCGGCTTCCCCAAGACCTCGGGCAACCGTGGGATTCACGTGAATGTCCGCATCGAGCCGCGCTGGGACTACGTCGAGGTCCGCCGCGCCGCGCTCGCCCTGGCGCGAGAGGTCGAGCGGCGGCTCCCCAAGAACGCCACCAGCAAGTGGTGGAAGGAGGAGCGCCACGGCGTCTTCGTCGACTACAACCAGAACGCGCGCGATCGCACGATCGCCTCGGGCTACTCGGTCCGCCCGGTTCCCGAGGCCAAGGTCTGCTGCCCGCTCACCTGGGACGAGGTGCCCGACGTCGAGGCGGGCGACCTGCGACTCGACACCGTCCCCGACCGCATCGCGAAGCTCGGCGACCCCTCGGCCGACATCGACGAGCACGCCGGCTCGCTGGACCGGCTCCTCGACCTCGCCCGCCGCGACGAGGAGGAGGGCCTCGGCGACGCCCCCTGGCCGCCCCACTTCGCCAAACAGCGCGGCGAACCGAAGCGAATTCAGCCGAGCAAGGCGAAGCGATAAGAGATTGATAAGCGGCGGCGTTAGCTTGGACCGCATGAGCCGCTCGACTCGATGGATCGCAGCGCCGCTGGCGCTCGGCGCGCTCGCGCTGACCGCGCCGGGCGCCTCCGCCGCGCCCGGGGATCCCGTCAACCAGCAGAACTTCGATGCCCGGGAGGTCCTGCTCCAGTCGGGCAAGACTCTCCTCGCGGGCACCGCCGACAGCGATCTGGGATTGATCCGGCTGAACGCCGGCGGCGAGCCCGATCCGAGCTTCGACTTCGAGGGGTTCGTCCGAGCCGACTTCGGTTCGAGCGAACAGGCCGCCGACGCCGCGCTCGCCCCTGGTGGCGGGATCGTGATCGCGGGAACGCAGAATCCCGGCGCCACCCCGCTCGCCGTGCTCGCCGCCTTCAACACGGACGGCTCTGCCGACACCTCCTTCAGCGGCGACGGGAAGGCGACGTTTGCGCTCGCCGCCGGCGACGTGGTGACCTCGATCGACATCAGCAGCGGCGGCCGGATCGCCCTCGGGGTCAGCGCAGGCAACGGGGACTTCAAGGTGATCGCCTTCACCGCGTCGGGCGCGCCCGACGCCGGCTTCGGGTCGGGCGGAGTCACGGGGCTCAACTTCGGCGGCATCGACCAGACCAACGCCGTCGCGTTCCAGTCCTCCGGCAAGGTGGTTGCCGCGGGCGGCAGCACCAAGCTCGACGGCGACTTCGTGATCGCCCGCTTCGGCCTGAACGGGGCGATCGACAACGCCGCCGACGCAGACCCTTCAATCACCTTCAACGGGGCCGGCGCCCAGGAGATCGACGCCTCCGGCGGCGGCGTCGACCGGGTCCTGGGGATGGCGATCGACGGCTCCGACCGGATCGTGCTGACCGGCCCCACGGGCACCAACGCGTTTACGTCGTATCTCATCAGCGGAACCGTGAGGCTCGCCGCGAACGGGGCGTGGGACACCGCCTTCGCGACCGACGGAAAGGCCGAGTTCCCGGAGGGCCTCTTCTCGCACGTCGCCCAGGACGTCGCGGTCGCCGGGACGGGGGACATCATCGTCGCCGGAATCGGCTACGAGTCGACCGGCTTGGGCTACGTCCAGAGGCTGAGCGATGCCGGCGCCGAGACCTTCTCCAGCACCCACACCGGCGCCGTCGTCCCCCCCGACACCTACGACACGCTCACCTCCATGCGTGTCGCGGCTGCCTCCGATGGGGGCTTCACGCTCGGCGGAGGTGCCACCGCGTACCCGTCGGGGGCCACCGGCGCCTTCGCCCAGCGCTTCACCTCAGGAAACGCGCTCGATCCAACCTTCTCCGGGGACGGCACCACCTTCCCCCGGTTCACCGAGGTGGCCCCGCCGGTGGAGCTGCCACCCGGCCAACTGGCCCCGCAAACGACCGCCGGGGGCGGCCCCGCGGCCGCCCCCATCCGCAAGTGCAGGAAGGCGAAGAAGAAGCGCGCACGCGGCGCGACCTCCAAGAAGTGCAAGCGGAAGAAGAGGGCTCGCCGGTAGGGCGCTAGGCCAGCTCGGGCGGCGGGGCCCTCGGCCCGGCCGGGTAGTGGTACTCGAGCTCCTCAGGCGTCATCTCGAGCGTGTTCGCCGGCTCGGTCGGTGAGCCGACGATCAGCCAGAGCTGGTCGGCGCCCGTGTCGTTGAACGGCTGGCGGAGGTCGTCCGGCTCGACGAGGACGGCGTCGAGCGGCTCGAGGACGAGAAGCTCGTCCTCGACGCGGAGCTTGCCCTCGCCCTCCAGCAGGACGTAGAGCTCGGTGGTCTCCCGGTGGCGGTGGTTGGTGATCCACTGGCCGGGCTTCACACGCCACAGCCTCGCCCCCATCGTCCCGGCGCCCAGCTGCTTGGCGAGGTCCGTGTTATCCACGCCCGTCTGGTTGGACGGGCGCCAGAAGGCGTCGGCGGATCGGAGCAGACGGTAGGCCACGCATTCATCTTGACGCCCTCTCAGCACTCAGACGAGCTGGTCGATCGAGCACTCCCGCGGCTTCTTGTCCTCGCGCCAGCGGATGATCTTCGACCCGTGCCGGATCCGGCCGCCGCTGGTGTGGTCGTAGGTGATCTCGATCACCAGCTCCGGGCGCAGCTCGCGCCACTCGAGCTCGCGGTCCGCGTCCCAGCGGCTCGGGTCCCCGCTGCCGACGTCCCCGGTCTCATACGGCGCCAGTCGCTCGACCAGCTCGCGCTTCTCCTTCGCCTTCAGGCCGGAGGTGTGGCCGATCGGCCTCAGTTCCTTTCCGTCATAGAGGCCGAGGATCAGCGAGCCGACCGTCCCCTTCTCCTTGCCGGGCCGCCAGCCCATGATCACCACGTCGATCGTCCGGACGTGCTTGATCTTCACCATGCCCTTGCGCACCCCCGGCATATAAGGAGAATCGAGCTGCTTCGCGATCACGCCCTCGCCCGAGTGCAGCCAGGGCTCGGCCGTCGTCACGTTCTTCGTCAACGGGGTCAGCTCGACCGACCCCGAGGCCGACTTCTTGCGGCCCGGGGCGGACGCGATCAGCTCGATCAAGGCATCGCGGCGCTCCGAAAAGGGTGCCTTCATCAGCTTGGTCTTGCCGGCGGCGAGCAGGTCGAACGCCCTGAACAGCGCAGGCGTCTGCTCGGCGAGCATCTTCACCCTGGACTCGGCGGGGTGAAGCCGCGCCTGCAGGGCGTCGAAGACCTCGCGGCCCTCGTCGTCGAGGATGACCAGCTCGCCGTCCATCACGTACCTGCCCTCCGGGAGCACCAGTTCCGGGAAGTAGCGGAGCAGCGGCTTTGTGCCGCGGGACTGCAGGAAGACCGCTGACCCATCAACAAAAGCGAGGGCCCGGAACCCGTCGTACTTCGGCTCGTAGGCCCACTCGTCGCCCTCGGGCAGCACCTTCCGCGCCAAGGCGAGCTGCGGCTTGATCGGGGGCTTCAGCGGGAACGCCACGGCGCGATCCTAGATGTAGAGATGCAGGAGGCTACGCTCGCGCCCGTGAGCGAGCGGTCGAGCGCAACCGATGTCGTGGTCGTCGGAGGGGGAATCGTCGGCCTGGCGGTGGCGCGCGAGCTGCTGAGCCGCCACGACGGGTTGGCCCTGACGGTGCTGGAGCGCGAGGAGCGGCTGGCGACCCACCAGACCGGCCGCTCCAGCGGCGTCATCCACGCGGGGATCTACTACGTGCCCGGGTCGCTCAAGGCTCGCCTGTGCGTCGAGGGCGCCCGCGACATGTACGCCTACTGCGACGAGCGCGGCATCGACGCTCCCCGCTCGGGCAAGCTTATCGTCGCCACCTCCGAAGACGAGATGCCCCGCCTCGACGAGCTCGAACGCCGCGGCGCGGCCAACGGCGTGCCCGGCCTGCGCCGCCTGGGCGCGGACGAGATCGGCGAGGTCGAGCCGCACGCCCGCGGGCTGGCGGCCCTCCACTCGCCCGAGACCGGGGTGGTCGACTTCCCCGCCGTGGCGACGGCGTTCGCCGAGGACGTGCGCGCGATGGGCGGGTCCGTCGAGACGGGCCGAGAGGTCACGGGGATGAGGGCCGCGGGCAGCTCGGTTCAGATCGACGTCACGGGCGCCGATGGGCACGAGAGCCCGGGCACCATCGATGCCGGCTACGCCGTGTTCTGCGCCGGGGCGTGGGCCGACAAGATGGCTGTGGCGGCCGGGGCCCCAGACGACCCGAGGATCGTGCCTTTCCGCGGCGGCTACCTGAAGCTGCGACCCGAGCGCGACTTTCTGGTGCGCTCGAACATCTACCCGGTGCCCGACCCCGACCTGCCGTTCCTGGGCGCGCACCTCACGCGGACCTATGCCGGCGAGGTGCTGCTGGGCCCCTCGGCGCTGCTGACCGGCGGGCTCGGCTGGCCGGGTACGTGGCGGGTGATGAAGCGCTTCTGGCGCACCGGCGCCACCGAGATCAGGCGCGCGGCCGGCAAGCGCTCGTTCGTCCGCGAAGCGAAGCGGTTCGTCCCGGAGCTCGAGGCCTCCGACTTCGTCGCCGGCCCCTCTGGGGTGCGGGCCCAGGCCGTGGCCCGCGACGGCTCGCTGGTCGACGACTTCGTCGTTCACCAGACCGAGCGGGCGCTCCACGTCCGCAATGCCCCCTCGCCCGCGGCGACCTCGGCTCTCGCCCTGGCGCGGCTGATCGCCGACCGGGTCGAGGAGGCCGGCGGGGCGGGCCGGTAGGCAGGCCGGCCCGCTACAGCCCGCCCAGCGAGGCCAGCGACTCGATCCGGTCGGTCAGCCGCTCGATCGGCTTGAACCCGCCGCCCTCGGGCGGCTCGATCGACACGTCCGCCCCGACGTCCGAGATCTCGGCGTCGATGGTGACCGCGCCCGACTCGATCCCCCTGGCCTGGGCCACCTGGCTCTGAGGAATGGTGAAGGGAAACTGGATGCGGAGTCGCCGAATCGTCATGTCCTCGTAGGCCACCCAGGCCTCGACCGGGCCGGAGCCCGCGCCTTCAGCGAGGGCGCTCAGAAACGGCGGCGCGCCGACCGCCCGCGCCAGATCGCTCAGGTCCGCCGCCGCGGCGGGTGCGTCGAGCGTCCCCTCCACCTTCTCGGTCTCGGTCCCGCCGACCTCCTCGCTCCCGGCGTAGCTCGGGTCGCGGAACCAGCCGGCGACGTCCAGCCCGAACCCGCCACCCTTGCCGGCGCCCGCAAGCGCGGCCTCGGCTTCGGCGACCCGCTCGGCGCCGACCCGGTAGTTCTCGCCGAAGAAGACGACGTAGGCATCCTCGCCCGTCGAGACGACGTCGGTATCGAGGCCGTAGCCGGCGACCCCGGCCTCGGCGTCGAGGTCGAAGGCCGGCACCCCCGTCCCGTCGCCGAGGTCGAAGGGGCCCGTGGCGTCGAACCCGGCCGCGCCTGCCAGGAGCGTGTCGCCCTGCAGGTCCAGGGCGACGTCGATCGCGGCCTCTCCGCTGGTGGCCGGATCGGCGGCGGCGTTCGCGAGAAGCGCGGCGGGCGGCTCCGAGGGGGTGGCGGGATCCTCGCCCCCGCCGCACGCTGCGAGCATCACGGCGCCGGCCGCCGCCGCCATAGCGGATGCGGCCCGATTCAACAGCCGACCAGCAGCAGGAACAAGATCAGCAGGACGATCGCCCCTGCGCCGAACGCCAGCAGGCGCCTGCGGGCGTAGACGTCGCCGCCGCCGTAGTGGCGGCTGATGCCCTCGGGGGCGCTGGCGGGCTCCCCGCCTCCTGCCACCAGGTTCTCGTCGCCGGTCTGCGTATCGCCGCTTCGCGCCCTCGCGCGGGCCTCGGCCGCCACCTGGCGCTCCTCTGAGCTTCTGCCTCCGCCGCTCTCCATCACGATCTCAGGTTAAACCGCCGGGGCGGGGCGGCGCAACCGATGATCTAGGGTGAGCGCATCGCCGTCCGAGAAGCCATCCCGAAGCGCCCCGAGTCCGACACCGGCGGCGGCGCCCAGGATGTCTCCTCCTTCGCCAAGGCCCTCTTCCTCGGCGAGATCCACGAAGAGCTCGTCTTTCCCTGGCCTCGGCCCAACCCCGACGAGCGCGAGAAGATCCGCGGCCTCAACACCGGGCTGCGCGACTACTGCGCCGAGAACTACGACCCGCGCCGGATCGAAGAGGAGCGCTGGGTGCCGGACGAGATCCTTCGAGACCTCGGGGAGATCGGGGTGCTCGGCCTCTACGTCGACGAGCGCTACGGCGGCCAGGGCCTGTCGCAGACGGGCTACGCGCGCGTCTTCGAGACGATCGGCGAGATCGACGCGACACTCGCGATCGTGCTCGGCGTCCACCAGTCGATCGGCTTCAAGGGCATCTCCATCTTCGGGACCGACGAGCAGAAGGAGCGCTGGCTCCCCGACCTCGCCATCGGCACGAAGCTCGCAGCCTTCGCCCTGACCGAGCCCGAGGCCGGCAGTGACGCCTACGAGCTGAAGTCGCGCGCCGTCCAGCAGCCTGATGGGAGCTGGGTCCTGAACGGTGAGAAGCGCTACATCGGCAACGGCTCTCGCGCCGACGTGATCACCACGTTCGCCCGCTGCGAGATCGACGGCGAGGACAAGCACATCGCCCTGATCCTCGAGAAGGGGATGGAGGGCCTCGAGGTCGGTGAGCGCTACGACACGATGGGCCTGCGCGGCAACGACCTGCGCCGGCTCTACTTCAAGGACGTCAAGGTGCCCGCCGAAAACGTCCTCGGCGAGCCCGGCCAGGGCTTCCGTGTCGCGATGCAGATCCTGAACAACGGCCGGATCGGCCTGGGCACCGGTTCCGTGGGCGCCGCCAAGCAGCTGATGGACATGACGATCGAGCACGTCACCGAGCGCCGCCAGTTCGGCCAGCCGCTCGCCGATTTCGAGCTCGTCCAGGACAAGATCGGCTGGATGGTCTCCTACCTCTTCGGGCTGGAGGCGATGACCTACATGACCTGCGGCCTCGTGGACGGCGGCGTCCCCGACTACTCGCTCGAGTCCGCGATCTGCAAGGTCTCGGGCACCGAGTTCCTCTGGTACGCGGCCAACCGCTCGCTCCAGCTCGCCGGGGGACAGGGCTACCTGCGCTCCGAGCCCTGGGAGAAGATCGTGCGCGACATCAGGATCTTCCCGATCTTCGAGGGCGCCAACGACGTGCTGCGGGCATTCATCGCGCTCGGCGGCATCAAGCCGGTCGGCGAGAAGCTCGAGGGCCTAGGCGACATCGGGCTCAGCGACCCGGTCGGCTCGATCGGAGTACTGGTTGATTATGTGGCCGACCGCGCCAAGCGCGAGGTCCGCCCGGACAAGGTCACGAAGGCCCACGACGAGCTCGACTCCCATGCCGCCGCGGTGGCCGACCAGGTCAAGCAGCTCGCCTCGCTCACCGAGAAGCTGCTGCGCGAGCACGGCAAAGGCGTCACCTACAAGCAGTTCCAGCAGAAACGGCTTGCCGACGCCGTGGCCGACATCTTCGCCCAGATCTCGGTGCTCTCCCGGGCCACCGCGATCTTCGACGACCAGGGCGTCGAGCCCTCGGGCCAGGAGCGCTACATCGCCGACACCTTCTGCAGCCGCGCAGCCCACCGGGTCGAGTCGAACTTCCGCCAGATCGAGTCGAACGACGACGAACGGATGGAAGCGATCGCAAAGCTGGCGTACAAGCGCGGCAGCTACGGATACGCGCTGTTCCAGGACTGACGGGGGAGAATTCCGGCCCCGGGAACCCTTTTGCCCCCTATGGCGGGGAAAACCGTTCCCGGATCAGTCTGGAAGCTCGTTGACCGGCAGCACGGCGTGGTGACTCGGCGCCAGCTCCTCGATGCCGGCTACTCCAGCAAGGCAATCGAGGAACGCCTACGGCGGGGCAGGCTGCATCCCCTCTATGCGGGTGTCTACGCGGTCGGGCGCCCTCGGGTGACTCAAAGAGGCAAGTGGATGGCCGCTCTACTTGCCTGTCCCGAAGGAGCGGTCCTGAGCCACTCAAGTGCTGCAGCGCTTTGGGGCATCTCCCGGGAGAAACCTCGGATCGAAGTCTCCCTACCTCGCCGAAGCCGCTCGAATCGCGAGGGGATCGTCGCGCACCGCCCCACCTCCCTCGCCCCCTCTGACCTCACCCGCCGCCACGGGATCCCGGTCACCAGGGCGGCCCGGACCCTGATCGACATCGCCCCACGCCTATCCGACTGGCAACTCGAGGCCGCCGTCAACCGCGCAGACAACCACGACCTCGTGGACCCCGAGTGCCTGGCTGACCAGGTGCGCCACCTGCCGGGTTCGACGGGCGCCGCCGCGCTGCGTGCGCTCCTTGAGCCCTCGACCTTCCGTCTCACCGACTCCGAGCTCGAGCGGATGCTGCTACGACTCGTGCGCAGCGCAAAGCTCCCGCTCCCCGACACCCAGGTCCGCCTGAGGGCGGGGCGGGTCGATTTCCTATGGCGCGAACTCGGCCTCGTAGTCGAAGCCGACGGTCTGCGCTACCACCGGACCGCGGCCACCCAGGCGCGGGACGCGAAGCGCGACCGGGCGCACGCGGCAGACGGACTGATCACGCTGCGCTTCACGCACCACGAGGTCCGCCACGAGCCGCGGAAGGTCGCATCCGAGCTCGCCGGCGTCATGGCGAGGCTCGAGGTCGCTGGCGGGTCGGCGGAAGCGTCGGACGCTCACGCCGCCTAGCCCGCGTTCATCATCCCGCCTGCTATCGGCCGGGCGGCTCGGGTGGGCCTCGGTCGTCCTCCTCGAACAGGGCGCCCTTTCTCTCGCGGCGGCGGACCATCGCATTCCCGATCGCCTTCCGCAACAGCAGGACCACGCCGATCCCGATCGCGAGCAGGACGATCACCACGGCCAGGGCGATCAGGGGCTCCTTCAGGGTCAGCGCAATGACGAGCGCCACGATGCCGTCCTCGGCGAGGCTCGCGATGATGTTCGAGAACGGCTCGGGCGATGCGTTGATCCCCAGCCTCGTCCCGGCCTTGAGGGCGTGGCTGACGAGCGCGGTCCCCCCACCCCCCACTCCCGCCGCGACCTCGGTCGCACCGACGGCCTGGTCCAGGTCCGCGAACTCGATGCCGATCGCGCTCCCGATCGCCGGCCGGATCAGCGTGTGGAGCAGGTCCCAGGTGTTGTCGAGGTAGGGGACCTTGTCGGCCACGAACTCGATCGAGTACATGACCCCGGCACCGATCATCACGCCGTCGGTCATCAGCTGCTCGGGCACTTCGCCGAACCCGGCCCGACCGAGCAGGCCGAGCAACAGCACGGTCCCGTACGCGTTGAGCCCCGCCGCGTACCCGGCGCTGATGACGGTGGGAATCAGCATCTCCATTGCCGGGACGCTACCCCGTGGACGCCTGCGGCGGCGTCAACTTCTGGCGACGCTCCCTAGTTCAGGCGCTCCACGACCATCGCCTCGCCCTGGCCTCCGGCGACGCACATCGTCTCGATGCCGACCTGGTGGTCGTCGGTCTCCATCACGTTCAGGAGGGTGCCCATGATGCGGGCCCCGGTCATGCCGAACGGGTGGCCCAGGGCGATCGCGCCACCGTGGGTGTTCATCTTCTCGATCGGGATGTCGCACTCGGCCATGATCGGGATGACCTGGGCCGCGAACGCCTCGTTCAACTCGACGACGTCCACATCCCCGATCTTCATGTCGGCGCGCTCGAGCACCGTCTTGATCGCGCCGATGGGGGCGACGCCCATCAGCTCGGGCTCGTTGCCGTGCGTGGCGGCGGTGACGATCTTGGCGCGCGGGGTGAGGCCGAGCTCGGAGGCGCGGTCGGCGGACATGACCAGCACCGCGGCCGCGCCGTCGTTCAGCGGGCACGAGTTGCCGGCGGTGACTCCGCCGCCGCCGTCGAACGCCTCGGGCAGCTCGGAGAGCTTCTCGAGGGTCGAGCTGGCGCGCGGGCCGTCGTCCTTGGCGACCTCGTTGCCGTCCTGGTCGGGCACCGCGACGATCTCGCGGTCGAAGAAGCCGTCCTCCTGGCTCTGGACGGCGAGCTCCTGGGAGCGCTGCGCGTACTTGTCCATGTCGGCGCGGCTGACCTCGTATTTCTTGGCCACGTTGACGGCCGTGATGCCCATGTCGATGTAGACGTTGGGCTGGCCGTTCTCACCGATCAGATTCTCGTTGCGGTCGGCGGCGCCGGCCGGCTCGGTGCGCTCGTTGAACTTGCTGACCCACTCGACGCCGGCGGCGATGTAGGTGTCTCCCTGGCCGGCCACGATCGAGTTCGCGGCGTGGCGGATGGAATCGAGGCTCGAGGCGCAGTAGCGCGACATCGTGACCGCGGTGGTCTCCTGCGGCAGCTTCTCGGAGAGCAGGGTCATGACCCGGGCGATGTTGAAGGCCTGCAGGCCCTGTGGCATGCCGCAGCCGGCGAATACTTCGTTGACGGTCGAGGGATCGACGTCCGGGTTGCGGTCGAGCAGCTGGTCGATGACGTAGGCGCCGGTCTCCTCGGGCCTCAGCTGGGCGAGAGACCCCTTGAATGCGCGTCCGATGGGCGAGCGGACGGTGTCGACGATCACAGCTTCGGGCATCTGCGGTTCTCCTTATGTGGGTCGCTTGTGGCGGCGCTTGCCGCGGCGGTTGCCGGTGGCGCATGTTAGGGAGCCGGTGGCTAGCATGGCCGCCGATGGCTACCCGCAAGACAGCCGCGAAGCCGAGCCCGAGCGCGAAGGCGAAGCCCAAGCAGGCGCCCGCCAAGAAGGCCGCCGCGGCGAAGACGTCCGCCGCCGCGAAGCGATCCGCCGCCTCGACGCCGAAGGCCAAGCCCGCGCCGAACATGGACGAGCGCATGGAGGGCCTGCAGGGCTGGATGGCCGAGATCGAGCGCAAGCAGGAGCGGATGACCAAGCTCGGCGGCGGAGCGGCGATCCTCGCCGTGCTCCTCTCGGGCGGCGCACTCGCGCTGGGGATCATGAATCAGCAGAACGCCTCTTCCAAGGACGACGTCGACGACCTCACCGGCCAGGTGAACGAGCTCGGCGCCTCGCTGAAGTCCGACACCGAGGAGCAGCTGAAGACGATCGGCGGGCGCATCGACGCGGTCGAGCAGCAGGTCAAGACGATCCAGCAGACGCAGACGACGCAGACGCAGGAAATCGCGACGCTGAAGAGCCAGTCTGCCGCGGGCGCCGCCAAGGGCGCGACGGCCGACGGGCTCGACATTCAGCCGGGCGTGACCCCGCCCGTGCCGGGCGCGACGCCACCTGGCGCGACGCCCTAGATCCGCAGGCGCTCCTCCAGCTCCTCCACGGCCCTCTTCAGGTCCTGCACCCGGCGGGCGGTCTCGGCTCGCTCGGCGGCTTCGCCGCCCGCCTCCGAAGCCTCCCTGATGCGCTGATCGAGGTCCTCGCGGTGCTGGATCTCGCGCGCGTCCTCGGTCGCGTTGATGATCACCGCGATCAGGATGTTGATCAGCAGCAGCGAGGCGATCAGCACGAAGCTGACGAAGTAGACCCACGACCAGGGGTGGACCTCCATCCCCTCTCGCAGGACGTCGTTCCAGCCCTCGAGCGTGAGCACGGTGAAGAGCGTCAGCATCGCCTGGCCGATGTCGCCCCACTGTTCGGGGATCTCGTCCCCGAACATGATCCAGCCCACCATCCCGTAGACGTAGATCAGCAGGAACGCCAGCACGCCCATGCTTCCTATCGGCGGCAGGGCGTTGAGCATCCCCCTGATCAACACCCGGAGATCGGGGAGGACGCTGACGAGGCGGACGACCCGCAGCAGGCGGATCACGCGCAACAGCGTCGCGTTCTCGCGCAACCCGGGCACGAACACGGCCCCGATCACGAGGAAGTCGAAGACGTTCCATCCTTCCTTGAAGAAGTCCTGCGGACGGCGCCCGTAGGCGGCGATCCTGATTGTGATTTCCGCCACGAAGATCGCCAGGCAGGCGTCGTTGAGCGCGGTCAAGGGGCCGCCGTACTGGTCGTTCAGGCCGTCGTAGGTCTCGAGGCCGAGCACGAGGGCGTTGAACACGATCACGCCTGCGATGACCATCTGAAAACGGCCTGAATCGGCTATCTGACGGGCTTTGCGGGCGATCGGGCCGGGCACGGGCGAGAGCCTATCCCGTGCTCGATTCCAGGCACCGGGCCGTGCGTGGGACCCGTGCCTGTGCACGCGTCCGAGAGACCCACTAGCGTCTTTCGGGCCAACTGGCTCTGAAAGGAGGCTCTCAGTGGCTGAGGGCTATTGCGTCAAGGAGCGAAAGAAGGTCAAGATCACGGATCCGGAGCAGGTGACGATGAAGAACGGGCGCCCGGCGATTAAGGGCACCTGTCCCGACTGCGGAACCAAGATCTTCAAGATCGGGAAGCTCGAGAACGGCTAGCCAGCCTTTTGCGCACGCGTGGGGGACCACCTACGCGTGCCCGGCGACCAGCCGGGGCCGGCGCGACGCGATCTCTGATCTCGTCGAGTAGTCGAGTTGCAAGCACTGGGGCCTCCTCGCCCGGCTGCGGATCACCAGCAGCCGGGCGAAGGAAGGTCACCTTCACCCTGGGGCGGCGGGGAAACCGCGCGTAGTCGGTCGCGCCCTCGATCGTGCAGAGCACGATCTGCACGTTCTCGCACCACTGCGCCAGGCGTGCGACCCCGGTGCGGGCGCGCAGGCGCTCCCCCCACGAGAGGCGCCCCTCGGGGAAGATGCAGATCGCCTCGCCCGAGCTCAGCGCCTCGACGGCCTTCTCGAGCGCCACCGAGTCCTGTTGTCCTCTCTTGATCGGGATCTGGCCGGCCGCCCACAGCGTCGGCCCCACCAGCGGCCACCGGAAGAGGCTCGCCTTGGCGAGGAAGCGCAGGCGCCGCACCGGCTTGATCGCGAGCGCCGCGAGGATCGGGTCCCACTGGCTGTCGTGGTTCAACACGACCAGCAGCGGCCCGGCCTCCGGAACGAGCTCGAGGCCCTCGACCCGCATCCTGCCCCACCAAGCGGCGGGACGGAACAGGATGGTCAGCAGGTCGTAGAACACGACCCCAACCTAACCCGAGCTCATGCCGCGGACCTTAGTGCGATCCATCACATCGGGCGCCGATCGCCACACGGATCCCGCCCGGGTGAAAGAATCGCCTGAACGTGGAGCGGCAGACCCCGAACGCGCAGAAGCCCCTTGGCCTGATCCTCGCCCGGAACTTCTTGACCAACCTCTCCACCGCCGCCTTTCTGGTCGACCGCGAGGGCGGGATCGTCTTCTACAACGAGGCGGCCGGCGCCCTGCTCGGCGTCTCGTTCGAGGAGTTCGGCCGCAAGAAGGCGCCGGAGTGGGGGAGCGAGGTCGGCCCGTTCGGCGAGGACGGAAAGCCGCTCGGGATCGAAGAGCTGCCAACCACCAAAGCGCTGCGCCAGGGACGGCCGGCGCACGGGGAGTTCCGGATCAGGTCGGTCACCGGGATCGACCACGAGATCGAGGCCAGCGCCATGCCGATCAGCGCGGAGGGTGGCCAGGAGGGGGCGATGATCCTGTTTTGGCCCAAGGAACCGGTTTAGCGGGGTACGCTCGAGGTAGAGGGATCTAACGGAGTACGCTCGAGGTAGAGGAACGAGGACGAGGACGAGAACGAGGATGAGGACGCAGAGCACATGAGGGCAAAGGTCTGGGGGGCCAGGGGTTCAGTGCCGGCCCCGGGGCCCGAGATGAACCGCTACGGCGGCAACACGTCCTGCGTCGAGCTCGAGCTCTCGGACGGCTCGATGCTGATCATCGACGCAGGCACCGGGATCCGCGGCCTGGGCGTGGGCCTGGCGAGAAAGGTCCCGAAGATCAACATCCTCCTGACTCACCTGCACCTGGACCACATCCAGGGCCTGATGTTCTTCGGCCCCTGCTTCAACGCGGACACGACGATCACGATCTGGGGCCCTTCCTCGCCTGAGGCCTCGCTCGAGGAACGGATCGCCCGCTACATCTCCGCCCCGCTCTCGCCCGTCGAGGTGCGCGAGCTGCCGTGCGAGGTCTCGTTCGTCGACACCCCCGCGACCGAGTGGGAGATCGGGCCGGCGAAGATCCGCGCCGAGGCCGTCACCCACCGCGGCCCGACCCTGGGCTACCGCATCACCGATACCGGTGCGAGCGAGGGGCCCACGACGCTCGCCTACATCTCAGACCACGAGCCGGGCCTGGGCGCACCGCTCGAGAAGCTGGAGCCCGAATGGATCTCGGGCTACGACCTCGCCTGCAAGGCCGACCTTTTGATCCACGACTGCCAGTACACCGACGAGGAGTACCCCAACCACGTCGGCTGGGGCCACTCGCCGGTGAACGACGCGCTCACGTTCGCCCGGCGGGTCGAGGCCAAGCGGCTTCTCATGTTCCACCACGACCCGCTGCACGCGGACGCCTTCCTCGACGACATGTACGGCGCCGCCGTCGAGCGCTGGATCGAGATGGGAGGCGACCCCGGCACGATCGACATGGCCGCCGAAGGTCAGGAGCTGGTGATCACACCGACGGACGATGCTGCGCCCAAGGCCGCTCCCGCTCGAGCTGCGCCGCAAGGCTGAGCAAGGTCTCCTCGTCGTTGGGCCTGCCGACCACCTGAACCGCCAGCGGCAGGCCGTCTGAGCTGAGGCCCGCGGGAATGCTCGCGGCCGGCTGGCCCGTGTAGTTCCAGGCGACCGCGTAGGGATAGAAGCGGCTCTCGCCGAGCAGGCAGCGCAAGGCGCCGCGCTTCGAGAAGCGGCCGTGCTCGAACGCCGGACCGGCGGTCATCGGCGTCAGCAGCACGTCGTGGTCCTCGAAGATCACTCCGACTCGGTCGCGATAGCGCTCCTCGAGCCGCAGGGCGCGGCGGACCGCCCAGCCGGGCGCGGCGATCCGGGCGAGCCGGCCGTACCCGCGGGTCAGCGGCTCCAGCTTCTCGGGATGGGGCGTGGCATCGACGTCTGCGGCGATACCGCCCAGGTAGCGCGCCGAGATCTGGTTGCCGATCCCGCCCCAATCCGGGTCGCGCCATTCGACCTCATGGCCGAGCGCGGCGAGCGTGCTCGCCGTCTCTTCCACCATCCGCTTGGACTCATCGCCGAGATGCGGCGGCGCGACCGCCCGCGGGGGCTTCAGCGAGACCGCTACGCGCAGCCGTCCGGGCTCGCGCGCCGCCGCCTCGGCGAAGGAGCCTTGGGGCGAAGGAGGAGCACTTGGCGACCACGCTTCGCCCGCCGTCACGGCGTCAAGGAAGAGAGCCGAGTCCGCAACGGTCCTCGACACGCAGCCGTTGACCGACATTCCCAGCCAATGACCCTCGGGGCTGATCGGTACCCGGTCGCGCTGGGGCTTCAATCCGAACAGGCCGCAATGCGCGGCCGGGTAGCGGATCGAGCCCGCTCCGTCGGAGGCGTGCGCGATCGGGACCATCCCGGCGGCCACGGCGCTCGCGCTACCGCCGCTGGAGCCGCCCGTGGTGCGCTCGGGGTTCCAGGGGTTGCGCGTGATTCCGAAGGTCTGCGATTCCGTGTAGCCGTGGATCGCGAGCTCGGGCAGGTTGGTCTTGCCGATCACAATCGCGCCGGCCCGCCGCAGCCTCGCCACCATCTCGGAGTCGCTCGCGGCCATCAGTTCGAACGCGGCGGTGCCGTGGGTGGTGAGCTCGCCCTCGACCCGCTCGTCCCAGTCGTCCTTGATCGCGACCGGCACTCCCAGGAGCGGGGCCTCCTCTCCCGCGGCGACGCGCGCGGCAACCTCCTTCGCCTCGGCGCGGGCCTTCTCGGCCCGCACGACGCGAAAAGCGTTCAGCGTGGGGTCGTGGCGCTCGATCCGCTCCAGGAAGAGATCCGTCAGCTCCTCCGGCGAGACCTCCTTGGCGCGAACCATCTCCGCCAGGCGCGCGGCACCGGCGAACGCCAGGTCATCGCTTGTGGTGGCCTCGGTCAAAGCCGCCATCCTTCCGCATCGAGCGCCTCACCCGCCGCGCGCTCGCCGCTTTGGACCGCGCCCTCCATGTAGCCGCACCAGGTGGTCGCCGTCTCGGCCCCCGCCCAGTGCACCCGGCCGGCGGGGCGGCGGAGCTCGTCTCCGTACGCGGTCAGGGTCCCCGGCGCAGGCGAGCAGACGGGCCCGCCTGCGCTCCAGGCCTCCTCGGCCCACGCCTGCTCGTGGTAGGCGCCCGGATGGCGGGCGGCCTCGCCGAACAGGCGCTCGAGGCACTCGGTCACCCTGCGCCTGCGCTCGGAAAGGCCGAGCAGCGCGTGCTCGGCCGCCGCCGGGCCTGACACGAATCCGACGATGACGCCGGGGCCGTCCTCGCCCGGCGGGGAGTTGTCGAAGGTCGTCTCGAGCGGGCCGGCGTCGCTGAGGGCCTCGCCCGTCAACCCCTCGTCGCGCCAGAAGGGGCGTTCGTAGACGGCCGTGCACTTGGTCATGGCGCCCGAGGCCATGCGGCCGGTGAGCTGCTCGCGGCGCCCCGCAAGCCTCGGGTCGTAGACGATCCGCCCGGCGAGGTCGGGGGCCATCGCGACGATCGCGCGGCGGGCGCGGACCACTCCTCCCGGGACCGTCACGGTGACAGAGGTGCCGTCCTGGTCGATCGCGCCGACCGGGGAGTCCAGGGCGAGCGACCCGGCAAGGCCCTCGGCGATCGTCTCGCAGATCGCATGGGATCCGCCGACGATGCGGTCCTGCTGGGCGCCGCCCTCCACCGAGATCATCGCCTCGAAGCCGCCGGCCGAGCTCGCACACGCAAGCGCCCAGAGCAACGTGATCTGCCCGGGCTCCATCCCCCAGACCGTCCCGCACGCGATCGAGAACAGGGACCGGGCCCGCTCGCTGCGGACGTTGTCATCGAGCCAGCCGGCGAGGGTCATCGAGTCCAGCCGCGCGGCGTCAGGCGCAGTCCAGGGGGCATCTGCGGGGACGCTCCGGGCGAGGCGCTCGAAGCGCCGCTGAGCCCGGCGGACGTCGGCGAGCACCAGCGGGGAGATGCGAGGAATCGTCCCTCTGTAGGTGCTCCGCTTGCCGCCCAGCTCGAGCACGTTGCGGCCCTCGCTGTAGGTGGCGAACGTCTCGAGGCCCAGCTCGTCGCACAGAGCGAGCACCCGCGGCTGGGTGGGGCCGACCCACTGGCCGCCGACCTCGACGGCCTGGCCGCCCTCGAGCTCGAGGTTCAGCGTGCGCCCGCCGACGCGGTCGCGAGCCTCCAGGACCGCGACGCTCCTGCCGGCCGCGCGCAGGCCCCGCGCGGCGACGAGACCGGCGATCCCGGCCCCGACGACGGCGATATCGGCTTCGAGCTTGGCTGCCACGGGCCCAACCTAGCTGCCATGGCGTCCCCTGGAACGCTGAGGGCCCCGCCTCGCGGCGGGGCCCTCGAACGCTGCTTCGCACTACCCGCTGAGCGGGCGGTGTCGGGTCAGACCGTGCAGTCGACAGGGATGTCAGCGGACTCGGCGCCGATGGTGACCCGCAGGAAACCGTCGGCAGTGCATCCGTAGACGCCCGATGCCGTCCAGTCGTTGCCGGTCACCGCAACCGCTGCGCCGAGGCCCGTGACCCCGCCGCCGCCGGTCACGGTGCCGAGCGGCGCGTCCGCGCCGTCACCCGTGATCGTGAACACGCACAACGGAAGCGGCGTGTCGCAGACCACTCCGTCGATCGCGAGGATTCGGAGCCCCTGGCCTGGGCCGGGCCCGGGACCCGCTCCGGGGCCGGTCCCGCCGCCGGGGCCGGGCCCGCCCGCGCCGGGTCCGCCCGCGACGACCTTGCTGCAGCCCCTGACGATCGAGAGCTCCAATGCGGTGTCGATGATGCAGATGTTCCGGCCGGCCCCGCCGTTGATCACCTTGTCGCGACGGCCGTCGGCCGCGCGCAGGGTGTCGTTGCCGGGACCGCCCAGGTGCTTGTCGGCGCCCGCGCCGCCGGTGAGCTTGTCGCGGCCCTTGCCTCCGATGAGGGCATCGTTTCCGCCCCTGCCCTTCAGCTTGTCGTTGCCACCCTTGCCCTTGATCTTGTCGGCGCCCTTGGTCCCGCTGATCGTCTCGCCGCGCTTGGAGCCGCTCAGCACCTTCGCCAGAGCGGGTCCCGCTACAGCAGCGAGAGAGACCGTGAGGACAGCCGCAGCAACTATGAGCTTCCTTTGCATGTTTTCGAACCTCCATGTCCAATCGTGTAGTCACCCACCATCTTCCCCGGCAGGGTGCTTTCCACACGTTACAGTAGGGGGTCCGCTCGCCCTAGGCGGCTAGCGGGGACGCAGGCAGCGCTTCAGGCTCGGCCGCTTGCCCTTCGCTCCCGATGCGCGGCGTCCCTTCTTCACCCTGCAGCGGGCGAATGACGCGCCGGGCCTCGTCGCGGTCGGCCCCGTCGCGGTCGGCCTCGTCGCGGTCGGCCCCGGCCCGGCGGCGACGGCGCACGGGGGCGCGTCGCAGACCGTCTCGGTCACAAGGCCCGGCTCGGCGAGCACCTCCGATTCGCAGAAGGGCGGGTTGACCCATTCCTTGTTCGAGAACATCCGGGTCTGGTCGGCGAAGTGCTCGGAGGTCGGGTTCTCGGACTGGGAGAAGGTCAGGATCGAGCGGTCATCGACCGCGCAGGGGCCCCCGGCACCGCGGAACGAAGTCACCATCACGAAGCTGGAGCCGTGGGGGACGTTCGGGTAGCCCGGCTCGGCGCCGCCCGGCGACCACCCGACGTTGATCGCGTTGAAGACGCCGAGCGTGCCCGGCCCGCCGTGGATCGGGATGCGCTCGTCCCCGCGCTTCTCGTACTGCCAGCCCCGCAGCGGCGCGTCGAGCGGGATGCCCGCGTTCTGGAGGTCGGTGACGGCGTCTGCCAGGGCCTGCTGACCCTTGGTCGGATTGAGGCCTCTCGGGGTGTTGACGGGGTCGTTGACGTCGAACGGCGTCGTGTACACGCTGGGGTCGCCGGACGGCAGCGGCACCCCTCCGGGGTTCCGCAGCAGTTTGCTCGCGAAACGGCGGAAGAGGATCGCGCCGTTGGAGTCGAGGTCGTCGTGCAGGTCCCAGGCAACGAGCACCGGGCACGCGGCGCTGACGTCCACGGGGCCGTTCGACCCCATCAGCTGGCCGCCCGGGGCGTTCTCGCAGAGCGTCACCAGCTCGTCGCGGAAGAGCTCGCCCGCGTACTGGCGGTTGTTGAATACCGCGTCCTGGAGCTGTTGGCGGGAGAACCTGTTGGGCCCGCCCAGCCCGTCCGACCCGTCGAGGCGTTGCTGGATGATCTTCAGCCCGAGGCGGGTGCGCAGCGCCCGAGGGGTCTCCTCGTCGCCGATGATCTGGGCGAACCCGGTGAGCGGGTCCTCTGGGTTCGAGAGCCAGAAGCTGTCGTTCATGTTCGACGTGTAGTCGTCGCGGAAGTGCGAGGGCATGTTCGACGGGCCGAAGATGCCCTTCTGGGCCGCGTCGGAGTCGACGTCCCACTCGCAGGCCGAGAGGCTGCCGTTCAGGACCGGCAGGCGCAGCAGCGCGAACGTGGCGAGGCCGACCGGCGTCCCACAGCCGGTCGCCTTGGAATCAGGCACGTTCGGCGTGACCGAGATGTCGGCGTAATAGGCCTTGCCGGCCGAGTCGGCGGCGACCGTGTTGACCCAGGGGATCCCCTGGTTTCGGCGGATCACGGCGTCGAGCTCGTCGGTGCTCTGGGCCAGGTTCGTCTCGAAGAAGTGGTTCAGGTAGCGGAAGTTCTCGGCGTTGGCGTCGCCCATCGAGAAACCGACGGCCGGCGTCCACGGCAGGGAAACGCCGGCGAGGCCGTTGAACATCGGGCCGTGGTGGGTCGAGTAGAGGGTGCGGGTCCGCGGCTCGAGGGTCCCTCCCGGGGTCTTCACGGTGACCGTGACCTCGTCCTCGATCATGTCCCGGAACTGGCCGTCGTAGAGGTATTGCGTCGTGTCCAGGGGGTTGATGACCTCCTGGAACGGCGTGAACCGGTAGGCGGTCGAGACGGTGTGGGTCCACGCGAGGTTGTCGTTGTGACCGATCAGCACCAGGGGCACCCCGAAGAGGCTGCCGCCCGAGACATTGACCTGGCCCGGGATCGTGAGGTGGGACTGGTAGAACCGCTCGGGCCCGTCCCAAGGGAAGTGAGGGTTGTGGAGAACCATGCCCTTTCCGTTGTCGGTGGCCTCGGAGCCGAGGCCGACGCCGTTCGAGCCGATCGGAAGCTGCCCGAGCGCGTCGTTCAGGCCCTCGGCGATGCCGTTCGGGTCCAGGGGCGGGGTCGGAGCGCCGGTGGCCGGAGGCTGCGAAGAGGCGATCCCGTCGATCGCGATCGTGCCCGAGGCGAGCAGCGCGAGCTGGTAGAAGCGGCGGTAGGCGTCGATCTCGGTGATCGGCTTGACCCACTCGGCGCCGCGGCAGCGCGGGTCGGACAGGTTGGCGACGCCGGTCTCGGCGAGGAAACGGTTGTATCCGGCGACGTAGCCGCGCACCCCCTCGCGCACCTCGGGGCGGGGCCCCTGTGGCGGGGCCTGCGCCATCAGGCTCTCGATCTTGCCGGTGTCGATGATGCGCTGGTAGAAGAAGTCCGAGTTGAGGTTGCTGGCGACGTTGAAGCCGTTGCCTCGCTGCGGGTAGCCGGCGTCGGGGCCGAAGTAGCGGGAGCGCTCGGCGCGCACGGTCACGTATGAATCGGCGATCGTGCAGATGTTGTCGCGGGCGAAGGCGTAGCCGTAGCCGTAGCCGATTCCTCCCCAATCATCCGCGAGGATGTGGGGGATCCCGACCCGGTCGGTTCGGATGTCGGCCTCGAACTCCCCTTGGGCCGCGGCGGGCTGCGCGCGCATCGCGAGCAGCACGACGAGGACGCTCGCGACGATACCCGCGCCCAGCAGCACCTTCGGAAAGGAGAGCCTTCCGGGCTCCGACTCATTCCCCATCGGCCGATCCTAAACCGCCCGGCGCGCCCCTGCGCCGGTCGGTCCGAGCTCACTGCTCGGCCAGGATCTTCGCCTTCTCCTTGTTGAACTCCGCATCGGTGACGGCGCCGGACTCGCGCAGCTTCTGCAGCCGCTCGATGCGGCCGATGGTGTCGCCGCCGGCCGCGCCTCCCGCCTTGGCGGCCGAGCCCCGGTTCATGGTTCCGAGTATCCCGCCGAACCCGCCCATTCCGGCGGGCCCGGCTGCGCCGGCCGGGCTCTCGTCGCGGGGCGAGCCCATCGACCTGACCTGGTTCCACAGGGCGAACAGCAGCACCGGGGCGCCCATGAGGAGGAAGGTGAAGCCGACGATCTTCCCGGCCAGCTCGCCGTCGGGGCCGACGGTGTCGTTCGAGAAGCCGGTGTAGAGCATCGCCACGGCGGTCGACGTGAAGAAGAGACCCCATGCGAGGGCGCCCAGGCCGAGCAGCCCCGTCGAGCGCTTGCGCCGGCCCCAGGGCGGGTCGCCTCGGAAGGCGAAGATCCCGGCGCCGATCAGCCCGGCGAAGATCGAGGCGGTGACGAGCAGCATGTTCGTCCCGGTCCCCTCGGGGCACGGCCGCGCGATCTCGAATGCGGTGTTGCCCGACGCGCAGGTGCCGGTCTCCATCAGCTCGATCAGCTTGACGTTGAAGACGACGATCGCGCCGAAGAAAAGGACGAGCCCCAACCCGGCTTTGACCAAGTACCCGATGCGGGGAACCTACCGCCTAGTTCCCGCTCAACCTACGGCGCCGGTGGCGGCGCATCGCGACGGCCACCAGCTCGCGGTCGTGGTCGTAGGTCAGGAGCTTTCGCGCCTCCCGGCTCGTCAGCCATCGCAGCTCGTCGACCTCGTCGTGGGGCGCGAACTTGCCTTTCCCCGGCTCCATCAACCAATAGCGGACCACTTTCGAGCGGGCCTTGCGATCCAGGTAGGTGACCGCCGGCAACTCGTCCAGCAGCTCGCACTTGAAGCCTGTCTCCTCGCGCACCTCCCGCAGGGCGGCTTCCTCGAAGGACTCGCCCTTCTCGAGCTTCCCCTTCGGCAGCGACCAGTCCATGTACTTCGGCCGGTGGATCACGGCGATCCGGGCCCGCCTCCCCTCGCGGCGGACCACGACCCCGCCGGCGGCGGTGATGTCGGGGTCTCCCCCGCTCGTCTCGAGCTTGCGGCGCGCCACGGGCGGGCAGCGTACTGGCGATCCATCCGGGCCCCTCGCGACCTCGCGCCGCCTAGCCGGCGGTCCCGGGCCTCATAGCATCGCGCCGGTGCGGACGCCGCGTGGCGACAAGGACGACGGGGTGCCCCGCCTGCGCCTCGGGCGGGTGCTGCGCGACACCTTCGCTGCTTTTAGAGCTCACTGGGTGGTGCTGGTGCCGGTGACGATGGTGGTGCTGGCCCCCCAGGCGATCGGCGACGCCCTGATCGGCGAGATCGAGGTCGAGGGCGTCAAGCGGCCCGAGGACCTCGTGAAGCTGGCGTCAATTCCCGTGGCCGTGGCCGTCAACCTCGCGGGCGAGGCGCTCCTGTCGGGGATCGTCGCGGCGTTCGTCATCGATTGGCGCAGAGGCGGAGAGGTCTCGCCCTTGCGCGAGATCATGCGGAAGATCCCCTACGGCCGGCTGATCGCGATCGACCTGATCCTGGCGCTCGGTACCGCGCTCGGGATGGTGCTCCTGATCGTTCCGGGGGTCCTGGTCTTCACCTACCTGCTGATCGCCCCCGCGCTGATCGAGATCGAGCACGTGACGATCCGCGAGTCGATCCGGCGCAGCATCACCCTCGTCAGCGCGAGCTTCTGGCGCGTGCTCGGCTTCGCGGTGCTGGTCTTCGCCCTCACGGACGCCGTCACGACGGTGCTCGAGTCGCCCATTCACGGCCTGCACGGGGAGGCGCTGTTCAACCTCGCCATCGAGGGAGTGGTGGAGCCGATCGCCACGGTCGCCGTAGTGGTACTGGCGCTGGCGCTGATCGACCTGCACCAGCAGGAGGCGGAGGCGGCCGGCGCCTGAGAGATCCGAGGCTAGAACGACGAAGGGCCGCCATCCATGGCGGCCATTCGTTCCTCACCGTCCTTGGTGAGTCAAACAAGGCGGATCCTTCCCTGCGCCCAACTCAAGGCTCCCGCACACGCGCCGCTCGCACATCGGGGATTACCACCCCTTCTGCGTACGTAGTTCCCCGCAACGCGCCGGAGTACGATCGGCCCCTTGGCGGGCGAGACCTCCAGCGCGAATCACAAGGGCTCCTCAAAGCCGGCCGTCCCGGTCACCTACGAGAACGTGACCAAGCGCTACGCGGGCCAGGACACCGACGCCGTCCACGACCTCTCGCTCGAGATCGATGCGGGCGAGATCTGCGTGCTGGTCGGCCCCTCGGGCTGCGGCAAGACGACCGCGATGCGGATGGCCAACCGCACCGTCGAGATCACCGGCGGCGACATCCTGATCGGCGACGCCTCGGTGCGCGACCGCGACCCCGCCCAGCTGCGGCGCGAGACCGGCTACGTGATCCAGCAGATCGGGCTCTTCCCCCACCGCACGATCGGCGAGAACATCGCGACTGTTCCCGGCCTGGTCGGGTGGGACTCCGAACGCGCGTCGGCCCGCGTCGATGAGCTCTTGAGGCTGATCGGACTCGATCCCGAGATGCGCGAGCGATACCCCTCCCAGCTCTCGGGCGGCCAGCAGCAGCGGGTCGGGGTCGCGCGCGCCCTGGCCGTCGACCCCCCGGTGATGCTGATGGACGAGCCCTTCGGCGCGATCGACCCGATCAACCGCGAGCGCCTGCAGAACGAGTTTCTCCGCCTCCAGGCCGAGATCAAGAAGACCGTCCTCTTCGTCACCCACGACATCGACGAGGCGATCAAGATGGGCGACCGGATCGCCGTGCTGAAGGAGGGCGGCGTCCTTGCCCAGTACGCCACACCCGCCGAGCTCCTGATGGCGCCCGCGGACGACTTCGTCGAGGACTTCGTCGGCGCCGACCGCGCGCTGAAGCGCCTCGCCCTGATGCGGGTCCGCGACGTCTCGCTCTGGGAGGCCCCGCTGGCCCACGTCGGGCAGGCGACCGAAGAGGTGAAGAGCAAGCTGGCGGGCGCCGAGGTGCCGCACGCGCTGCTGGTCGACTCCGATCGCAAGCCGCTCGGTTGGCTCTCGGACCGCGACCTCGCCGGCGACACGGTGCCGAAGAAGCCCGACAGCGCGCCGCATCCCCTGCTCGACGGCGACGACATCCTTCGCGATGCGCTCTCGGACCTGCTGCAGGCCGAGACGATGTACGCGCCGGTCACCGACGCCGAGGGCCGGATCGACGGCGTCCTCTCGGTCGAGATCATCTCGGAGTTCCTCTCCTCCCCGAAGGCGCGGGTCGAGGAGCACGGTGCGGCCGAGCGGCCGCTCGCGGAGGCCCCACCGGGGCCCTCATCTACTGCGGCCGGTCCTGACGGGTGAGTTCTCGATGAGTTGGCTTGAGCTGCTCGCCCAGGTCGAGATTCGCGACCGCTCCGGCGGCGACTGCGTCACCGACAACGGCGCGTTCTGCTTCGACTGGCTCTCGGACAACTGGGACCGCTACGTCGATCCGACGATCGAGCACCTGATCCTCGTCGCGGTCTCGGTGATCGCGGGCTTCCTGATCGCGTTCGGGCTCGCCTACCTCTCCCACCGCAGGCGCTGGCTGCAGCCCGGCTTCACCAGCGCGACCGGGATCCTCTACACGATCCCTTCCATCGCCTTCTTCGCGCTGCTGCTGCCGATTACGGGACGGGGCACGCTGACCGGGCTGATCGCGCTGACGGCCTTCGCGCTGCAGATCCTCTACCGCAACATCAACACGGGCCTGAACAACGTCCCGGATGACGTGAAGGAGGCAGGCATCGGCATGGGGATGTCGCCCAACCAGCTCTTCTGGAAGATCGAGCTCCCGCTCTCGGTTCCCGAGATCATCGCCGGGCTGCGGATCGCGACCGTCTCCACCGTCGCCATCGCGACGCTCGCGGTCTTCGCGGGAGCCGGCGGGCTCGGCGGCGAGTTCACGACCCAGATCGACTTCAAGACCAACGTCATCTTCGCCTCGCTGATCTGCGTGACGATGGCGATCGTGTTCGACGTCGGGCTGCTGATCCTGCAGGCTTTCCTCTCGCCCTGGCGCGAGGGTGGGCGCTTCTTCGACATGCTCCGCAGGACGGCCACATGAGGACGGCGACGTGACGCTTCCCTTCGCATTCCTCGGAAGCTTCGGCGGCGCCTTCGAGTTCATCTTCTCCCCCCAGGACAGCCGCTTCACGGGGCAGAACAAGGTCGGGGGGCTCGACCAGGTCTGGGACCTCGCTCAGAAGCACATCGAGATCAGCTTCTTCGCGCTCGCGATCGCGATCGTCCTCGCGCTTCCCGCGGGCGCGATTCTCGGCCACTACGGCAAGGGCGAGCTGTTCGCGATCACCGTGGGCAACTCCTGGCGCGCCATCCCCGAGCTGGCGCTGATCGCCTTCATCGTCGCGTTCGTCGGGTTCGGGTTCATCAACGTCTCGATCGCTCTCATGGTGCTCGGGATCCCGCCGATCCTGACCAACACGTTCGTCGGGGTGCGCCAGGTGGACCGGAGTACGGTCGAGGCGGCCCGCGGGATGGGGATGACGGCGTTCGGGATCATCACGCGGATCGAGCTGCCGCTGGCCGTGCCGACGATCATGAGCGGCGTACGCACCGCCGCGATCAACATCATCTCGACCGCCACGATCGCGCCGCTAGCGGGCGTGCTCACACTCGGGGACTTCATTCTCTCGCCCAACGTCTACGGCGACGAGGGCGTGATCGCGGGCGCGATCTTGGTGGCGACGCTGGCGATGACAGTGGAGCTGGGACTCGCCGCGATGCAGCGGGCGATGACCCCCAAGGGCCTCAAGTTGTCACGCGAGCGCGCAGCCGCATAGGCTCCCCCGGTCTCGTCCATTCCCCAGAGAGGAGTTCCACGTGTTGAGCAGTGATTCGCGCATGCGCGCCTTGTTCGCGCTGCTTGCGGCGGCGGTGCTCGCCATCGGAGTCGCGGCATGCGGCGACGATGACGACAGCGGCGACGACGGCGGCGACAGCGGCGGGGGTTCCGGCAGCCTGATCGAGAAGGACGACGCCAACTCCGGCGTCAGCCTCACGATCGGCTCCAAGAACTTCACCGAGCAGATCGTCCTCGGCGAGATCTACGCCCAGGGCCTGGAGGCAGCGGGATACAACGTCAAGACCGACCTGAGCCTCGGTTCGGAGCAGGTCGCTCTGGACGCGCTCAAGGCCGGCGAGATCAGCGGGTATCCGGAGTACACCGGGACCGCGCTGACGTCGTTCTTCGGCGCCGCGCCGGAGGACGTCCCGGGCGACCCGCAGGAAGCGGCGGACCAGGCGGCGGCCGAGTTCGAGAAGGAGGGCCTCGTGTCCTTCGCCCCGGCGCCGTTCAGCAGCGCCAACGCAGTCGGGCTGACCAAGGCGAAGGCCGATGAGCTCGGCGTCACCACGGTCTCCGACCTCGAGGGCAAGTCCCAGGACCTGACGCTCTTCGGCTCGCCGGAGTGCCGCCAGCGCGTGGACTGCCTGGTCGGGCTGCAGGACGGCTACGGGCTGCAGTTCAAGCAGTTCACGCCCGTGGACATCGAGCAGCGCTACCCCGTGCTCGACGACGGTCAGGCCGACCTGTCGATCCTGTTCACGACGGACGCGCAGCTGGCCGCCCAGTCGGACCAGTACGTGATTCTCGAAGACGACCAGGGGATCTTCCCCTCGTCGAACCCGGTGTTCGTCACCGACCAGAAGACGGCCGACGAGGCTGGTGAGGACCTGCAGTCCACCATCGAGACGGTCCAGGATGGCCTGACGGTGGAGGTCATGCAGGAGCTCGACGCCCGCGTCGACATCGACCGCGAGGAGGCCTCGGCGGTCGCGACCCAGTACCTCCAGGAGGAGGGCTACGTCGAGTAGGCCCCACCGGGGCCGACCGGCCTAACGGCCGGACCCGGGAGGCGGAGCCGATCGGTAGCCGCTCCCGAGCTGGACGATGGAACGCAAAGGGCCGGGCGAAAGCCCGGCCCTTTGCTCGTCCGCCGACGCACGGTGTTGCGCGCTCGGCGTGAAGGTCTCAGCTAGGCGCGGTCGTCGCCGTCGCCGCGGTTCTTGCCGACGGCGTCCTTGATCTTGTCGCCGACGTCGTCGATCTTCTCCTTCATGTCGGAGATGCCCTTGTCGACCTTGCCTTCGTTCTTCAGCTCCTGGTCATCCGTGAGGTCGCCGGCAGCTTCCTTGGCGCGCCCCTTTGCCTCATCGATGTTCTGGCCCATCTGGGTTGCTCCTTTAGTCGTGTACTCGAAGGGTTACCCCGGCGGCTGACGGCCAAAACAGCGAGAATCGGTGCCCCACCGTGGCCAAACGCCTGAGCGAATACGAGCGCAAGCGCGACTTCGGAAAGACCAGCGAGCCGCGCGGTTCGGAGCCGAGCAAGAAAGGCTGGAAGGCCCCGGCGAAGCGGCGCCACCCCCGCTTCACGATCCAGAAGCACTCCGCGACCTCGCTCCACTACGACCTGCGCCTCGAGATCGGCGGCACCCTGGCCTCGTGGGCGGTGCCGAAGGGCCCCTCGCTCGACCCGCGCGACAAGCGCCTCGCGATGCGAACCGAGGACCACCCGCTCGAGTACCTCGCGTTCGAGGGCGTGATCCCGAAGGGCTCCTACGGAGGCGGCCCGATGATCGTCTGGGACCGCGGCGTGTTCGAGAACATCTCCAAGACCCGCCGCGGAGAGCCCCTCGAGCTCGAGGACGCCCTGGAGAAAGGCGACCTGAAGCTCTTCCTGTTGGGCGAGAAGGTCAAGGGCCCCTACGCCCTGGTCCGCACCTCGAAGCCGGGTGACCGAGAGCAGTGGCTCCTGATCAAGAAACGCGGCGAGGGTGCTGACGCACGGCGCAAGCCAACTTCGACGCAGCCGGAGTCCGTGCTGAGCGGACGCACGATCGAACAGCTGCTCGAGGGCTGAACGGGGCCGGGGTGTCCAAATCACCGCCACGGGCCCCGGCCCCGGAGGTACCCTCAGCCCGTGAGCACCCCGCTCATGTCTGGCCTCCAGTCGGGATGGAGGGCTCGACCATGGCTCCGGTCAGGATCAGCTCTGTGGCGATTTCGGGCTGGTCCCAGGTCGGGATGTGACCGGCATCCGGGATCACCACCTGCCGGGTCCCGGGCGGGACCCGCGACAGCGGCCTTCGCCTGACCAGGGTGTCGTGCTCGGCCCACGCGAGGGTCAGCGGCGCCTTGACGTCAGAGAGGTCGCCGATGACATTGCCGCGCATCTCCGCGTTCGCGTCGTCGTAGTCGCTCGCCCTCGCGTAGCCACGGATGATCTCGGCCGCCTGCTCCGGGGTCATGCGCTCGGTGTGCCGGATCTGGCTGCCCAGCGCTTGGCGGCGCCTGTCTGGATCGGAGGTGATGGCGCCCAGGAACGGGGATGCGAGCTTCGCCATGACCCGCGCGACGCTCCGCTTCGGCCCCAGGGGCCTCTCCCAGAAGCCCGCGGTGCAGAGGCCGACCACACCGCTCGCCCTGCCCATGCGGCCGGATTCGATCGCCACCCAACCGCCCAGCGAGATGCCCGCGACCACGGGCTTCGCGTCGATCCCGAGGGTGTCGTAGAAGTCGAGCACCGCCCCCGCCAGGTTGCGGGCGCTCGAGCGCACGTCGCCGAGGAGCGGGGGCGACTTGCCGAAGCCGGGCATGTCGACCGCGATCACCTCCCGCTCGGCGGCGAGCGCCTCCATCACCGGCTCCCACATGACGGTTGTCCCGCCGAGGGAGTGGAGCAGCAGCACCGGGTCGCCGGTGCCCATGCGGACGTGGTTCAGGGGCGGAGCGTTCAGGGTCATGCCTTGGCTACGCGCCCCGGCCTCCCACGGATGCCTAGAGCGTCAACTCGTACTCGAGCCAGGTCTCGGCCTCGGCGCCCTGGCGCTCGTAGACCTTCTGCGCCCGGTCGTTGTCGGGGGCGGTCACCCACTCGAGCACCGGGGCTCCCCGCTCCCTGCAGCGATCGGCGCAGGAGGCGATCAGTGCGTCGGCGACCCCTTTCCCGCGGGCGCCGGGATCGACGAAGAGGTCCTCCATCACGCCGATGCGGGCGCCGCGCGTGCTGGCCCACTTCCACCCCAGGGCGGCGAATCCGATCGCCTCACCGCCCTCGGCGGCGACGAAGAGCGAGCCCTGCTCGGGGTCCGCGATCAGCGCCCGGGCCATCTCGAGCAGGCCGGCGTCGGCCGGGTCGACGTCGTAGAAGTCGCAGTAGGCGCGCATCAAGGGAAGCAGCGAGTCGGCCTCGTCGGCGCGAGCGGGGCGGATCTCGACGTCCTCGGCGAGCGGGCGGGGTTCGAGCGTGGCGGCCACGACGCGGATACTAGGCTCGGGCCATCGAAGGATGCCGGGTGCGGGCAGCGAATAGGGATCCCAATGCCCGCGATCGACTCCACCCCAAAGGCGATCGCCCGCGCCGTGCTCGTCGCCGCGGCGGTGGTGATCTTCCTCTACATCCTCTATCTCCTTCGGAAGCCGCTCAGCTGGCTCATCATCGCGGCCTTCATAGCCGTCGCAGCGGCCGGCCCCGTCAACGTCCTCCAGCGCAAGATGAAGAGGGGCTTCGCGATCGCGATCGTCTACCTGGGCCTGATCATGATCCCCATCGGGCTCGGGGCCCTGCTGGTGCCGCCGCTCGTGAACCAGATCAAGGACCTCGCCGACAACGCCCCGGAGTACGTGACCGACGTCGAGGAGTTCGTGCAGGAGAACAACACGCTCGACAACCTGAACGAGGACTACGACATCACGGGCAAGCTCCAGGAAGAGGCGGCGAAGCTGCCCGAGAAGATCCCCGACGCCGCGGGTGTCCTCAGCGACATCGGCGTCGGCGTGGTGAACTCGGTCTTCGCCGGGGTGACGATCCTGATCCTGAGCATGTTCATGGTGGGAGGCGGCCCGCGTTGGATCAACTCCTTCGTCGAGGCTCAGCGCCCCGAGCACTCCGAGCAGATCGAGACGACGCTGAGGCGAATAGCCAACACGGTCGGCAACTACGTCGGCGGGGCGCTCTTACAGGCGACCATCGCCGCTTTAGCCGCCTTCATCCTGTTGACGATCCTCGGGGCGCCGTTTGCGGGCCCACTCGCACTGATCGTGTTCTTCTTCGACCTGATCCCGGTGATCGGCGCCACGATCGGGTCATTCCTGGTGGGGATCGTGATGGCCTTCGTCAACTTTCCCGTCGGCCTGATCGTGTGGATCGTGTTCGCGATCGTCTATCAGCAGATCGAGAACTACCTGATCCAGCCCCAGATCCAGAAACGCGCGACCGAGATCGAACCGTTTGTGGTCCTTGTGGCCGTGCTCTGCGGCTCGACCCTCTTCGGCGTGGTCGGAGCCCTGCTCGCGATCCCGGTCGCAGCGTCGATGCAGATCACGATCCAGGAGTGGCGCATCTACCGCCGCGAGGGCCTGCCCGACACCTCAGCGCCGATCCAGCCGCCCGCAGCCGGCATGTGACAAGCGTCGTTCAGTTGTTCAAGGCTTCAGCAGCACCTTGAGCTGACTGGTCCCCGGCCGCACCAGCTCTTCGAACATCGCCTGGGCGCCCGCGAAGGGGATCACGTCGGTGACGAGCTCGTCCGCGGGCACCCCTCCCCCATCGAGGAGCTCGATCGCCCGCTCGAAGTCCTGGCGCTCGTAGGCGAATGCGCCGCGGATGAGCGCCTCCTTCAGGATCAACAGCAGCTGGTTGACGGGCACCGGCTCCTCGAGCACGCCGACGGCGACCGCCGCGCCGCGCGGGCGCACCAGCTCCAGCGCCAGCCCGAGGGCGCTGGGATGCCCGGCGCACTCGAGCACAGCGGCCGGCAGCTCGCCGCTGAAGGCGTCGATCACGGCCTCGTGGACGCCCTCCAGCTCCACCGACTCGAATCCGAGCGCCTCGATCATCGCCCGCCGGCTCGCGCCCGGCTCGACGACGAGAACCCGCTCGAACCCCTCGGCGCGCAGCGCGAGCGCAGTCATCACGCCGATCGGTCCTGCTCCGAGCACGCAGACCGGGTCGGCCGGGTCGGCCTCTGCCAGGCGAACCGCATGGACCCCGACCGCGAGCGGCTCGACGAGCGCGCCGTGCTCGTCGGAGACGCCGTCCGGAAGGGCGAAGAGCGATTCCGCGTCGACTGCGATCCGCTCGGCATAGGCACCCGGGCGCCCGCCGAGGCCGTGCCCCCGGATTGTGGCCTCGGCGCACAGGTGCTCGTGCCCGGCGACGCAGGTGGGGCACGCCCCGCAGGCGGTCCCCGGCAGGACGCAGACGCGGTCGCCGACCGACCAGCCCTCGACGCCCGGCCCGAGCGCGGCGATGGTCCCCGAGAACTCGTGGCCCATCACGGTGCCGGGCGAGATCGCGGGCGAGGGCAGCATGTGCAGGTCGGATCCGCAGATGCCGCAGAAGGCGATGTCGACGGCGGCCTCACCCGGCCCCGGCTCGGGGGCGGGCAGCTCGGCCTCGACGAGCGTCCGGTCCTCTGTCACCTTCAGGGCGCGCACGGCGCCCGCAGCCTAACCGGGCTCAGTCCGCCTGGGAGTCGATCGCCCGCCGGAGGATGTCCCGCAGCGTCGCCTGGTCGGATTCGTCGAGTGAGGCGATCGAGGCAGGCGGCTCGGCGAGGCGCTCGGTGATCTCCTCGCGCAGCTGCTCTCCCTCTTCGGTCAGGACCAGAAGCTTCACGCGCCGGTCGCTCTCGGCCGAGGTCCGGCTCACCAACCCGCGCTCCTCGAGGCGGTCGGTGATCCCGGTGACGTTGGAGCTGTCGCAAGCGAGGATCTTCGCCAGCTCACCCATCTTGCGCGGGCCGCCACCCAGGATTCGCAGGGCGATCGTCTGCTGGGGGGCGAGGTCGAATTCGTGCCCGATCGCCAGGAAGCGGGACTTGTTGTCGACCATCATCCAGTGGATCAGGCTCCACGCCTCGCTGCCCGGATCGGTGCGCCCGATCTCGCCGGCCAGCCAGTTGTCCGGGCTGAACCGCTCGGCGCCCTGGGGCTTCAGCTCCTGCTCAATCGCCTCGGTCATCGACCATCGATGCTAGCCGCGAGCCCTTTCCGCGATTCGCGCGTCGGCTCGGACCTTGGCCCTTTCGCTGAGTCGTTTGCCGATTGGCGTGCGGTTGCCCGAGACGAACCTGTAGGCGCGCTCGGTCAGCCGCGGGGCGCGGGCGGCGAACCAGGACAGCGGCCGGCCGCCGGGCAATTCGCCCAGCAGCGGCTCGAATGCCGCGCCCGCGGAGCGAACCTCGCCCCCCGGCTCGGCCAGGTGCCAGGAGCCCATCCGCTCCTCCTCCCCCATCCCCACGAGCAGGCGATCGGCCTCGGGATCCTGCAGCGCAACTGGCCTCAGCCGCTCCCTGCGATCCCAGGCGAGCAACTTCGAGAGCGACCAGCGGCAGAAGCCGCAATCGCGGTCGTACAGCACGACGGGGCGATCGTCCGGCATCAGCGCTGAGCGTAGTCGCGTCTCGACACAGACTGCGTTGGGGAGGCGGGCCCGACGGGGGTCGTCCCGGGTCAGAGAACCGCACGGCAACTAAATCGTCCTGACGCATGTTTAAGGCGCGCCGGGCCGGGAATGCCTGAGGCGTGAGAAGCCGCGGACCAAGCCTCCTGACGATCATCTACGTCGTGATCGGCATCTTCGTCGCGATCGATAACAACTACTTCAAGAACGTCGACGACATCGAGGCCGTGATCTCCGCTGTACTCGCCGTACTGCTGTGGCCGCTGGTGCTCCTCGACGTCAACCTGATGATCGGCAGCAAGTAGCCGTGTGACCTGGCTGATCGTCATAGCCGTGCTTCTGGTGCTGGCGTTCGTCCTCTTTCGGGCCAACCGCTCGCGTCAGCAGCGCCGCCTGGAAGAGGCGCGCGAGGCCGAGAAGCTCGAGGCGAAGGTCGGCGACCACCGCGAGATGGCGGCCGACCACGAGTCGCGCGCCGAGGAGCTCCGCGTAGAGGCCGACAAGGAGAGCACCAAGGCCGATCGCCACGCTTCTCGAGCCGACGAGCTCACGCCCGATTCGGACGAACGCGGCTAGGTCTTCGAGGCTTTCGCCTCGAGCGCCCGCTTGGCGCGCTCGGCCTTCACCCGCTCCAGCTCCACCTGTTCGTCGGGGTCGCCCTCGACCTCCTTGCGCAGCAGGATCTGGACGGCGAACAGGACCGTGATCGCGAGGGTCGCGCCGACCATCACGTAGGGGACGATGTCGGTGTTCGCCTTGCTCATGATCGTGAGACCGGCGGCGATCAGGATCAGGCCGAGGGCGGTGCGCAGGAGCCCCTGAGGCCACTTCGCCGACATGTTCGACCCGAGGATCACGCCCGGCACCGAGCCGAGCAGGATGTTCGTCGCGAGCGCGAAGTCGACGTTGCCGCTGAAGATGTGGGCTATCCCCGCGGCCCAAAGCAGCACCGCGGCATGGAAGACGTCGGTGCCGACCACCGTCCTCGGGGTCAGCCGGAAGACCGAGATCAACATGATCGCGATCAGGGTGCCAGAGCCCGCCGAGCTGAGGCCGATCACGAAGCCGGTGGTCGCGCCGATTCCGACGGCGGCGACCTTGTGCCGCGTGTGGATCTCGAACGAATCGCGCTCCTCGATCTTGTCGGCGAGCAGCAGGCCGCGCAGGAGCGTGGCCGCGCCGACGACCAGCAGCGAAGCCGCGAGAATCGCGAACACCGTCTCGTCGAGATCGTCGCCGAGCTTCGTGTGCAGGTAGTCCAACAGCCAGACGCCGGCGATCGCCGAGGGGACGCTTCCCGCGGCCATCCACCACGACAGCGGGATGTTCACCGTCTTCAGCTTCAGGTGGCGCCAGCCGCCGGCCGTCTTCGTGACGGCGGCGTAGAAGATGTCGGTGCCGATCGCGGTCACCGGCTTGACCCCGAAGACGAGGATCAGGAGCGGGGTCATCAGGGAGCCGCCGCCCATGCCGGTGAGACCGACCAAGAAGCCGACGCCGAAGCCGAATAGGACGATTGCTGGATCCATGGGGACGATGTGTCGCGGGGACGAATCAGAGAGCGGGGGGACGATTTCCCACTTTCTGCCCTTTCCTGATCGAGTGAGTACGAAAAGGGTCCGCGCACAATAGCGGCTCGGCTCCCCTTCACCTGATCGGGACAGCGATTTCGGATAGGTTCGTCGCCATGGCGACGACCGATATCCACTGGCCCGATGACATGACCCCGGACGTCGCGAGCTTCCACGCCGTCAACCAGCTCCAGATCGACGCTCCCCGCGAGCACGTCTGGGAGTGGCTCCGCCGCCCGGAGCTGTGGCCGACCTACTACGGCAACTGCTGGCTGGTGAAGCACCACGGTGGGCCGTGGCCGGCGGCCGAGGCCGGGACCCGCTTCCGATGGGTCACCTTCGGCCTCGTCGTCCAGTCGGAGATCGTCGAGTGCAGCGCCCTCGACGGCCGCTTCGCCTGGTCGGCGAAGGAGGTCGGCGCCAAGGGCCACCACGAATGGGTCCTGAGCGACCGCGACGGCGGCACCTTCGTCCACACCGAGGAGACCCAGCGCGGCTGGTCGGTCGCTCCGATCGCACCCGTGATGCGCCGCCTGATGACCCGCTACCACCAGCGCTGGCTCGAGGGACTCGCCCAGGTCGCGGCGCAGGGACCGCCCCCGGTATAGCCGTCGCATGACGATTGTCGAGGACATGCGCTCCGGGCATGGGGCCGCTCGGCGGGATGTCGACCGACGCGCTGGCGCGGACGCCGCTGGCGAAGCCGCGCTCGCTCGGATTTCCTACATGCGCGTCGCAATCGCGGGAACCCTGGCGGCGATGGTGTGCGTGCTGCCGGCGGGCAGCGCGTCAGGCGCGCACGCGCCGGACCCGGCGGCCGGCCCCGGCTTCACGCCGACAACGTCGCGGGCTGCCTCGGCCTGGACCCCTCTGACCCCCAGCCCGCTTGCGCGGACCGAGGTCTCCGCCGCGGCCGTGGGACGCTCGATCTACGTCGTCGGCGGCTATGGGACCGGAGGGGTGCCGTCAAGCCAGGTCGAGCGCTACGACGTCGACACGGACAGCTGGTCGCTGGTCGCCCCGATGCCGCGGCCTCTCAACCACACGGCGGCTGTCGCCTACGCGGGCGACCTCTACCTCGTCGGCGGCTATACGGGGTTTCCCTTCAGCCTCGGCATCGGCACGGGCGGCATCGCCGACTCCACTGACTCCTTGCTGCGCTACGACCCGCAGAGCGACACCTGGTCCGAACAGCCGCCGGCACCGACCAAGCGGGCGGCAACCGCCGCGGCGGTGATCGGCGACCGTCTCTACGTCGCGGGCGGCGCGGACTCCTTCCAGCCCTTGACCGACTTCGAGATCTACGACTTCGGCACCGGCACCTGGTCGACCGGGCCCGAGCTGCCGCTCGCGACCGAGCACACCGCCGGGGCGGCAGCCGGCGGCGACTACTACGTCGTCGGCGGGCGTCCGGGCTACGGACAGCCCAACAACGAGTTCGTACAACGCTACGACCCCGAGACGGGCGGCTGGCAGCGGGTCGCGGATCTGCTGCGGGCGCGCGGGGGGCTCGGCGCCGTCGGCGTCTGCGGCGGGGTGGTGGCCTTCGGTGGTGAGGACCCCCGCTCGGGGCCGCCCGGCGTGATTCCCGAGACCGAGCGCTACCGACCGAGCGCGGACACCTGGGAGTCCCTGCCGGAGATGCCCACCCCCCGCCACGGGCTCGGTGCCGCTGCGGTCGGCGACCGCGTCTACGCGCTCGAGGGGGGACCAATCACCTTCGGCGCGGTCTCCAACACGGCCGAGGCGCTGGACCTCGACTGCGGCGGCCCCACCGCCGGTGCCTCGGGGGATTCGAAGGCGAAGACGACCCTGGCGGTCAAGCCCAGGCGGGCGCCGGCCGGCAAGCTCGTCCGCTTTCGATTTACGATCCGCTCCGCGGCGCCCGAATGCCGCGCAGGCGTCCTGGTCCGCTTCGCCGGCAAGGCGAAGCGAACAACGCCCAGCGGCGGTCGCGTGATCGCAAAGCGAGTACGCCGCCCGGGTCGGCGCTGGGCTCGCATCGCTCCACCTGGTTGCGAGCCGGCACGCGCGCGCATCAACATCCGGCCGGGCTGACCTGAGCCCGCACGCGTCGGGGCCGAGTGTGGTAATCATATGATTACCTGATGCCAGCAGCCGCTGACCAGCCCGCCACACCCGAGCGCATCGTCGACGCCGGGCTGCAGTTGTTCAGCGATCGCGGCTTCCAGGGGACGACCGTCGGCGAGATCGAGCGCGCCGCCGGCCTCACCCCGCGCGCCGGCGCCCTCTACAAGCACTTCCCCAGCAAGGAGGCGGTGCTCGAGGCGGCCTTCGAGCGCCACGTCGCCGAGATCGAGGCGCTCCACTCGGCGATCGAGATGATGCCCCTGGGCGACATGCGCGCCGAGCTGACCCTGCTGGCGCGGTGGGCCCTGCACACCCTGACGCGTGAGCGCGCCCTGCGCCGGATCGTGATCACCGAAGGCGACCGCTTCCCCGAGCTGAAGCGCCGCTTCCGCGAGGCGATCGTCGACCGCTCCTATGCCGAGGCGACCACCTTCATCAAGCTGAAGATGGAGACCGGCGAGCTGCCCGAGGGCGACGCCGAGGCGCTCGCCGTCCTGATCGCCACCTCGCTGCTCGGCTACAGCATCGAGTTCGACGTCTTCGGGCGTGCCCCGGGCGGCGTCGACGAGGACCGGCTGATCGCTGCGGCCGTCGACGCCTGCATGGCCCTGGCGGCATCGGCGCCCGCGGCATCCACGACGAGCAAGGAGGAATCCTGATGGAGATCGAGCGCCACCGCGGCGCCATCCGCTTCGCCCTCGGCTACGTCGCGATTGCACTCGGGTTCGTCGCCGTCTACATCCTGCTCGCGCCGCGCGCGTTCTACGACGACTTCCCGACGGGAGCGTCGGCCTGGGTGTCGGCCCTCCCCCCCTTCAACGAGCACCTGATCCGGGACTTCGGCGCAGCCGGGCTCGGGCTCGCGGTACTTGCCGGGCTCGCCGCGTGGTGGCTCGACCGCCGCCTTGTCCAGGCCGCCGCGATCGCCCTCTTCCTGGGAACGGCCCCGCACACGATCTACCACTTCACCACCACCGAGGCCTACTCGACCGCCGACAACGTGGCGAGCCTCGGCGGCCTCGTCCTGCAGACGGTGCTGCCGCTCGCCGTCCTTTACCTCTCGACAGGCAACCGACAGGAGGCGTGATGTCCCGTATGTCCAGACCCAAGCGCACCGGCCCGCTCACCTGGGCCTCGATGCGGATCGCGAAGCGGATGATGGGCGGGGACGCGGTCCCCGAGCCGGTCGCGGCGCAGGCCAACCACCCGCGGATCATGAAGGGGATCAGCGCGCTCGAACTCGCCTTCATGCACTCCCACAAGGCCGACGAGAAGCTGAAGCACCTGATGGAGCTGAAGGCGGGAGCCCTCTGCGGCTGCGAGTGGTGCCTCGACTTCGGGTCCTCGATCTCGGCCGAGGCCGGCGTCAGCGAGGACCAGCTGCAGGCCCTGCCCGCGTTCCGCGACTCCGACCTCTTCGACGCCGACGAGAAGCTGGTCCTCGAATACGCCGAGGCCATCAGCCGCACCCCGGTCGACGTCCCCGACGAGCTCTTCGACCGGCTGCGAGGCCGCTTCGACGATGCGCAGATCGTCGAGCTGACCACCGCGGCGGCGATCGAGAACTTCCGGGCCCGCTTCAACTGGGCGCTCGGAATCGGCTCGCAGGACTACACCGCCGACGGCGCCTACTGCCTGCGACCCGAGGCAGCGCCCGAAAAGGCCGCCGCGTGACCGCCGACACGACCACGTGGAGCGAGGTCGTCGAGGACCCGGTGTTCGAGATGCGCATGCGCTTCGCCCAGCGCGATGACGGCGTCTCCCTGGTCGAGCTGTGGGCCGACCCCGGCGGCGGGGTCAGCGTCGCCCACTTCCACCCGAAGATGGAGGAGCGCTTCGAGGTGCTCGAGGGTGAGGTCACCTTCACCGCCGACAAGGAAGAGGTCGTCGCCCGCCCCGGCGACCCGCCCGTCGTCGTCAAGCCCGGGATGCGCCACACGTTCAGGAACACGGGCTCCACCGAGGCCCACCTGATGACCGAGGCAGACCCCGGCGACCCGGACCTGCAGGAGTTCCTGACCCGCGCCGCGGCCCTGGCCCGCCGAGGCGCCTACAACCGCCACGGGATCCCCAAGAGCCCGGGCTACCTGCTGGAGGCGGCAGAGTTCGCCGAGCGCTACCGCGACTCGACCGTGCTCACCGGGCCCGCTTTCCCCCCGCCCGGCCTGCAACCGCTGCTGCTCGGACCGCTCGCGCGCCTGCACCGCTGGCGCGTGAAGCGCGCCGCCCGCTAGCTCAGGTTCGCGGCGGGGGAAGCTCGGCGGCGGCCGCGGCGTCCAGCTTCAGAAGCACGCCGCGATCGAAGATCTCCTCGACCTGCTCCCCCGCGACGTAGCGCGAGGTGTCGGGGCCGCTGACGACCAGCCCGTCGAAGATGTCCTCGCCCTCGTCGGCGAGCACCTGCTCGACCTTGCCGATCTCCTCGCCGTCGCATGAGTAGACGGGCGCGCCCGCTTCGAGCGTGAGGTAGGAGCTGGGGTCTCCGAGGCCGGCCACAGCGGCTGAGGCTACCGGCCTACTCGCAGATCTCGATATGACCGCCCGAGATCCCGGCGACCTTGCCGCCGCGGACGTCGAAGAGGAGCTCGGAGTCGGCGTCCTCGACGACCTGCCAGAGGCCCGCCTTCGCCGTTGGCTCGGCGCCGAGCGCCAGCCCCTTGAGGTCGGCGCCCCAGTTGGCGCGCAGGTCGGCGAACGGCTCGCCGACCGTGTCGCCCAGGGGCGTCTCGAGGCTCGGCGAGGTGACTCGATACGAGCCGAGCTCGCCGGTGGCCGCGTTGAAGTTGAGGATCGCCCTCCCGTCACCGAGCTTGTACGTCCAGGCGAGGCCTCGGGGGCTGTTCGGCGCGAGCTCGCAGCCGGGCCCCTCCTGCTCGCGGTCGGGCTCGCCGAATGTGGCCGTCACCTCGTCGGTGGTCGCGCCCTGGCGGATCTCGCCGATCCCCTCGGCCGTCAGCTCGCCGCGGACGCCCTCCTCCACCGGCTCCTCGCTGACTCCCGGCTCGCTGACGACGGTCGTATCCCCCGTCTCGCCGCCGTCGTCGGAGTCGTCGCTGCCGCACGCGGCAAGCGCGAGGGATGCCGCGACCAGGAGGGCGAGGGCGATTCGCTTCGCGGGCACGGCGTGACCCTATACCGCAGGCGGGGATGAAAGGATCGTCCCGTGGACTTCGGCGTCAGCTACTTCCCCACCGACAAGGCGATCGCGCCGGCGGAGCTCGCGGCGATGCTCGAGGAGCGCGGGTTCGAGTCCTTCTTCGTCACCGAGCACACGCACATCCCCGCCTCGCGGGAGACGCCCTATCCGGCCGGTGGGGACCTCCCCGAGGAGTACTGGCGCACCCACGACCCGTTCGTGGCGCTGATGAGCGCCGCGCAGGCCACCGAGCGCATCAAGGTCGGGACCGCGATCTGCCTGCTGGTCGAGCGCGACCCGATCATCACGGCGAAGGAGGCCGCGAGCGTCGACGTCCTCTCGGGCGGGCGCCTGCTCTTCGGCGTCGGCGCAGGGTGGAACCGCGAGGAGATGGCGAACCACGGCACCGACCCCTCGCGGCGCTTCAGCCTGCTGCGCGAGCGCGTCGAGGCCGTGCGCGAGATCTGGACGTCCGACGAGGCGACCTACCAGGGCGAGTTCGTCGAGTTCGACCGGATCAGGTGCTGGCCGAAGCCGCTCCAGCCCGGCGGCCCGCCCATCCTGCTGGGGGGCAATGGGCCGAAGGTGCTCGACCGGGTCCTCTCGTTCGCCGACGAGTGGTTCCCCAACCGGATCGGCGCCGAGGAGCACAACATCCCCCGGATCGAGGAGCTGGGGCGCCGCGCGGCCGACGCCGGCCGCGACCCGATCCCGGTGAGCCTCCAGATCCCGCCGAGGGACGTCGACTCGATGCGCCGCTACGAAGAGGCCGGCGTCACCCGCTTCGTCTTCATGCTGCGCCCCGAGGACGCCGTCGACGCCTCGGCCGCCGCCCGCAAGCTCGACGAGTGGGCCGGGCGGATGCAGGCCTACGCCGCGGGCTGACCCGCGCGAGGGTCAGAGCTGGCTGGTGTCGGTCTCCTGGCCGAGCAGCACCCGGCCCGCGAGCTCCCATGTCGCCGGCCCGACGAGCATGTGCTGGGTCGCCACGTGGATGTCGCGCAGGCGCCGCTGCAGCGGGCTCGATTCATAGATCGCGCTGCCGCCTCCCATCTCGTACATCGAGTCGACCGCGTCGCGCGAAGAGCGGATCGCGTGGCTCGCTGCCAGGCGGAGCGCCGCCTTGCGCGCGGTGGTGACCTCGCCCGAGGCGGTCGCCTCGTCCCACGCCTCGCCGACGGCGTCGTCGATCAGGGCCCGCGCCGAGCGCACCTGGGCCTCGGCCGCGGCCACCGCGGCCTGGGTGTCGCCGCGCTGGGCGAGCGTCCGGGCGGAGCCCGACGGCTTCTTCGCGGTGGCGAGCTCGACAAGGTCGTCGATCGCGGCCCGGGCGATCCCCAGGCCGACCGATGCGATCGAAAGCGCCAGCAGGCCGAAGACGGGAAAGGCGTAGAGCGGCCCGTCACAGCGCGGGTCGTCGGTGATCAGCGAGGCGGAGCGCTCCTCGGGGACCGCGGCCCCGTCGACGGCGAAGTCGTGGCTGCCGGTCCCGCGCAGGCCCGCGACGCTCCAGGTGTCGATCACCTCGGCCTCGGCGGCCGGGAAGAGCATGAACCTGATGTCCGGTGCGCCGGAGTCGAGCTTTCGGAGCTCGCCGCCGTCCTCGACCAGGCAGCCGCCCATCAGCCAGTCGCAGTGCTGGCAGCCGCTGCCGAAGCGCCAGCGGCCCGTGACGGTGTACCCGGACGCGGCGCCGCTCCCGCCGCCGTCCGCAACGGCGCGGCCCATAGGGGCGAACACCCCGCCGAAGACGCCGCGCTCGTCGCCGAAGACCTCCTGGGCGGCCTCCTTCGGCACGTAGGCGCCCAGCATCCCGCTGGTGGCGGCGACCGCCAGGCACCACCCGGCCGACCCGTCACCGCGGGCGAGCTCGGAGACGGCGCCGATCAGCTGCGCCGGCTCGGCCTCTCCCCCGCCGATGTCGGCGGGGACCAGCATCCGGAACAGGCCGGCGGCCGAGATCGACTCGACCAGCTCGGCGGGGAGCCGGCGCCCGCTCTCCGTCTCGGGCGCGAGCTCGGCGGCGCGGGGCGCGATCGAACGGGCTGCGTCGACGGGGTCCATCGCCCCGAGGCTAAGGCTTCGGGGGATTCGGCTCTGTGGCCGGCGGCCTGTTCTTCTTCTTCGCCTTCCTCGGCTTCAGCGGCTTCGGGTCCGGCGCGATGTCGAGGTTGCAGGCGCCGCCCTTGCAGGCCCGGTACTCGTTCAACTTCTCGAGCAGGTACTTGCGGACCACGACGTAGCGCTTGTCGCGGTGGACGGACTCGAGCTGGCCGGGGTCCTTCTTCATGTCGTAGAGCTCGAGCTCGCCGGTCGAGTACAGGAACAGCGCGTAGCGATTGGTGCGCAGGCCGCTGTAGGCGGGGGCCTGGAGCTTGTAGGTGGAATCGGTCGGCTCCTGCTCGAGGTTGTCGACGCCGCGCTCGACGCAGACCTGGGCGCGGTTCGGGCTGATCGCCTTGAGGGCGCGGCAGCGCCTGCGGATCCGGCGCGTCGCCGCCTTTTGCCTCTTGTGGAAGCGCTTCAGCCGCTTGCGGTCAGCCGCGTCCAGCGGAGGGGTCGCCGTCTCGGTCCCGTCGTCGTCGATGCTGGCGCCGGTGTCGCCCTCGAGCAGGATCGGCCTGGTCGAGCCGAGCGAGGGGACGGCCGCGTAGGGCAGGAGCGAGCGCCCATCCTGGGGAATGGTCGGCTCGGCGTCGGCGATGTCGGCGATCGTCGTGGCGATGTCGACGTTCGAGACGAGTGTCTCGGACGTCTGCGCGGCCGGGATCCCCGGGCCGCGGATCATCAGCGGGACGTGGCTCGAGGGCTCGTGGGGCAGGTACTTGCCCTGGCGGATCCGGTGCTCGCCGCCGAAGTAGCCGTTGTCCGAGATGAAGATCACGTAGGTGTTGTCCAGCTGCCCCTCGGACACCAGCGTGTTCATGATGCGCTCGACCTGGTCGTCGACCGAGAGCAGCATCTCCAGGCGCGAGCGGCGGCGTTCCGTGATCTGGTTGAGCTTGCCCTTGCCCAGCTTCGGCAGGCGGCGCAGGAAGCGCGGCTTGTCGCGGATGTTCTTCTCGTTCAGGCCGGCCACCTTCTGCAGGGCGCCGCCGGCGAAGGCGCCGTCGTGGCGGGGCGCCGGGACGTAGGGGGAGTGAGGCGCGTTGAAGTTGACGGCCATGAAGAACGGCTTTGGCGGCGACCCCGGCCCGCTCAGCCGCTCGATCGCGTTGACCGCCTTGTCCCCGACGATGTCGGTCTGGTAGTTCTCCGGCCGGGAGTCGTAGAAGCAGGTGTAGGGCTCACCCGGGGGGGTTATCGGGTCCCCGCCGGGGCACGGCAGCCCGCCGGCGAGGGGCGGGTCCTCTCGCAGGCGGTAGTTGAAGTAGATCGATCCCCCGATGACGTTCGCGTCGTACTCCGAGAGCTTCCCGTACCACTCGTCCCAGCCGGGCGGGATCGGATGATCCTCGACGGGGAGATAGCCGTTCATGTACTTGCCGACCTCGACGTTGTAGTAGCCGGCGGTCTGGAGCCAGGTGGGGAGCGCCTTCTCCTCGGTGCCGTTGGTCGCGAACTTCCCCCAACCGCCGCTCGGCAGCTGGTTCCCCCGGACGTCGTGGTTGTGCATGTACTGGCCGCTCAGCATCGAGACCCGCGACGGACAGCAGAGCGGATAAGAGATGTAGGCGCGGCTGAACGTGACACCCGCCCCACCGACCAGCGCCTGCGTCTTCGGCAGCGCGCGCATCTCGTCCAGCGTCTGGTCGTCGGTCAGGAGCAGGATGACGTTCGGCTCGTTGCTCGAGGCGACCGCGCTGTGCTCCCCGGCGAAGGCCCCCGCGAGCAGGGCGCCGCAGGCGGCCAGGGCCGCGAGCAGGGTCGTTGTCGATTTCAAGTGCATTGGACTATTCGAACGCTGGAGAGCAGCCGAAGTTGCGAGAGCACGCACGATCTGCCTCGTGCAAAGAACCCCCACCGCGTTTATATGGTGCCACGCGGATGTATCAGCCGCTGAGGATCTTTCCGATCGCTCCGCCTGCTCCGCCTCCGGCGCCGCCTGCCTGTGAGGGCGCCGCGACGCGGCCCTCGGAGGGCTGCACCAGCACCCAGCCCTTGCCCGAGAACGACATCGTGAAGCTCTCGCCCGAGCCGCGGCCGATCAGGTTCTTCATCGACACGTTGGTCTTGATGCCGGTCTTCAGGCCGCTCGACCAGGTGACCGCGGCCTGGGGGTCGGCGTAGGCGTCCTCGCCGTCGACCTCGATCAGCACGGGCGTCCCGTCAGTCAGGACCGCGACGTAGCCGCTGCCCTTGAGCTGGGTGTTGTAGAGGCCGCCGCCGAGCATCCCCGAGGCGCCCTCGACCCGCTTGATGTCCCAGTCGATGTCGGCGTCGAAGGCCAGCAGGTTGGCGCCGTTGACCGTGATCTCCTCGTCGTCGAGCTTCAGCAGCTGGATATCCTGGGCCAGGTCGGCCAGGAACACCTCGCCCGACCCCGACATCTTCATCAGCGCGGCGCCCTCGCCGGTCATCGCCTTCTTGGCCATGCGCTTCAGGCCGCCGGACCCGGCGTGCTCGAAGTCGACGTCGCCCTGGTAGGCGACCATCTAGCCGAGCTTGGCCTGGATCGTCTCGCCGGCCAACTCGACCTTGACGCACTTCGAGTGCTGGAGGGTGAACGACTCGCCGCCCTCGGTCTCCTTGAACTCCTTCAAAGATGCTTCGACAGACATGGGACCTCCGTCCGTGGGGTTCGAAAGTTGAAGGCCGGAGCCTAACTACGAAGGCCGGCCTGCACGGTCGCCGCGAGGCGGCCCAGCTGGCGGCCGAGCGAGGCGGGGGTCCAGCCGTCCTGACCCGAGAGGAGCAGGCGCGCTCCGGACTCGGCGAGGCCGTCGAGCACGTGACCGATCAGGCGGGCGTCGGCGTCGAGGGAGCTCGCCGAGCCGTTCCCGTTCTTGGCCTCGAGCCAAGTTCGCGCCAGCGCCGAGAGCGCCTCGACCTGCTGCGCGCGCCCGGCCTGCACCCGCTCGGCGACCGCGGCGTTGCCGCCGCCCTCGCCGAAGAAGATCAGCTTGTAGACCCCCGGCCTCTTGTCGACGGCGCGCAGGAAGCCGGTGAACCCCTCGGTCAGCGTCTGCTCGGGGTCGGAGAGGTCGGCGTCCTTGAACGCGCCCTGCACCTCCGCGAGGATGAGCTCTTCCTCGCGGGCGAGCAACGAGCGAAAGAGCTCGTCCTTGCTCGAGAAGCAGGCGTAGACGACGGGCTTCGTCACCCCCGCCGCGCGGGCGACGTCCTCCATCGAGGTGCCGTCGTAGCCGCCCTTGAGGAAGAGATGCAGCGCGGCATCCAGGACCTGCGGGCGCCGGCGCTCGGGCCCGAGGTGGGCGGCGCGCTTCCGGGTTTCGGCGGAGGGTGTCATTCCTACTGATAGTAGCTTTGGGGCAGGCGTCCGGGCTCCGGTTTCGTTTCAGCGTTGGACGGGGCGCGGCCGATCGAGTAGCTTCTTCCTACTCCCGGTAGCAAATCGGGGCAACCGACGGAAAGGATCGCGCGATGGCCGAGACCGAGGATCCGATGGGCGCGATCGCCGAGGCCGACGCCTCCGAGCTCGCGGGGATGGTCGGCAAGCTGAGCGACGAGCAGCTCGCCGAGGGCATGGCCGACCCCGGTAACCGCAAGCGAATCCTCGACGAGATCTTCAACCGGATGGCCGAGCACGTCGACCCCGCGAAGATCGCGGATCTCGATGCGGTCATCCACTTCGTCATCACGGACGCCCCCGGAGGCGGAGCGGACACCTACGAGGCCGTCTTCAAGGACGGCGCCGTCACCGTCAACGAGGAGCCGACGACCGACGAGCCGAAGGTCGCGATCACCGCGCCCCCGGTTCCCTTCCTGAAGCTGGTCACCGGCCAGGAGTCGGGGCCGGCGATGTTCATGACGGGCAAGCTGAAGATCAAGGGCGACCTGATGTTCGCGAGCCAGATGGCGAGCTTCTTCGCGATCCCCAGCGGCAGCTGACACATAGTTTTCCGCGCCGACGCCTTAGGTCGACGTGTCACCCACCGACCGCCCGCCCCTCGCACCGGCCGACCCGCTCAAACGAGAGGTCCAGAGGGTGCTGCGCGACGACGACGGCTCCCTCTCGAACCCGCGCTACGCGGGCGGCCCCGGTCGGTTCGACGGCTACGGCTACGTCGCCGCCGAGGCCTACTTCCACCTCGCGGGCGGCCGCGACGCGGGCCTGCGCCCGACGCAGCTGCTCCACCGCGGCTCGAGCCGCTGGTGGCTCACCGACGACCGGGGACGCGTCATCGACCTCGCCCTCGGCCGCGGCGACAAGCCGGACTTCCCCTACGAACGCGGCAAGGCAAGGCCGTTCCGCGGCACCAAGGCCGGGATCTCCCAGGCCGCGGAGACGATCGTCGAAGCAGTGAAAGCCCGCCGGCACACTCCCGGCTGATCTCACTTTTCATCGACTTCGGCAAGCAGCTCGGTCTCGACACCGAGCTTTGACGCCGCGCGCGCCAACCGACCGTCGAACGTGAGCAGGGGAGTGCCAAGCAGCTTCGCGAGCGCCACGTACAGGGCGTCGTAAAAGCTGACGTTCTCGCGCATCGTCCAGGCCTCGCCGAGCAGCATGGTGTGAGGCGTGCGCGTCAGCGGAAGGTCCGTCAAGTAGGCCAGCGACGACTCCACCGTTTCGGTGGAGATCGCCCCGCGGAGGTTCAGCCGTCGCAGCGAATGCCCCACCTCCGCGTCGATGAGATGCGGAGCGAACAGATCACCCCGGTTCCCGGAGATCGCGTCCCTCGCCGCCTCGACTCGCGGACCTTCGGAGAAGGCCTCGGTGCAGACCGAAGCGTCCACGACTGCCATCAATCGCCTCGGAGCTCGTGCTGAATCTCGACGATCATCTCGGTAGTGACCTCGGTCCGGGGCCGGGCCCTCGCCTCCGCGAAGATATCGTCCAGCGTGCGCTTTGAAGCGGTCTCGACCAGGTCTCGCTTGATGTAGTCGGACAGCGACATCCCGGCCGCCGCCGCGCGCGTCTTCAACTTGCGATGCACTTCGTCGGGCACGTTCCTGACCTGGATCATCTTCGACATGTGCAGCACACTAACGCATGTGCTCCACACTATTTGCGCCGGCGACGGCCTCACGGGACCGCTCCCAGGACGATCGCGTCGATGCCGGCACCCGGGGTCGCGCGGCAGCCCCGCTCGCCGGGCGGCTGCTCGAATGCGAGCGCGATGCAGCGTCCCAGCGCCCGCTGCCCGTAGGCGTTGGGGTGCAGCGACTCCTGGGTTCCGCCCTGGCAGCAGCCCGGGATCAGGCGGCGCGCCCACTCGGCGCTCGCCTCGTCGGGCCCGGCGTTCCCGACCTCGGACGCGCGGCGGTCGCACACCTGGTGGCCTTCGAGCGCGCGCTGTACGTCGAGGTACTCAGCGCCCTTTGCGGCCGCCACGGCGCGCATCGCTCCCGACATCGCCGGCGTGATGCCGTCGTTGGCCCAGTCGGCGTCCTCGTCCCAGAAGGGACACCCGCCGCGGGTGAGCCGCTTCCAACCCGACTCGGGATAGCGAAAGAGCGCGCCGCGCGGGATCGGCGAGGAATAGTCCATGACCATCAGCCGGTACCCGCCGGGCCCCTCGCCGGCCGCCCCGAGGACCGCTCGGACCTCGTCGACCGCCTTGGCAAGCCCGGCGCGGGCGCCGGCCAGGCCGGCGTCGACCTCGGCCTGCTCCTGCGCCGCGCAGTAGCGCGGCTTCCACGGCGTGCTCGTGGACCAAGCCTCCACGCAGCCGACCACGTGGTCCTTGAACCCCAGATCGTTGGCGATCGCGGTCAGCACGACCAACTCGACGTCGGCTCGGCGGGCGACGGCCGCGAGCTGGTCGGCCTGCGGCGCCTCGCCCTTGAAGGACTGGCCTCCGCGATCCGCTCGCCACAGATGCTCGGTCTCCGCCCCGGAGCAGGCGAGGTTGAACGCCTGGTCCACCGCGAGCCCTTCACCGAGCGCACTGGCGATCGGCGCCACGTCGGAGCGGTGGCACCCGTTCGCGTCGGTCCCACCGTAGACCCGCTCGGGGTCATGCTCGCACCCGAGCCCGCCGCAGCCGAACGCCGCCCGGTCGGTCCCGTCACGATCCCCGAACGGATCCTGAGAGTTCCCGAACCAGCGCCCACCCTCGCCCGAGATGAAGCTGTCGCCCATCGAGACTGCGGCGGTCGGCTTCGCCGCGGCACCTGTGGTGCCCGTGCCCTTGGCGGCCGGCCAGCCCACCGCGCCGAGCGCAACCGCCCCCGCCAGCACCGCCACCGCGACCGCGCGAGCCCCGCCGCTCATCCTCAACCTCGTCATCGACCCCTCTCCTCTCGCTCGGGCGGCACGCGCCGCCGGTCATCTGCGATGACTTAGACGCGAGAGGGCGCGCAGGGGGCGCGCGGAGTGTCAGAGCTCGGACACCGAGCCGACCAGCAGCTGCTCGTCGGGCTCCTTCAGAGGTGATGCGTCGGGAGAATGCCGCCGTGGTAGGAATCCTCCTCGCCGACGAGCAGCTGGGCAGTCATCGAGGCCACGTCGCTACGACCCTCTTCCGCGCTCGTCGAGCACGGCACGCATGCGTTTCCGACCGTCTGGTCGCAGTTCCTTGACCCCGATCTCACTCAGGAGCGCACTCGTCTCCCGCACGGCCCGCTGTAGCGAATCGGCCGACAGCCCCCAGTCCCGGAACCCGTCCTCGATCCGGCCGAGGTACCAGTCGGAAGGCATCCCGAGGTAGGTATTGGTGGTCATCACGTAGGTCAGGGCGCGCCGAGTGCCTTCCTCGGTCTGAACCTCTACCAGCCGGCGCTCATAGTGCGAGGGAACGCCCTCATAGCGGTCGAGCGAGACCAGGTCTTCCGCCGACAGCAACCAAAGAGCGCCCTGCACCTGACGTCGCGCCGCGGGCTCGATATCGGCGACGCCGCGGAAGGTCAGGCCCCAGCCCTCGAGTAGTGCCGGCGCCACGGGCTTGGCGCTCGGGCAGCGGTCTGTCATGTCCTGCCGGTTGAGGTTGGACCCGTAGGCGAAGTAGAGATGGGTGGTCTCGCGGCTCATCAAGAGTAGGTCGGCTTGGACCCCGGTTTCCTGACAGGCGACTCACAAGTCCAACCTTCATCCCTCGCGCCGACGGCGGCAGTCCCTGCAGTAGCGGCACAGGCCGGCGAAATAGGGGACGTGGGTCCACTGGCGATCGGCGCGGTCGTAGTAGTCCGAGACCGGCCGGCGCCTTCGCCTCTCACCGCAGCCGGCGCAGATCAAGCCGTCGCAGAAGCAAGTCGACCGGATTTCGGCTCCTTCCTCATCTCGGTCCCAATCGGCGGGGAGCGCGCGAGTGACGCCACGCACTTCGCCACAGGTCTCGCATTCGTGCAGACCACTCGGCAAACGGGTCTCGGACATCTGCATCACCTCCATCGGTGCCGGCGGTAGCACCGTGCCTCGACCCGGAGGTCTCGGCCGGTTGCTGCGGCGTCACAGGGCCGGATCCCTCAACCGCTCTTGATGGACCTGGCAAACCTAGCGGGTGATCGGTCAGTGGCTTTGGTGGGTGGGCCCCGCGGGGCCCGGCTGGTGGCCGAGCTGGACCAGCAACAATCCCGCGATCAGGCACATAAACGCCCCGGCGACCACCAGCGGGCCCAGATGGAAGGCATCGGCGAGCTTGGTGATTGCGAAGCCGCCAACCGAGGCGACTATCACTCCGATTGCGATCCGGCGCCTTCCCATGGCTGACACGTTAGACGCCCGCGACAACGCGCCCGAATCCCCCGGCGCCGCCGAACACGGTCCCCAGCAGCAGCCAATCAGCCGCCGTCAGCCGCCCCGCCGCCCCCTGCGGCTCGACTTGAAGAAGCGGTCGTTCTCGGTCTGCTTCGAGAGGAGCCGGGCGTCGTCGTGCGTCGCCCGGTCCGCCATGTCCCCCAACAGGGCGGACTCCTTGGAGAGCTCGTCCCGCGTCTCGGGGGAAGCTGCCGGAATTGCGGCGTCGAGCGATTCCTTGGCGGTCATCCAGATGTGGGACGCCCGGTCCCGGTCACCTTGCCGAAGGGCCTCCCCCGCTTCCTTCTTGGCGCGCTGGGCCTCCTGGAAAAGGCGCTCGCTGACCACGATCGGGTCGGGAATGCGCCCCGCGGCCTGGTCGCCGGGGACGACGTTGACGTGAACCGGCAGGGTGACCTTCTCGCTCTTCATCTCGGAGACGTCGACCCAGCCGAGCTCGAGCTCGCACACCTGGGCGAGGCCCAGTCCGTCGATCGCCGGCACCTCGATCTCGAGGACCAGGCGCCGATGCTCACCGGAGTAGAGGTCGCCGAGGTCGACCATGAAGCCGTCCTCGATCACCGTGGCGGGCAGGTCGTTCAGCAAGGTGACCGCGCTGACCTCGCCCGACGGCCTGACCGTCAGGTGGGCCGCCTGGGCCGACTGCTCGAGCAGGTCCTCGACCTCGGCGGTCATCGCGGCCCCGGCCTCGTCGGCCTCCTCGCCGAAGCGGGCCGTACCCCCACCACCTCGGGCGAGCACACCCATCAGCTCCTCGTCGAAGCCGAGGCCGACCCCGACCGTCGAGGTCGTCAGGTCGTGCTGCCGCCCGCCTGTCGCAAGGTCCGCCAGTTGTGCGTGGTCGGTGACGCCGCAGTTGGCGTGCCCGTCGGAAACGAGCAGCAGAGTCCCGCTGCCGTCCTCGCCGACGACGCGCCGCGCCTCCTGGATCCCTCTCAGGTATCCGCCGGAGAGGTTCGTCATCGATCCGAGGTGAAGTGATCGGACTGCCGCGACCGCCGCGGCCTTGTCGGTGAGGGGCCCGGCCGGGACGATCACCTGCGCCTGGTCGTCAAAGACCACCAGGCCGAAGTTGTCTGACGGGTCCAGCCTGTCGATCAGCGACTCGATCGCGCGTTGCGCTGCGACCAGCCGTCCGTCGCCCATCGACCCGCTGCGGTCAAGGACGACCTCGAGCGTCCCGGGGGGACGCGTCTGGTCGGCGTCCCGCGTCGGGGCCACCAGCTCCAGGAGGACCGAGACCCGGTCCTGGTTCTCCACTGCGACAACGTTGAGGTCAAGCGATGTATTTATGTCCATGGGCATTGAGTCGTGCAGGGATCAGAAACCTGACAGGAGGTCCTCGCTCACTTGCTGCGGCCCCCGCGCCGTCGGCGCGCGGCGCGGTCCAGCCGGCGCTTGCGCTTGCGGGCGTTCCAGCGCGCCCGGGTCGCCTCGGAGGGGACGCCGCGTGTGATGCAGGTCTTCGCGACCATGCCGCTCCCGTCCGAGCGGGAGGCGAGCGGGATCACGAGGTCCTCACCGATCAGCAGGTAGGCGTCGGCCTCGCTCGCGGCTCCGGCGGCGAACCAGGCGGGCGGCTGCTCGGCGACCTCACCGACGCCGACGAGGATCTCGAGCTCCTCGCGAGCCCGGATCAGCTCGAGCGCCGGCCGCGAGCGCTCGTGGAAGCGCTCGACGCAGTGATGGGTGATGTCGATGCCGCGACGGGCCGCGGGGCTCAAGGGGTCACCGGCTCGGGTTCGCGCTGCGGCTCGGGCTCTGCGGGCGCCGGCTCGCGCTCGGGCTCTGAGTCGGGCTCACGCTGGGGCCGGGGAACGTCGGGCACCTCGATCGGCTCGACGGTGATCGTTCTGGAAGGTCCTGGAAGGCTCATGCTCAGAAGGTCGCGCCCTCGGCGGGTTTCCTGACATCGGGCGGGAACTGGCCCGACTCGGCGATCGCGACCGGCCCGAAGCGTCCCGCCCACAGCGCGCGGGCCCGTAGACGGAAGGCGAGGTCAGACCGGCACAGCTGCTTGGGGAGCTTCGTCACCCAGTGCACTGATCGCCCCGCGGGTACGGCGCGGAGGCGGCGTTCGTCGTGGCCGATTCCCTCTCCGGTCTCGACCCGCGCGGCGAAACGGACCCTCAGCTCGTCGACCTGGCGCGAGGCCTTCAGCTCGACCCCGCCCCGGCAGCGCTCGCGGTCGATCATCACCCGCGTCACGCTGACAGGCGTCTTCTCAGGCTCAGTGTCGAGCCAGCCGAACAGAATCCCACCGGCGATCATCACCGCGAAGGCGGCCATCGACGCGTAGAAGGCGAATGCGAACAGGCCGAAGACGCCCATGAACACCAACTCGGCGATGCGCCCGGGGAGCTCGCGCCAGTTGCGGCTCGACGGGCCCGCCGACACGGACGGCGCCGCAGGGGCGGGACCGGACGTAGGTCTCGGCTTCGGCGGATCCGGCTCGGCCTTCGGCATGACGGGCTCGAGCAGCTCATCTACCCGGGCCTCGGAGAGCACGCCGCCGAGCTCTTCGCACGCGGCCACCACGTCGCGCCAATCACGCGCCGAGATCACCTCGACGCCGTAGATCCCTGCAAGCTCGTCGAGTCCCGCCCGCAGTCCCTCTCCCCAGTCCGCTCCGGCAACGAACGCGACCGGGCGAGCGCGCTCGGCGCGGAAGCCCCTCTGGTGCACCTCGATGACGCCGGCCGCCTCGACGACGCCGAACACGGAGAAGTCGACCGGCGCCATGGCGTGGTCGTCCTCGACCGAGGCGACGTTGTCGGTGAAGAGGCGCCTCGCCGGCCCGGGCCTCGGATGCCAGGCATAGAGACCGCAGGAGCACCCGGGCTGCGGTGCGGGCCCGTCGTGCAAGTGCTCCGGCACGCCGCAGCGTGCACGGGTCCAGGCGCCGCCGGGCTCCCAATCGGCCTCGGTGACCAGGGCTTCGAGCCGGGTCGTCGACGAGGGCAGCCCGATGCGGACGGTCCAGGCCCGGAGCCCGAGGATGGTCCCGCTGAAGAGTGGCGAGTCGGCCGTCATGGCCCGGGTGTCGGTGGGCCCGTCACCTACCTGACGAACCCGGAATAGCTCGCCCCCGAACTTTCCGTCCGATGGGCTCGATACGTTTCCATCACGGTGGCGCTCGTACGCCGCCGACCCGCCAAAACATGGGGACCTTGGGAGAGGAGAGGAAACCGCGAACTTTCGTGAACTGAACGACGCCGAGCTCTACGAGCTCCCAGACGACGAACTCATCGCCTACATCGTCAAGGCCCGCTCCGCGGGCCGGTCGAGCGCAGCCGAGCTCGGCGTGCGGATCCTCGCCTTCAAGCAGGAGCGCCAGGTGACGGGGTTCATGTTCAACCAGCTCGGCAGCAAGGGCCCCGAGGTCGTCGAGCAGGTCGCCGCCCGCACCATCGCCGACGCCATCGCCGCCGCGGCGTCCTTCGAAGGCGAGTCGATCGAGGAGTTCCGCGGCTTCCTCTTTCGGATCGCGCACCGCCGGCGCGTTGACTACCTGCGCAAGAACCGGGTCGACGAGGTCCCCCTGGTCAACGAGCACGACGAGGACGCCCGCGAGCGGGAGTTTGCGGGCGGCGGAGACCCGCTTGAGGCCGTCGACCGCGCCAGCGTCTTCAACCAGGCCTTCGAAGAGCTCGGAAAGGACTCCCACAAGCTGGTAGTTCTCCTGACCGTCTTTCACGACCTTTCGGCCAAGGAAACCGCCGAGCAGGTCAACCGTCAGTTCGCCGCCGACTCCGACGACCCCATGACCGAGCAGAATGTCAACAAGATCAACAGCCGGTTCCGCAAGCGGCTGGACGAGCTCCTCGATGACTGACATCGAAACCCTTCTCCGCAGCTACATAGAGCGCTTCCAAGCGGGGGGATCTGTGGACGCGTCAGACCTGCTCGACCAACTCGAGGGCAAGGACCGCGAGCGCCTGTCAGCGCTGATCGACGGCTACCTCGAGCACGGCGCGCCCCCGCAGGCGTGGGACGCGGAGCAATTCGAAGGATCAGTGGCCCAAAAGGCGACCGAGCTGGTCCGGGAGAAATGGGAGGCCGAGATGCAAGAGCTCCCCAAGATGCTCGTCGAGCGGCGCAAGCAGGCGAAGCTCCACCGCTCGTCGTTGGTCAAGAGCCTCGCCGAAGCACTGGGATTCCCCCAGGAAGAGGCCAAGGTCGCCCACTACTACAACGCGATGGAGCACGGCTGGCTATCGCCCCGCGGGGTATCCGACAAGGTCTTCGACGCGCTGGCGGCCCTCTTGGACACCAGCGCCGACGCTTTACGCAAGGCGGGCGAATCCGTAACGCCAGCGGCCGGCGGCGAACCGGAAGTGCTGTACACGCGAATGGCGCCGTCCGCACAAGCGGACCTCAGCGTGGAAGTCGACGCATCCGACCAGCTTGACGAGGCACTTGAAGACAGAACCGAGGATTGGGACGAGGTGGACCGCCTGTTCAGGGCGCGTGAGTCAAGTTAGGCTCGCGCAGCGATGACCGCCGCCGAGCTCGAAGAGCGCGCCGACGCCCTCCTAACCGAGGTGCCCGAGTGGATCTGGGACGGCGAGTCCCTCCCGGTCCCGATCGACGAGATCGCCGACACCCACGTCGGCCTGCTGATCCGCGACGTCGAGGACATGACGTCGGCCCCGGGCGCCCCGCAGCTCGCGCCCGGCCAGTCGCTCTCGGGCCTGCTGCTCGCCGGCCGCGGCGAGATCTGGGTCAACGCCGAAGAGGCCACCAAGTGGCCCCCACGCCGCCGCTTCACGATCGCCCACGAGCTAGGCCACTGGAAGCTCCACCGCACCCCGGGCCAGCAGTCCCTCTTCTGCCGGAAGACGGCCGTTAGCGAGGAGGACGGATCGGACACCGCCGACCCCGGCCTCTCAATCGAGGAGCAGGCCAACATCTTCGCCGCGGCCGTCACGATGCCGGGCCACCTGATGCGCACCCACTACAAGCGCCTCAAGCACGACCCCGAGTGCCACCCGCGGATGTGCAAGCTGTTCGGGGCTTCAGGCGCCGCGATGGGACGGCGGCTGCACACGGCGATCTGAGCGAGCGTCCTCAATGGGCTCGCGATAGATCATGATCGCCATGACGACGAACACGGGACCCATGACCACCGCAAACGTCGCAGTGTCGCCCAAGTCAAGAATGCCGCTCACCAAGACTCCGACGAACACCAGAGGGAACGCAATCTTGAAGAAGGCTTTGGTCTCGGCGGACATACGAATCAGATTAGACCCTCAAGCCTGAGCGTCGGGCTACCGAAGTTCTCCCCGCCTCGCTCCTCGCCATCGAGGACCGCTTCGCGCCCTGAGCTCACGCTCCGATCAGCAGCGCGACTCGCCTCGTAACGGCGCGCAGGGTCGAGCGCTCGACTGCTCCCCATCGTTCCAGCAGTCGCTCGCTCGAGACCGAGCGGACGTCTTCGGACTTGGCGAAGCTGGTCTCGCGGATGCCGCCCTCGGGCGGATCGATCCGGACGTGGAGCGGCTGGTGCTTGTCGACGCTCGTCAACGGCGCCACGATCACCAGCCCGGCCGGTCCCGCGTTGAACTTGTCCACCGAGAGGACCAGCGCCGGCCGTTCGCCGGACTGCTCATGGCCCCGGGTGGGGCTGAGGTCGAGCCGCCAGACCTCACCCTGGCGCGGGGCCATCAGCTCCGCTCAGTCGCGCCGTCACCCAGTGTGCCCTCCCACAGCCCGCGCTCGGCGGACTCGGCGCGCCAAGCCTCGGGGTCACCGCGAAGCTCGCCAAAGGCCTCGTTGGCGGCGTCGAGGAAGCGATCGCGCTCGAGCAGCTCGACGGCCCGCTCGAGCAGCTCGGCGGTGGATTCTCCACTGAGCTCGCGCAGCCGGCGCAGGCGCTCCAAGGTGTCGTCACTGGCTCTGACCATCCGCGTCATGGTGAACAGAGCGTATACGTATATGTAGACACCCAATGTGGCGTGGCTCGAACGGTTGCGCGCCGTCTCACTAACGCAGCTCAACCTCAACCCCCTTCAGCACCAGGTGCGCGCAATTCGTCACATACACGGGAGTAGCCTTCGTGCATGGAATCGGAAGCCCGACGCACCTGGACCGACGAGAGGCTGGACGATCTGTCGGCTCGGGTCGACACAGGCTTCAACCAGGTCGACCGCCGCTTCGAGCAAGTGGATCGCCGCTGAGCAGGTGGATCGGCGCTTCGAGCAGGTGGATCGACGCTTCGACGAGGTCCACCGTGAGATCGATGGTCTGCGCCAGCTGATGATCCGACTCAACACCGCGCTATTCCTGGCCATCATCAGCGTCCTCGTGGCGATCGTGGCCCGCGGCGGCTGAACAAGCGCCGGATCGTTACGACCGGCGCGCCTCCCGTCACACAAATAGGGACGAACCGTCACGCGCCGCGGTTCCGCGGAACCGCGGCCGTGCCGACTGCGTCCTCGAGCTGAGCTTCGGTCAGCAGAAGCGGCCAGGGCCCCGCCTCGGACGGCGCCGCGCGAAAGTCGGTGAAGTCGAAGGTGAAGACGGGGACCTCACGCTTCTCCGCCACCGCCATCACGGCCGCGTCGGCGAGGCCGAGGCCGAGATCCGCATGGCGACGATCGATCTCAGTCGCGCGGCGAAGCAGTCCCGGCGAGAGGAAGGCGACCTCGTAGGCGCCCGCGCTCACCGCATCGAGCAGCAAGCGGGCGCTCGTGGAGCCGATCCGGGCCCGGATCAGGTGGTCTGCCTCCACCAGCACCGGGAGCGGCACGATGAGGTCTCGGCCCAGCCGGTGGATCAGCGCCGCGGCAACCCGGTGGGCGCCCTCGCGCGAGTTCGCGGCAGCAACCAGCGGCCCGGTGTCGACGACGGCCTTCAGCCGGAATCGTCCCTGAGCGCGCCGCGCAGGTATCGCTCGGCGTTGGTCCCGAGGTCTGGCGGCCCCTCCCCCGACCCGATCCACTCGAGCGGCGCATCGCTTCCCTGGGATCGCGCGCCGGCCTCGATCAGCCGGGCGACGGTCGCCGAGAACGATTCCCCCTCCCGCGCGCTCTCGCGAGCCAGCGCCTCGACCTGCTCGGGCAGATAGATGGTGCGTCGGGCCACTGCCTTCTCCATTCCTGAATAGGTATGAGAGCAGCGATCATACTTGGCGCGTGCATCGTCTCTAAAGCGTCAAGGAAGCGCTATGGGCGCCTATCGTCGCGCCCGCGGAGATGAAGGAGTTGCCTCGGACCCCTCGCAGATCGCCTCGCAGAAGCGAGGTTGTGGAACGTGTAGCCAAGGCCCATGTGGCCCTGCATGTCGCCACACTCGATCACGACTTTCCAGAGGTCCGCCGCGGGATCGAGGTCGTCGGGGCGGCAATTCGGGGCGTCCACGGGTGCGATGGTCCTGCGAATGCACAAACGATCTGAGTCCGCCGAACCTCACTGGTCCCGCAGATCCGCGAACTCCTCCACGGACCGCACGAAGTGCGCTGGGGCTGCCGGGTGCGCCACGAAAAAGACTTCAAGACTTTCCCCCAAACACTCGGAGGTCCCCCGAGCCGCAAGGCAGTCACCTTCCGGCGGCTCTATCTGCAGGGCATCGGCCACTGACCGCCACGCCCCCTTCCCGACGACGAGAAGCACTTGGGGCTTGAGGACCATCAGCTCCTGGCGGAGGTACCGGGGCGGGCAGTTTTCGACCATCGCCGGCGTTGGGGAACCGCGCGAACCGCTGTGCGGCGAACACTTGACCGCCTCGAGGAAGGAAACGCTGTCCCAGAGGTCTGCGCATTCAGAACCGACTACTGGGGCGTTTGGGTCGAAGTCGGAGGTTTCAGTCAGCAGACCAGCGATGAACCGGGCCGTGTGTGGATAAAATGGGTGGACGCTGGTCGGCTCGCCCGCCCATTCAGCGTGTCCTCTCCGGGCCTCGATGTCGCACTTCGTGATCCACCATGTCGCGCCGAGGTTTCCGTACTTGTTTCCATTGAGCCCAGCGACGCAAAGGCGCGACTTCTTGTAGCCGGGACCAACCCACGGGACCGCGATGCCAGCAGGGTCGCCGACGTCCGGGCGCTTGTCTCCGGCGGTCCAGCAGTCGCTGCAGCGGTCGCAGTCAGTGAACAGCGGCCGCGCTTCGCCCTCATCCGACAGGAGGCCCTCTTCTTCGTAGAGCTCCAGAAGTGACTGCACCAGCTTCATCTCGTGCTCTCCCGCACCGAGCTTTTCGGTCAGAACCTGCGGCAACCCCTGCGTGCTGTTCCAATGGTCACTCACGTTGACGTCCCGCGAACCCTAAGCGAAACCCAACGGCCGGCGTCTCGTAATCGCTGTGTTCGTCCCGGCGCGAATCGCAAAAAGTTCAGCGAGGGTTGCCGGCACGGAGACCGAGGATGAACTCTTCTGTGTGGCGAGCCAGGCGTTCGCCTCATCCGGTTGCAAAGGGCCGAACTCAAGCGCCTGCGCACAGCGGCCTGGCCGGGCCACAGCTGGATGAACTGAACGCAGGTCTTCGTTCGTGGTGACGAGGAAGAACGCGTTCGAGCTCTCCCCAAGAAGCCCATCGACCACATTCAAGAGGCGAGACAGACCCTGCCCCGAGCGCTCCTTCGCATCCGCCGCCAGCAGCTCTCCCGTGTCTTCGAGCACGACGAGGCGCCAATCGTCGCCGTCCTCGCGCAATCCGGGACGCGTATGGATGAGGTCCACCAGGTAGGCGGGGTCACTGAGCATCCGCTCGGGATCAGTGACATACCGGAGTCGGCACCAGTCGCGCCACTCGGACGCGAGCGCACGTAGCGCCCAGGTCTTGCCCGTGCCCGGCGGCCCGTGCCAGAGCACCAGCCGTCCCCGTTTCGTCGGAGTGAACGCGTGTGCCAAGTCGTTCAGGGCGGCGCCCACCGGCCGTGAGTAGTTCGGGACAATCTCGTCCAGGTGAGGCACCGTCAATGCTCGGCTCGTCACGTTCGCGCCGGTCCGATCGTGCCAATACGAGAACTCCACCTCGACCTCGTTCGCCCTCGACGCATCGGGCTCCGGAAGCTGAGTCCGCAAACTTGCCTCCGCGCGATCCAGTACCTGGCGATCTTGAGCTGCGAGACGCACCGTGACCGAATCGCCATGCCGAATTACGTGCGCCAGCGCCTCGTCAACGGTTGTCAAGACTTCGAATGATCGGTTGTAGTTGAAGTATGCGCTGGCAATGACATCCGGCCCCTCGCCCGGGAAGAGGGTCTTGGTAGCCCAGCGAGCTCCTCGCATGTGGCAAGCCCCCGTCGCCAAGGCACGCGAGCTGAACTGGGCATCGACCAGATTCAGATAGCCAATCTCGTGGTCAAATGACTGGGCGGGCAGGCCAGCTGAAGTTGAGGACTCGATCGTCATGCCGTATGTGTCGGCTGGATTGGTCCGAACCTGACGATTACCCAGAGCTGCAACTGGAGCTGGCTCCCGCGCATCGCCGGCCCCGACCGCGCGGCGTTCGGCGTCAAGCGATCTCCTCCAGCTCACGCAGCCGGTCGGGCGCGTCGGTCTCGAAGCCGCCGAGCTCCTCCATCTCCGCGGCGCGGCGATACGCGTCCCGCGCCTCGGTCCGCTCGCCGAGGCCCTCACAGGCCTTGCCGAGCCAACACCACGCCCAGGCGTTGCGGGGAGTGAGCCAGGTGTAGAACCGGAGGTGGCTATAAGCCTCGCGGAAGCGCCCGAGGTCGTGGAGCGTGTAGCCGAGGCCGAAGTGGCCCTTCATGTCGCCGCACTCGATCACGAGTTTCCAGAGCTCGGCCGCGGCTTCGAGGTCACCGCCGGCTGCGTCGACGGCCATCTGGAAGTAGACGACGTCCGCGGTCGGCTCGTCGGGGCGGAACCGCCCCTGCACGGCGAGGATCAACTCTCCGACCGACGCGCACATCAACCCGAGCTGCGGGACATCGAAACCGATGTCCTCGCCCCAGACCTCGTCCGAGCTGAGCTCGTTGGGGTCGATCTCGAAGGGCTCGTGGACCATCAGCGCCTTGATCCGGGGTTCGTCCTCCTCGAGCAGGAACTGGATTCGCTCGTCCTCCTCGAGCGCTCCACACTCGTCGGGCAGCTGGCCGTCCCAGACACCGCCGAATCCGATCACGGTCATGCACTCCAAGGAGGGGTCGACACTCAGGTGGCAGGGGAGGTAGGGGCTCTCGATCCCCTGTAGATCGATCGTTTCGTGCTCTTCGGTCATCCGTCAGGAGAGTCGTTCCGATGCCGACATACCTGACATGCATCACGACCCAGATCGGGCACGAATCAGACACCGAAAAGCGACGATGTACAGCGGGTTCGGGAGGACAGCTGCGGGAGCAGCCTTGGCGTGCGTCTGCGCCCTCTTCGGCGCGGCCGGCGAGGCCGCCGCGCAGTCGAGCGGCGACTACGACTGCTCCGACTTTTCGAACCAGGCCGCCGCCCAGTCGTTCTACATCTCCGCGGGCGGCCCGGCCAGCGATCCCCACGCGCTCGACGGAGACCGCGACGGAGTGGCCTGCGAAACGCTCCCCTGCCCGTGTGCGAGCTCGTCCCCGATCCGACCCGTGGTCGGCCCTACTCCCCCTCCTCCGGCGGGAAGTCCCACGAAGCTGAGCGGGCGCGTCATCAACGTCGTTGACGGCGACACGATCGACGTGCGCCTGAACCGAGGGAAGGTCGATCGCGTGCGGCTGCTTGGCATCGACACGCCCGAGGTCTATAACGGTCCTGAGTGCGGCGGCTCGATCGCCTCGGCCGAGATGCGACGCCTCGCTTTGAACAGGCGCGTGAAGCTGACGACCGACCCGACCCAGGACCGCCGCGACCGCTACGGCCGCCTCCTCGCCTACGTCCGCCGCGCGGGCGGAGGTTCGATCCAGGCCGGGATGCTCCGAACGGGATGGGCGCAGGTCTACGTCTACGACTCGAGCGCGCCGTTCCAGCGGCTGACCGAGTTCCGACCGATCGAGGACGCGGCGGGCACCAGCTAAGTCCCGTCGGCTGGCTACGCCGCTAGTGCGCTGTTGGGCGGTTCGTTCGGAGGCCGCACGAGCACCAGCTCATCCGGATCGATTTCCTCAGCGGTAAAGAGCCGAGGGATCCTCTCCTCCTCGATCCCTTCGAGCTGCAGTTGGGCGAGAGCTTGATCAAACGCGCGTCGGACGGAGAAGCCATCTGCGATCGCACCATAGAGGGCGGTCGAGAATACGCGGGCGGCCTCGTCCCCGATCGCAGCGGCCATGCCGATTGCCGCTGGCACATGTTCCGTTAGCGCTTCAGCCTGGGCGCTGGTATGGCAGGCGTTCAGAACAACGAGCTGGACGTTGTCGGCCACGGTAGCCACCGTTGCCGTGATCGCCTTCGCGCTCACTGGCTTGGCTTTGCCGTCCTCATCTTGAAACACGAGCTCCGCACCCGTGGAACCGTGCCCGGCGAAATGAAGGACCCGCGGCTTGAACCGGTTCAACGCCGGGATCAGGTCTTTCGTCCGAACCGCGGGAACGTGCTCGAGCTTGACCGCGTCGCGGTGCTCTGCGCCCCTGATGCGCTCGCCCACATCCCGCGCTTCCTCGGCGATGTCCAGCCGCTCCTCATCCCGTGGCCCGGCCGAGACGAGCATGATCGTGACCTTCTCGGGGAGCCGGCTGAGCGTCGTCTCGGGGATCGTGGCCGCATGCAGGTGCGTACGGCGCCTGGCTTCGTCGGTCAGCGCTCGCTCATGGCTTAGTTCAGCCCTGCGACTGGCCTGGGCCTGCTGCTCAAGCCGGCGTTGCTCGCGCTGCATCTCCTTGAGGTGCTTCTCCTCGTCCCGCCGGCGCTTCTTTTCCGCTGCCTCCTCCTTATCCCGCTCGCACTTGAGCGCTCGCTGGAGGTTGGCCTTCGCCGAGTGCAAGCTCCGCTGCTTGCGCGCGATGTCGTCGCCGATCTTCCCGGCCTTCTTATCGTGATCAGCGGCCTTCTTGCGCTTTCCCTGCGCTGAGCGGAGCTTGCTGCTGGCAGAACTCGGGCTCGTGTGCTTGGTGATGCTGCCTTCAGTGCGCACGGCCTCCTCCAGGGCCTTGACCGAGCGGCCGCGCTCGTCTGCCTGCTTCTGTTCCAGCCGCGCGATCTCGCCCTGGAGGCGTGTGACCTGGCCCTGGTAGAGGCTGACCGACACGCTCCTCTTAGCCCCTCGGAGGAAACGGATCGTTCCCGTAGCTGTTGCGCTCGCCGATTGTCCCGTCGCGCCGATGGATGAGGTGTTCGACTCCAGCGCGGCGCGCTGTATCACGGCCCGCCTGCTCAGCTGTGTCCTTGGTTGGATAGAGGCCCGAGGCCCGGTCGCTCCCCTCCCGGCGGTTCGCCCAGCCATCCTCATGGGGAACGGTGTGGATGTTGCGCCTCTTGCTCATCTGTTGCTCCTCGACTCGGTTTTGACCTAGCCGAACCACCGTAGAGACCGCCTCGGACGCCATCTTGAACGTCATTGCATGGAACGTCCTTCCGTATGGATCGAAAGGGGTGGGAGACGCGCTCACCTGAGCACGCTTCAGATCTCGCCCTAAAGAGCGGCTTCCAGGCAGTCGCGTGTGACGTCGCGACCGGATCGCTCGCTAGGTTGGCAGGAAATTGCCAATGAGGAGGTCTCGATGAAGCTGCGCGTTGCCCTGGATGAGCTACTACCGGCGAAAGCAGCCGCACGAGAATTGCCTCAGGCCCTCGATCGGCTGGAGAGCGGGGAGGTTGAACAGCTGGTCATCACCAGGCGCAATGAACCGAGGGCTGCTCTCGTCTCGGTTGAGCGCTACCAAGAACTGCTCCTTATCGAGTGCGAGCATCGCGGCGCTGCCGCAAACGGGAACGGTGCCCAAGCTCCTGCTGCTGCGGGTGCATCGGGTGGCTAGTTGCTGCGCCGAATTCCGCGCCTAGAAGATCCCGTAGTCGCGCACCAGCTTCGGTAGCGACTCGGACTCGAACAGCAACGCCAGTAGCCCGCTCTCCAGCTCGCGAGCGATCGTTCCGGCCCGGGCGAAAGCCCGGGACTCGTCCGCTGTATCGCGCGTGACGTTCTGCAGCTCGTCGCGGACATCCGACTCGTCCAGCATTCCGAGAAACTCGTCGTAGGCGCCGAGCGCGCGTGCGCCGGCATCAGCGCGATCGTGCTTCAGGAATGAGGACGCAATTCGGTCGGTCGGGGGCGTGTCGAACTGGGCCTCGAGGAAGTGCGGCATGTCACCCGCCCTGAACTCCACACAATCGAGAATCGGGAGCAAGCCGCCAGCGAACAACACCTTCCGTGAGGTCCGCAGCTTGGCGTTCTGGAGTCCCCACTTCTCAGAGCCCTGCTTCTCCTTCCCCGCGAAGTCGACGCACATCGTTCGCCAGTAGCGGATCGTGTCGTTCAGGAGGAACCTCGGTGGCCGGTAGTCCTTGACCGACTCGTCCAGGTAGCGTTTGAGGACCCTGTCGCGCGCTGCTGCATAAACGTTGTCGCGCGTGGCCGGCGCGGACTCCAAGAGGAAGAGCATTCGCCGGGTGAGGTTGGGATTGTCGTCCTGGTCGAGCCCGATGTTCTCAACAAGCAGATCGCAGAAGACTGGGCTGCCGAACAGGCCCTGGCTGCCTGGAGCTTTGGTCAACACCGTCTGCACCTGTTCGATCGTCGGATCAATCTCCGCTCGCTCGGATCCATTGACCAGGACCATGAAGTCGTCGTCGCTTCCTGAGGTCACCTCAGCGCGCCCCCACGAGCCCATCAGGACGATGGAGACGTCGTCGTGGTGACCAAACGCTTCAAGCATGGGCCGCCGTTCGGCGAACCCGTCCGCCGTCGCCTCGCGGGCGTTCAGCAAGTTTGGGAAGTCCCGGCCAGCAGCGACGCTGAGCAGCTCAAGCGGGCTCTTGTCGCTGCCCGCCACGGCCTCCCATCAGTCCTCGCGTGGCGGCGCCTCGAGAATCCACGGCACGTCCACGCAACGTTCGAGGGTCGGGCGGAAGAGCTCTTCATCGTCCTGTGTGAGTGGGAGGTGGTGAAGCTCGGTGGAAAGAGAGCTCAGATGTACCTGTGTGAGCCTGTCCCCGAACGCGTCGAGTAGGTCCCCCGCAACACCCATGCTCGGATCGATAGACCACGCGTGAGCGATGTCGAAGCAAAAACCGGCGTCAGGAACCTGATCGAACGGGGACACAAGCTCTTCCGGTGTACGTCCATCTCCCTTCCGAGAGTCCATGTTCTCCAGCAAGAGCTTTCGTCCGAGACCTCGATACCGGGCTAAATCGTCAATCGTGTCGGGGTGCATGACGATCGCGTCTGCTCGCTCCAGGAGCCGAGCAAGATGCTCGACTAGATCGCCCTCACTCATCTCTCGGTCCTTCGATGGCCCGTGAATGCTCAGGTATCGGAACGGAAGACTCCGCGTCGAGGACAGGAACTCACTGAGCGGATCGAGTTGCTTCTCCGATAGCGCCGACAACTCGACTGCAAACACCGACACGCGAAGCGCTGCGTCGATCTGGGCGTCCCAGTCGTCACGGAGATCCTCCATGTAGCCGGTTGAAGCCCCGACAGGGTGATGTCGCGCGACGATCGACCCCGCTGGCTCATGTCTTGTTGCAACGGCCATCTCGATCGAGCCTACCGGCAGCCGATGACGCGCTCTTTGGGATGAGTGTCATTGGTGCCACGACAGCGTGACGGCAGAATCACGCCGTTTCTTTCTTTTCGCCCGCCGAAAGCGCCGCCTGCAAACTCGACGTGTAGTTGTCCAGCTCGCCAGCTCGAAGAGCGTCGAAGAAGCCGTCGTAGTCGGACGGGCCGAGGATGTGGATCTGGTAGCGACGCTTCTTCTTGGCCTTGGCCAGCAGTTCGTTGACGGTGGCGAAGTGCTCTTCAGCCGCGGCGAGCTTGCCGGCGTTTAGGGGCGTGGTGTCGCCGTCCTGTTTAGTCTCAACGACTGCCACCTGGTCCTTCCCCTCGAGCAACAGGAAGAAGTCGGGGTTGAAGTCACCTGGCTTGCGCTTTGATTCCGGTGTCTTCTTGTACGAGAACTCGATCTTATAGAAGCCCGTGTCGGGGGCCTTCACCCAGGACTTGACGGCCTTGGCGGTCTCCTCGTCCACGAGACGGCCGACGAAGAGATACTCGGGCTGGTGCGACGTGAGGACGACGTTCGTAGGTGACTTAAACAGGTAGGAGTTCATGACGCCCTTCAGGAGAGTTGGGACGGTGATCTCCTTGGCCTTCTTCAGGGCCGCCGCGTCGTCCGCGTCGCCGAGCTTCTCGCTCTCGTTGTCGTAGTAGAGCCCGAGCGTGGACGTCAGGGCCGAGATTCGGGCCGTGACCGGTCGCATCTCCTTCGTCGACACCGTTGCCATCCCGACCGGTTCGCGCTTGAGCTCCGCACCGGGCCTAGTCGTCTTCTGGCGTCGTGACCCGAAGGCAGAGAGGATCCGCTGGCGGTTCTCCTGAGTGATGGTTCCGCTCTTGTCCTTGAGGCGTACGAGACCATCGGTGATCAGCTTCTCGACCCTCTTCTTCGGATAATCCTTGGCCAGGCTGCCACCAGTCAGCTTGTCGTGCTGAAGCAGCCGGGCCCGGACCTCCTTGACCACGTCTTCGACTGGATAGCGCTTTTCGACAACCTTGGTCGTCAGAACATCAACGCGGGTCTTGTCGGTCGCCGACACGAACTCGGTTGTCTCGTGGTGGTCGCGCTGGGTCGCCAGGTCGATTTGCTTGATCGGGGCAGGCTTCTCGACCTTCTTCCCTTTGATCCCCGTCGGCTTCTCCTCGAACTCGAGGTTGTGCAGCTCGAAATGCGGGGATGGGCGATCGGCCGGGCGCTGAGCGACCGTCGTCTCTACGTCGAGTACCTCGGCGACCAGTTCCCCGATCTCGGGGCCCCACTTCTCATGGTTGAAGACACGGACGAGGGCTTGGCCGGCGAGCTCGGGCGGCTGGCGCAGGCCTCGCCCCAGAACCTGTGAGATCAGGAGCTTGGAGTTGAAAGCTTTCTTCTCGTGGGGATAGATCTGGAAAACGTTCTGGACGTCCCAGCCTTCGCTCAACATCGCCACCGAGACGATCCATTCAACCGGGCTCTCATCCGAATCAACCGCCTTCAGCTGAATGACATTCGCCGCGTGCTTCTCAGCCGAGGTCACGACCGAGACCCGGGTCTCGGCTTCCGCCCGGCCCCCCTTTAGCCCATCGGCGAGGAACTCGACCAGCGCATCCCCCAGTGCGTCTGCCGCCTTGATGTTCTGAGTGATCGCGATCGTCAAGGGCTTCGTTCCCTTGTAGGTGGTGCGATTCTTTTCGTGCTGTGCGTGCAGCTTCTGGAAGCGTTCCTCGTCGGTCGCCGAGCTGTCCTTGTCGAGATAGAAGACCTGCTTGATCCACTGGTCGTCGATTGCCTGGCGGATCGGGTAGCGGTAGACGACATCGCTGAAGTAGTCGTTCTTGACGTAGCAAGTCCCAGAGCCGCCGACGTGGTATCGGAAGCCGTACTCCTCGCTCTCCAGGAACTTCTTCCACTGCTTCATCTCTTTCCCGCCCGGCGAGTAGATGTGATGAGCCTCGTCGGAGATCACCAGGGTTCTCTCACCCTGGCCGGCAAAGGAATCCTTGATCGAGGAACCGGTTCGCGCGTAGGTCGCGTGGATGTTCTCGATGCAGATCTGTCCCTCCTTGACCGTCGAACCCGCATCGACGACCTCGGGGATCGTTGTTCCACTCGCGCGAATCGGCAATGCGTCGGCGACGTCGCCGTTGCTGATGAGCTCGTTGAACTTCTCCTTCAGTCCCGACTCGATCGTCAGCGACGGGCAAAGGATCAGGACCCGATCGACCTTGTCCTCGTTGAAGAGGATCCGAGCGATCGAGTGATAGACGAAGCTCTTGCCCGTCGCCGTGGCGAGGTCGAGCGAGCAGGCAAGCCGATCCGGAAACGGCAGTTCGGCGATGAGCTTGTCGGCGTTGGCGTAGCGCCGCTGCAGGTCGGCTGACTCCTCGTAGCTCTCGCGAGCCAGGGCGGCCGTGTCGTCGTACCGACCGCCGCAGAGATAGCGGGTGACCGTCTCAACCGCCTCGCGATGGTAGGTGCGGTTGGCGCTGACCTCCTGAATGAAGTCGTCGTAGTCGCTGAGGACGAACTTTGCCGGGTCAATCGTTCCGGAGACCTGGAGAACGAGCTGGTCGACAGAAAACTGGTCGACCGAGAGCTTGGTTGTCAGCTTCACGCCGACGCCTTGGCCTTCTTCCTCTTCCTCGTCCCATTTTTCTTCTGACCCGACTCGACCCTGGCCGGTTTGCGCTTGGCCGTCGGCTTGGCCAGCTCCATCACCTCGCGGCGCTCGTTGCCGTACGTGTCCATGAAGATGATCATGGCCTTGCCTGAACCCTCCACCTCGAAGGCCCACGAAGAATCCTGGAGCTCATCGGCGAAGCGGTGCTCGGTCAGGCGAAACACCTCGTCGTTGTGGTCAGCATCGACCATGACCATCGCCAAATCCCCGCGGCCCTTGTCCTCGAGCTCGGCAAATTCATCCGGATCCAATCCGCCGCGTCTGAAGGACTTGATCTCGGCACGGAGTTTCCCCTTGCTCCTGCGGTACGAGACCTCGACCTCGGGAGGCTCCACAAAATCGAAGCCGAAGGAGTCGATCGCGTCGTTGAGGTCGTCAAACGAACTCGGCTGCGTCAGCAACTCGAAGTCGCGGCCGTGCAAGACCTCGATCACAGAGTAGGGGATTCGCAAGATGAAATAGACGTTCTCGTCCAAGCGGATCACATCCTCGAATAGGCCCGGGTCGCAGGCCGACACCGGAGTGATCACGTAAACGGCCCCGCTTATCTTGCCCTTGAGCCGCTCGTGCAGCGACTCGATGTAGCTCCTGCCCATCTGGGCATCGACTTCTTTGAAGGGAAAGAGATGGACAGGACCACCCTTTCGCGTTCCGACCATTGGCACGGACGCAATCTTGTGGTGCCGGGCCCGCCCCCCAAAGAGTTGAAGAGCGAACTGTTCGTATCGCTCGAAGGACAACCCCTCGAGCAGCTCATTGTCGTAAAGCCCCGCAGTGCAGAGCTCGAATGCCCCGCCGGTGGAAAACGGCTTCTGCTTGGTCGAGCCCTCGGTCAAGGAGATGAGCCGACGCTGACTCGTGTAGATCGCCAGCTTTCCGCAGTCAACGGAAATCCAACGGCGCGCCAGGCGCTGCGCCACGACCGCCGCGGTACCTGAGCCGGCAAAACAGTCCAAGACCAGGTCGCCCGGAGCCGACGAGGTCTCGACGATTCGCCCTAGAAGGCTCTCCGGCTTCTGGGTCGGGTAGTTGACTCGTTCGGCCGCCATCGAGTTGATCGGATCGAGGTCGGTCCAAACGTCCTGAAGTGGAATGCCCTCGGACTCGTCGAGGTAGCGCTTGTACTGAGGCACGCCACCCGGTTTCGTTTGGACGATTCTCCCCTCGCTTACGAGTTCGCTCATGCGCTTCTTTGAGTATCGCCAGTATCGAGTGACCCCCATCAGCTCGAACTCAGGATTGCCCTTGCTCGCGCCCCCGGGGGCAGTCAGATTGTCCAGGCGATACTGCCGGCCTGTCTCATCTTCGACATGGCGGTACTTCGACTCGAGGTACGCCTCGTTGTACGGCGTATAGAGGGGATTCCAGACCCATCCAGGACCTTTTGAGTAGAAGAGGATCGAGTCGTGGATTCGGCCGTGCAGCTTGCGCCCTTGCTTCGTGTCTGAGTGAGCCGTACTCCGTTTCCAGATGATCTCGGTCCGAAAGTTCTCGGGTCCGAAGATCTCGTCGAGAAGGACCTTCATGTAATGGGTCTTGTTGGTATCGAGGTGCAGGTAGAGGACGCCGTCGTCGGCCAAGAGCTCGTGGATGAAGACCAGGCGCTTGCGAAGGAACTCGACGAATTCGGCTCCTTCAACCTTGTCCCGGTAGGCAAGGTTGCCCTTGCTCGTTCGGAACTCGCGCCTGGTAGCGAACGGCGGATCGATGTAGCAGAGGCGCACACCAGGCGAACCATCCGAATTGGTCAGCTCCCCACGCTCCTTCGTTTCGAGGAGCGTCTTCAAGACCTGGAGGTTGTCGCCGAAGATCAGCTTGTTGGTCCAGCCGCCCGGCTCTCCCCCGAACGACTTCAGCGTCTGAAGCGGAACCTCCATCGTGTCGGCGAGGATCTGGCTGCGGCTGTGCTTGCCGGCATAGGTCAGCTCGTACTCCTTTGGCTGCCGGAACAGGAGCCGCCGGTAGTGGTCGTCGAGGAACTCACCTTTCTTCAGTCGGCCAGTGATCGCCTTGATCTCAGCTTCGCCGAGGCTCGGCAGTCCGTCCGGTGGGTTCTCCTCGGCCATCCGGGCGCAGGCTAACCCACTCGCCCTCCGGATCACACGGCCAAGGCCGAGCCCTCCAGGGCATGTCAGGAATCGCCGGTCGCTTGCGCTCTCCCGGACCCACGAAGATCGATCTGGAGCGCCTCAGCCCGGGTGCGGCAGACCAAACGGACAGAGCCGGTCACAACGCAGTAGCGATAGCTGGGCTGCCACTCGCTTGTTCGAGGGTCCTCGTTCAAGCGAGCTCGCTCACCCGATCCCTTCGGATAGCGCGACGCATCGAAGGTTCGCCGGAAAATCCCCACTCCCCACTTAAGCCTCTGGGTCAGATCAGTCTCCCCCGAGGGTTGCTGGTTTCCAGTGAGCGATTCCCGCACTGCATAGGCATAGTTCGACAACGTCATGACGGGGGTCACGGGTCTAACCGAAACGTCGCTTGTCGATCGGCTCCGTAACGACGAGCTGGAGTGCATTGCGTCCGAGGTCGAAAGTGGCCGTGGTACCAACATCCTCAAATCGCTCGACGAACGAGGTCGAGCGCAGGAGCTCGTACGCCAGCAGTACTCCGGGCGATACCCATTCGAGCTTCTCGCTACTAGTAGCCGACGAGCGCCGGGTTTGGGTTGGCCGCGCGATGGTCTGCGCGATGTTTCTTCGACCCACGGCCGAAGGAGAACCGCTTTACCTATGCTCGAGATTCCTACCCTTAGTAGCAATTCGCTACCCTTAGTAGCTTCATAGACCTTCCACAGGAGGCACGACCATCCCATGGGCACCACCGAAGCCGAGACCACCGACCAGGCATCCGAGCACACGACCGGGGCATCCACCGATGACATCTCGAGCACGCTCGGCCTCGACGTCAGCGAGTCCCCGTTCAGCCTCGACCTCTCCCAGGATCAACAGGACATCGTCGAGTGGGCTCATGGGTTCGCCGAGAAGGTCGTGCGGCCTGCGGCTGAGGAGTGGGATGAGAAGGAGGAGTTTCCCTGGCCCGTGGTGCAGGAGGCGGCCAAGATCGGGATGTACGGGTTTGAGTCGATCGCTCAGTTCTTCGCCGATCCCTCCGGGCTCTCGATGCCGCTGGTGAACGAGGAGCTCTTTTGGGGCGACGCCGGCATCGGCATGGCGATCTTCGGGACGACGCTCGCGGTCGCCGGCATCTACTCGTCGGGGACCAACGAGCAGATGATGGAGTGGATCCCGCAGTGCTTCGGCACCGAGGACGACGTCAAGGTCGCGGCCTTCTGCGCCTCCGAGCCCGACGCCGGCTCCGATGTGTCCGGCTACCGCACCACCGCCAAGTACGACGAGGCCAAGGACGAGTGGGTGCTGAACGGGCAGAAGGCCTGGGCGACCAACGGCGGCATCGCCAACGTCCACGTCGTGATCGCCACGGTCGACCGCGAGCTCGGCTCGCGCGGCCACGCCGCGTTCGTCATCCCCCCGGGGACGAAGGGCTGCGAGCAGGGCGCCAAGGTCAAGAAGCACGGCATCCGCGCTAGCCACACGGCCGACGTCCACCTGGACGACTGCCGCATCCCGGGCTCGTGCCTGCTGGGCGGCAAGGAGAAGCTCGACGAGAGGCTCGCCAAGGCCAAGGAGGGCAAGAGCTCCAAGGGCCAGGCCGCGATGAAGACCTTCGAGGTCTCGCGCCCGACCGTCGGCGCCCAGGCCGTGGGCATCGCCCGCGCCGCCTACGAGTACGCGCTCAACTACTCCAAGGAGCGCGAGACGTGGGGCCGCAAGATCGTCGAGAACCAGTCGATCGCCTTCGACCTCGCGAACATGAAGACCGAGATCGACTGCGCCCGTCTGCTGGTCCACCGCGCCGCGTGGATGGGCCGCACCGGCAAGGACTTCAACGCCGCCGAGGGCTCGATGTCGAAGTACAAGGCCGGCGAGGTCGCCGTCTGGGTGACCGAGCGCGCGATCCAGATCCTGGGTGGCAACGGCTACTCACGGGAGTTCCCCGTCGAGCGCATGCACCGCGACGCCAAGATCTACACGATCTTCGAGGGCACCTCGGAGATCCAGCAGCTGGTCATCTCGCGCGCGATCTCCGGCATCCACATTAAGTAGGGCGGCTGCTGCTTCGCCGACTCCCTCGCGTCGCAACGCGACACTGAATCGTCACGGTCTCCGCGCCACGCGCGCGTTCGACCTCGCGAGCGTTGCAGTGCGGAGCGTGAAGCGGCGAGGAGGCCAGGTAGCCCTGGTCTGCGGTTCGAGTCCGCCGCGCTCCGCCGACTTCGCCGGCGGTCCGCCTTGGCAAGGCGCCCGCCGGGCGCTAACTTGAGTCCTCTTGGCAAGAGGGTTCGGGGTAGCTCCCCGGCCGCAGATTCACGGCCCGCCACCGGCGGGCCGTCGCGGTTCTCCCCGCCGACAGGCTGTGGTGGTACTCGGGCAGGGCTGACCCGACTAGTCGCCCATCGGCTCGTGCTTCCGGTGCTCGGCCCGTTCCCGGTTGAGCATGTTCGGGTGGATGAACCAGTAGCACCAGCCGTCGATCTCGAGGTAGCGGTTGGTCATCACGTAGTCAGGCCGGTACGGCGCCCGGTACTCGGCCCGGTAGCCCTCGGCCTTGACCAGCCGGACAAAGGCGTCGAACGCGTCAGGGTGCACCTCGCGCCAATCCCTGATCGTGTACTCGTGCGGATCCGGGAGCACGTGGCGGTACTCGCCCCACCGCTCTATCGCCTTCTCTTCGGTTAGGCCCTCCCCGACCGGAATCATTTTGACGTGCCGCCACGGCACGGAGGCGATGAACTGTTCGGCCTTGCGGATGGTCAGGTGCGCGCTCAACGGAGCCTGAGTCGAGGAAGAGGCGGTCAACTGACAAGCGCCCCGATCCTCCCTCCGTCTCGACCTGGCTCATCAAGTAGCCGTCGTGAGCCAGCCCCAATCGCCGTATGGGGACCGAGCGCGCGATCCAGATCCTGGGCGGCAACGGCTACTCGCGGGAGTTCCCCGTCGAGCGCATGCACCGCGACGCCAAGATCTACACGATCTTCGAGGGCACCTCGGAGATCCAGCAGCTGGTGATCTCACGCGCGATCACGGGGATTCACATCAAGTAGGGCGGGCTGCCGCGTGCTCCTCGCGCATTGGGAGGCGTGAGGTAAACCGAACGTCGACGCTGCTCCCCAGCATGGACAGTGGCTGTTGACGAGTCGGTCCTCAACCTCAACATCGTCGCAGGAGCTTTGGAAGCGTCGTGGCGGGCGTCGCCTCAGGAGAGTTTGATGTACCTCGACCCGGCACCTCGGCCCTTTTGGTCGAGCACTCTCTCCACCCGCAGTTCTTCGAACGCGGTGCGAATTGTCTTCTCGCTGATACCCGGTAGGCCCTCGCGGGCTTCGCTGAACTTGAATTGATCGGGAGCCGAGGTTGCAACCCACTCTCGGACCCGTTGCCGCTTGGGCATTGATTGGCCACGTTCTGCGGCCACACGGCTCTCGAAGTCGTCGTAGGCATCGCCGAGGACTGTGGTCAGGTAGCGGATCCACGGCCAGACGTTGTGCTCGCCGGTGTGCCATTTCTTCTGTGACTGTTCGAGCGCGTCGTAGTAGCTGTTTTTGGTGTCGTAGATCAGCTGCTCCATGCTGATGTAGCGCGCCACGCCGTAGTCGAGCCTTAGTAGCTCGTGTGAGGTCGCTAGCCGGGCGATTCGTCCGTTGCCGTCTTCGACCGGATGGATCGCAAGCAGGTCAAGGATGAATGCCCCGACCAGAACTAGGCGATGGGCAATTCTGTTCTCGATCGCATACGCGTAGGAACCGCAGAGGTTGATCAGGCGACCCTCGGTTTCTCGGTGCGATGGAGGTCGGAAGACTGTCTGTCGAGGCCCATCCTTCTCGTCGCGGGTCATGATCACGTTGTCCTCTGACTTCAGCCGGCCCCCGAGAGTCTCGGTGAACTTGAACAGTTGTGCGTGCATGGTCAGGAGATCCCGCGGCTCGATGACATCCAGGGACTCCTGTCTCATCAAGTAGTCGATCGCGTCGGCATACCCCGCGAATTCGCGCTCGTCACGATCTCGGAACTTCGGCCGGCTCGGCTTGGCCAACTTCTCGGCGCGCTTGGGAGCTACCTCCACCCCCTCAATCGCAACTGACGCGCGGATCGACTCGACACGTGTTTGCCTGGCCATCTGGCGAAGGAGAGCCGGAAGCTGATTCTCATAGAGCTCCTGCCGGCCAGCACCGATATCCACGCGGCTGAGCAACTCGCCGATGCTCGGAGGCATATCGGCAAAGGTTTTGTCGGGGTCGCTGAAGCTGTTGAGTTGAGTTGACGCCATGTCGAATAGTGGTAAATATGGGTTAGTACCACTATCTCTTGGTGAGGCTACCACTATTTCCGTGCGAGCGGGCCGCAGTCGTAATAGCGCCTATTCAGCCCGTTGCCACCATTTCTAGTCGCTCTACCACTATTCCGTTGGGGCAATCTCCGGGAGTAGGCTTCGAGCATGGAGTCGCAGGCTCGGCGCACGTGGACCGACGAGAGAATGGACGACCTCTCCGCGCGGATCGACACAGGCTTCGGTCGCGTCGATGGGCAGTTCGAGGCGCTCGACCGGCGCTTCGAGGCGGTTGACCGGCGCTTCGAAGGGGTGGACCGGCGTTTCGAGGCGGTCGACCGGCGCTTCGAGCAGGTCGATGGGCGTTTCGAGCAGGTCCATCGCGACATCGGCGAACTGCGGCTGGACATGACGGGCCAGATCGACGGGCTGCGCCATCTGATGGTCCGCCTCAACCTCGCCCTGTTCCTGGCGGTCATCAGCGTCCTCGCGGCGATCGTCGCTCGCGGCGGCTGAAACGCGCAGCCACGCCGCCCCTGGCCACGATCTGGGTATATCGTCGGGCTGCAACCGACGAAGGGAGCCTTGATGTCACCCGCAGCCGACTCCGAGCTGAAGGCCCGCCATCGCAAGATGTGGGCCTCCGGCGATTACCCGTCCATGGTCGAGACCTTTCTGCTGCCGCTGGGGCCGAGGCTCGTCGAGGCCTGCGGGATCAAGTCCGGCCAGAGCGTCCTGGACGTGGCCGCCGGGACCGGCAACGCCTCGATCCCCGCCGCCGAGACCGGGGCCGAGGTGACCGCCAGCGACCTGACGCCCGAGCTGTTCGATGCGGGCCGCGCCCGCGCGAAGGAGGCCGGCGTGGAGCTCGACTGGGTCGAGGCCGACGCCGAGAACCTGCCGTTCGAGGATGAGTCCTTCGACGTCGTCATGTCGTCGATCGGGGCGATGTTCGCGCCCCAGCACCAGAAGGTCGCCGACGAGCTCGTCCGCGTCTGCCGCCCGGGCGGCACGATCGGCCTGCTGAGCTGGACCCCCGAGGGCATGATCGGCGCGCTCTTCAAGACGATCGGGCCGTTCGCGCCGCCCCCTCCCCCGGGCGCACAGCCGCCCCCGCTCTGGGGCGGCGAGGACCACCTGCGCGAGCTGACCGCAGATCGCGTGGAGTGGGGCTCGATGGAGCGCGACGTCCTCGAGGTGACGGCGTTCGAGCGGCCCAACGACTACGGCGAGCACTTCAAGGAGCGCTACGGCCCGACGATCGTCGCCCGGGCCAACGCCGTCAAGGACGGGCGCGAGGGCGAGTTGGACGAGGCGCTCGTGAGCTTCTGCGAGGAGTGGAACCGCGGCAGCGACGACGACGCGAGGTTCGAGATGGAGTACCTGCTCGCCACGGGCACGCGCGCCTGAGCGAGACCCCCGCGATCTCAGGCATCCACATCGAGTAGCTTCCTCTGGGGATGGCGGATCCGACAAACGCCGAGTCCGAGGTCCAGGAGCCGGGCGTCGAGCCCGATCCGGCCGAGGTCGCGGGCCCCCGCGGCATCGAGCGTCCCATCTGGCTGCTGGCCGGTGCCCTGTTCGCCATCGCGGGGGTGATCTGGGTCGTGAACGGCTCGGACCCGCCCGTCGTCGGGGTCCTCTTCGTCGCCGTCGGGCTCGCCTGCGTCGCCTTCGCTGCGGGATTCGCCCGGCGTCGCTGAGGCACCGTCGGGGGCTCCCCGTGACCGACGCCACACGCGCGCTGCGTAACAATTCCTACTGCGGGTAGTAATTAGCTCGATGCCCGCGACCGAAGTCAAGACTCCAGATCACGTCGAGCCCGCCTGGCCCTCGATGGAGCTCGGCCCCTACCGCGAGATCGAGCTGCACGGCCACGCCGTCGGCTATCGCCAGATGGGCGAGGGGCCGCTGCTGGTGTTGCTGCACGGGATCACCTCGACCTCCGAGGCCTGGCGCGAAGTGGTCCCGCGACTCGCCCAGACCCACACCGTCGTCGCCCCGGACATGCTCGGCCACGGCGTTTCGGCGAAGCCCCGCGGGGACTACTCCCTCGGCGCCTACGCCGCCGGCCTACGGGACCTGCTCGCGGTGCTCGACTTCGACCGCGGAACCGTCGTCGGCCACTCGCTCGGCGGCGGGATCGCGCTCCAGTTCGCCTACCTTTTCCCCGAGCACGTCGAGCGCCTGGTTCTCGTCGGCTCGGGCGGCCTCGGCAAGGAGGTCAACCCGATCCTTCGCGCCGCCACCCTGCCCGGCTCCGAGTGGGTCCTGCCGCTGATGGCCCGCGAGTGGACCGTCGATGCCGGCAACGCTGTCCGCAAGGTCGCCGCCAAGCTCGGCCTCGAGGCCGGCACCGACCTCGCCGAGTTCGCCCGCGGCTACGCCTCGCTGGTCGAGCAGGGCTCGCGCGAGGCCTTCCTCGACACGATGCGCGGCGTGATCGGCCCCGACGGCCAGAAGGTCTCGGCCCTCGACCGCCTCTACCTCGCCGACCAGATGCCGACGATGCTGATCTGGGGCACCGACGACCCGGTCATCCCCGTCGCCCACGGCCGGAACGCCCACGAGATCATCAAGGGCAGCCGCTACGTCGAGATCGAAGGCGCAGGCCATTGGCCGATGCTCGACGCCCCAGCGCGCGTCATCGACGAGCTGACCCGCTTCATCGTCGAGACCGAGCCCTTCGAGTTCTCGATGGAACAGGTCCGGGAGCGGTTGAAGCGCGGGCCCGCCTAACGCCGGGCGGACCCCGCCTCGGGTTTCCCTCGCCCAGCACGGCGATCGATCCGCGGCAGGTAGGTCCAGAGGAGAACCGCCATCGTGGCGGCTGCAACCCAGGACACAGTTTGGTCGCTCCAGTCGAACAGGGCCGCGCCGACGCCGATCACCGCTCCTGCGATCACTCCCAATCCGTATAGAGGCCATTCGGGCTTCATCGCATTCCTCAGAGTAGAGCCCTCGACGCAGAGACCAAGACAGGAGCATCGCCGGCGACGGCGAATCAGGGTCGCATGGATGACCTCTTGAAGCACTTGGGTGGAGCCGGGATGAAGGACGGAGAGGTGGTGCTGGCGTGGTCCGTCGGGATCGCCGTCGGCATCGGCGTCGCGGTCCTGCTGCTGCTCACGATCGTCTGAGCCCACGGCTCCGCGGAGCCGTCGCAGCCTCGTTTGAGCAGCGTTCGCCTTATGTGTCAAACTGAGCACATGCGTTTGCACATAAGCCTCGAGGATGAGCTCGTGGAAGAGCTCGACAAGCGAGTGGGGAAGCGGGGACGGAGTGCATTCATCGCCAACGCCCTGAGGCAGACACTTGACGACCAGAGGCGCTGGGACCTGATCGAGGCTTCATACGGAACGATCTCCGAGGAGGGGCACGACTGGGACCCGGACCCTGCGGCCTGGGTGCGAGAGCAAAGGCGTCAGGACCCTCGCGGATCGGGCTGAGCAATCGTTCTGCTGGACAGCACCGTCCTGATCGACGTGCTTCGGGGGAGACCAGCCACCGCGAGGCTCTCCGCCTTGCGTACAAGTGGAGCACCACCCTTCATCTGCGCGATCAACGTAGAGGAGGTCTGGCGAGGTGCCCGGCCAGCCGAGTTCGACGGAGTCAAGGCCCTGCTTCGAGGCCTTCGCATGGCACCGCTCGGCGAGGCGGAGGGAGAGCTCGCAGGCCGTTGGGGCAGGGAAGCGGCGGCGTCGGGCAGGACGCTGAGCCAGGCGGATTGCCTGATCGCAGCAGCGGCAGTCGGGGTAGGCGCCCGGCTTGCGACGGGCAACCCCAGGCATTTCGATCTGCCGGAGCTTGACGTCGAGCACTGGCCCATCGGCGAATAGCGACGCCGCACTTCAGGACCCGCCGAAGGCGGCGCCCCGCGAGTAGAGCTTGTAGAGCTTGAAGCCGCGCGCGTATTCGTTCTCGCAGAAGTTCTCGAACAGGTCGTAGGCGCGCTCCTCGGTGAGCACGACCCCGGTGCCGCCGGTGCCTCCCACGGGCCCGCCGACGAACTCCTGAATCTGGGAGATCGACCCCAGGCGCTCGTCGACCGAGCCGTCGTTCCAATCCGTGCAGTCGGCGACGTTGATCGGAGCCTCGAGCCGAACGCCGGCCCCGACGTTCGAGTCCGGCGCGCCGCTCTGGGCGTCATCACCGCAGCCGAGCAGCACCGCTGCGAGCAGGGCGCCGGCGAAGCCGGATAGGGCGACGCGCAGCCGCAAGGTCAAGGTCCTAGGGCTGCGGCTCGGGCGGCGTGGTGAACCAGCTGCAGGGCGTCGGAGCGCCCTCGGAGAAGTTCGCGAGACAGGAGATCAGCTCGGCCTCGTTGTCGCCACCGGCACCGGCACTCGTCGCGCAGTCCTCAGGCAGGAAAATGGGCAGCGAGGGGAGCCCCGGCCCGGCCGGGTTCAGCGGAGGATCGGTGACGAGGCTCGCCCGGGTCCCGTCGGGCCCGACGTTGTCGTACCAGCAGTTCCCGGTGTTGCCCGGGAACTGGTCCCACCAGAAGTCGAGGCCGTTGGGATCCTCGCCCCCGCCGGGCGCAATCCCCATGACGTTGTCGTGGAACTCGTTGTCGAAGGAGGTGTTGATCTCGGCCGGATCGCAGCCGTGCTGCGCGTTGCCCGAGTCCGGCCCGCAGACGAAGGCGTCGGGCACGGAGAACAGCATCGTGCCGCGGCGCCAGTTGTCCCAGAAGCGGTTGTTGCGCACGATGTTCGCGTTGCCGCCCGCGATCCACATCCCCGTCCCGACCGGCACCGGAATCGTCGGGATGACCTCGTCGTTGTCGGGCTGGTCGACGTAGGGGTTGAAGTTGTTGTCGTAGAACTCGTTGTCCTCGAGCAGGTCCGAGTCCTGCGGGAAGCCCGGATGGCCGGCGGCCGTGAAGACGTCGGTCGTGAACCCGATCGCGTTGTCGTAGAAGTCGTTGTCGTGCAGCCAGACGGCGTTCGCGGCGGTGCCCGAGTAGCCGGCCGCGTTGTGGTGCATGTCACAGCGCCGGATCTCCGTGTTGTAGCGCCGGGTGATTCCGTCCTCTGCGACGCCCTGCACGCCCGTGTCGGGCGCCGAGCCGGGGTATATCCCGGCGTCCCCGCTGCCACGCGTCTCGCAGTCCTGCATCAGACCGTGGTCCGAGGTGAACTGGAGCGTCCCGTACTCGTGCGCGTGATGGGTCTTGAAGCGGTCGTTCACGTAGCCATCCACCTCGTGTATGTAGATCGCGTGCTCCTCGACGTGGCGAATGGTCATGTTCGTGAGCACGAACCCGTCGGCTCGGTCGGCGCGAATCCCGACGTCCTTGACCGGCGCTGCGTCGGCCCCGTTGCCGGCGGACTCGTCACCGCCGTCGACGACGACGTCGTCCGGGCTGACTCCCGAGCCCTCGAGTTGGAGGTTGCAGCGGATGCAGGGCCCGAGGTCGGGGATGCCGTGGCGATCGTCGCGGGGCGTCGGGGGCAACGCATCGTGGTTGGGCTCGCGGCCGAGCACGGCGATCAGGTTCTGGTCATTCGGGCAGTTGAAGACGTAGGTGTAGGTGTTCGCCCCGGTCTGGAGGCCACCCTCGCCGTCGCCCGGCCGGTCGTTCACCTCTTCGTATTGATCGCAGGCGGGATCGTTCTCCGGCGCCGCGCGCGACGTCGGCTCCGTGTAGACCCCGGGCATCACGACGACGCGGTCGTTGTTGCCCGAGGCGTTGACCGCGGCCTGGATCTCGTCGTATGCGCAGTTCGCGAGAAGCCGGGCGTTCAGCTCGCGCAGCTGGGTGGCCTCGGCCTGGCTGAGCGGCACGGACGGCTCGGACGGCCGGACCTCGTAGCCGCCGGCGCGGGCCGCGGCGATCGCGGTGTTGAGGGCGTCGATCGAGGGCTGGGACGCGAGCGCCGAGTTGTATGCGTTGCGCGCGGCCTGCTCGGCGGCCAGTGCCGCCTCGTAGGCCTTCTGCCCGCCTTCGCGAGCGAGCTTCTCGGCGGCCAGCGCGGCCCGGTAGTCGAGCTTGGCCTGCTTCAGGCGCTTCTTGGCTCTGGCGGCCTTCTTCTTCTTCTTTATGGTCTTGGCGCCCTCCGCCTTCTTCACGGCGCGGCGCAGGCGGCGGAGCTTCCGCTCGAGGCGGTTGACACGCGCCCTGCTCACCTCGAGGTCGGGGCGGCGGCTGACCTGTTGATCCGCGCGGAAGGCGAGCGGCTCCCCGCCATCGCACACGACGCGCGTGTCGCCGACCGCGGCTGCGTCGAGGGCGCTCGCGAGCGGGCGGATCGCCGGCACCGCGCCGCCGGTCGGCTGGCCGCCGGCGGTGTCCGCCGCCGGGTCGGGCCAGTAGGAAGCGCGCTCGATGTGCGCGGCGGCACCGCTCGCGAAGACGAGCGTCGCCGCGACTGCGATGACGAAGGACGTGACGGTGCGCGCGCGGCGCGCTGATTCCCTTGGTTCGGACATACCTCCCAAGCAAACTAGCCCGCCGCCGAGAATCACGCGCCGGTTCCCCCCGTCCGCTCGGCGCCCCCACCCATTCGGCGGGCCCGTTCGTAGACTCGACGCGTGGACCTCGAACTACTCGAACGCACGCTCTCCGACGCCGGCCAGCCCGCCTATCGCGCGAAGCAGGTGTGGGAATGGACCGCCCGCGGCGTCAGGTCCTACGAGGAGATGACGAACCTGCCGGAGGCCCTGCGGGCGACGCTCGAGGACGCCGCCCCCCTCTCCTCCCTCTCCCTGCGCCACGAGGCCAAGTCCGACGACGGCACGGTCAAGGCCCTCTTCGACACCCACGACGGGCGGGCGCTCGAGGCCGTGCTGATGCGCTTCAGGGACGGGCGGCGCTCGATCTGCGTGAGCTCGCAGTCGGGGTGCCCGCTCGACTGCCGCTTCTGCGCGACGGGGCAGATGAAGTTCGGGCGCAACCTGACCGCTTCGGAGATCGTCGACCAGGCGCTCCACTTCCGCCGGATCGAGGAGGTAGACCACCTCGTGTTCATGGGGATGGGCGAGCCGATGATGAACCTCGACGCGGTGCTCGAGGCCTGCGCGCTGCTGCCCGACATCGGGATCACGAACCGCCGTACGACGATCTCGACGGTGGGCTGGGTGCCCGGAATCAAGGCGCTGACCGAGCAGGAGCGCCCGATCCGCCTCGCCTTCTCGCTCCACGCGCCCGACGACGCGCTGCGCTCGGAGCTGATGCCGGTCAACGACCGCTACCCGCTCGACGAGGTGCTGGCCGCCTGCCGCGCCCACCACGAGCGCCGCAACCGCCGCGTCTTCATCGAGTACGTGATGCTCGACGGCGTCAACGACCGCGTCGAGCAGGCCCGGCAACTGGCCGACCTGCTCGACCCGAAGGCCTTCAAGGTCAACCTGATCCCGTTCAACCCGACGGGCGCGGGCTTCGAGGGCTCGAGCTCGAAGGCGATCGGCGCTTTCCAGCACGCGTTGCAGCAGAGGGGGATCCCGGTGACCGTGCGCCTGACGCGCGGACGGGACATCGACGCCGCGTGCGGGCAGCTCGCGGCGAGCGCCGCCGGCTGATCCCTCCCTTCATGGTTCGAGCCTGACGACGCCCGCGACCCGGTCGATCGAGCGGTCGAAGGAGACGATCTCTCTGATCCCTGTGGCCTCAGCCAGGGCGACGAGGTAGGCCTCCGGAAAATCGATCCCCTCCACCTCGTGTACTTCGAGCGCACGAAGCAGGCATCGCCGGTCGAGAACCACGACGCCGGGAAGGTCGAGAGCCGAGCGCAATAGCCGCACGACCTCCTCCGGTTCTACCTCGTAGACGGACTCGAGGACATGAACGCATTCGGCCACGATCAGGTCCGTGAGGATCAGTTCCTCTCCGCTCTCAAGCACGTTTCTGGCCCGCTCCGCGGAGCGCGGCTGGTCATCGGTAAGGAACCGGATCAGGACATTGGTGTCGAGAAACGCGGTCAGCGGCGGTACTTCCGAGCACGGACTCGGCGGGTCTCTGCGACGACCTCGTCCCACGACATGTTGCGCTTACCCGGGGGGACGGCAACCGATCCGCCCAGATCGAGGAAGTTCGGGGTCTTCGCGACCACCGCCCGCGAGTCCTC
>Ga0183260_10000018_pt1 | contig 95726 bp, 105 predicted proteins | sample AntDrymUQ4972206_2_FD_129768 | JGI IMG/M metagenome (GOLD analysis project Ga0183260, IMG submission 129768) | Polar desert sand microbial communities from Dry Valleys, Antarctica - metaG UQ497 (22.06) (version 2) (version 2) | ecosystem: Environmental > Terrestrial > Soil > Desert | place...
CTCGGCGGCGCAAACGTCATCACCGCTGGACTTGGTGACCGCATCACACTACGCACCGATCCTGTCGAGGAGCTTACGGACAAGGAGACCTTCGACTTGGCGTGGATGCCCGCACCATTCCTGTCGCAGACGGTGCTCGAGCCGCCGCTCCTCGCGTAGCTGCCAGCCTGCGTCCCGGTGGTTGGCTTATTCTCGGCCGCTACGCGTCACCAGCCGATCCGCTGGCTGAGGCGATTGGCAATCTGCGTACCGTCCGAGGGGGCGGCACGACGCTCACAGACAACGACGCGATCGCCCTGCTCGCACGTGCCGGTCTAGTCAGCGTTCGCGCGATACCAAGTGACTGGGCGTTCCCGATCCGGTTCGTGGCAGGGCAGCGTACCTAGGTCCACTGTTGGTCCTGATCCGCGATCCGTCAGGCCTGAACTGGTACCTCGTAGATCTGATCCGCCGGGTGTCCCGCCCGTTCGTGAATGCGCTGTACCGCCTCCGCGTTCGGAGCCTCGGACAGGCAGAAGACCATCCCACTGCTCGGGTCGGCCCAGGCGTGCTTGAAGTTCACACCCTCTTCGCCCTGAATGTCGAGGTCTGCCTGATGGGCTTCGTTCAGAGCCTCTGGTGTGACGCCCACCATCCCGGTGTGCACGTCCATGAATTCTGGCACTGTGTGCCTCCTTTCCCGTCCCTCCCGACATTCAAGCACTGGCTGAAACATTTCGGGGAGCCAGCATCCGGTTCGCGGTTTGGCGGCACACGATCGACGGCGCCCACTGCGGTGATCGGGCGTCCTCAAGGCTGGGGAGAGCCGTCGTAGCTCAGACAGCTGCGTCGAGACCCTGCTGCCTGAGTGGCTCGCGGGTGTTCGGGTTCACCGAGTCCCGGAACGGCATGTCGACCACGTGCGCCCCGACCGGCTTGTCCTTCTTGTCGGCGTATGCGTCGGGCAGTCGGACCCGCCAATGAAGTCGCACGCGAGGCGAGCCGCTGCGGTGGGGGTATCGCGGCAGACGTTTCCTACCTGGGCACGGTACGAGGCCGCCGGTTGGAGAGCTGGTCGCGCGACGTCGAGGGCGACGCTAGACGGCCGCTCAGGACGTTCGTGAGCTCGTCACGCAAGGAGCTTGCCAGCGACGGTGAGGCTCGCCGCCCCGGTGAGGACTCGAGTCAGGGGCTGAGCGGACACTAGCGACGAGCCGTGGTTAGCGAGCGACCTGACGGGCGGAGCCATAGCGTGACGTGAGCCGGCTGCAGGGTCTCGTGCACCGCCGCGCGCAGATCCAGCCCAACGGCGTCTAGGTCCAACTCGTGCCGGAGCCGGGCGGCGAAGCCGTCTATGGTCCGGCCAGCGTCGTAGCGGCTCCGGTAGAAACGGCGGTCGACGGCGCGCTGGATCCGTATCCGAGCTGGGCTGAACAGCGCCGCAACCGCAAGCGTCGAACCTGCCACAGCCAGGTCGGACTGCGTGGTCACCGGGTCCAGGAGCAACTGCAACAACAAGACGGAGCCGAGATACATGCCGGCGAGGGCCACTGTCAGGAAACTGTAGACAACTGCCCGGTTGATGATGACGTCGATCTGGTACAGACCGTATTTGAGGATCGCGACTGTGATCGCGACAGGAATGCCGACAAGCGCGATAACCGCCTCGCCAAGGTAGGCGACGACCGTCACAGGCGACCGATCGCAGCCGCACGCAACTTGCGCCAACCCGACCACGACCTGGCAGGCCACCCCCGCAACCGCGGCGCAGCCAATCCACTTGATTTGCTGGCGAAGCTCGGCATCACCCCAGTGGTAGCGCGCCACGAGCGCCACGAGCGCCACCCCCAGAACCAGCGTGTAAAACACCGAAAGGCCCTGAAGCGTTCCGATGAAGGCGAGGTCGTCGCCGAGCGATCCGATGGCGAGCGGGTTCGGGAAGAGCAGGGACACGCCGCCGGGTGCGGGCAGCGCCACCGGCCTGGGGGTCACGATGTAGCCGACAAGCAAGAGCGGGGTGATCGCGACGGCCGTAATTGCGACGGGGCGCCATCGCGCCGATGGGAGTGCCCCGGTGGGGAAGATCAGGAGCACGTAGGCGACGCCCACGAATATCGGAACGAACGTCCACTCCGAGATCGCGCCGACCAGCTTCGCCGCGGGCACGGAACCGGGGTGCGTGACAACGCCCACCACGGCATAAGCCGATGTCAGGCAGAGGACCACCAGTAGGAGTCCCACGCCGATCAGCATCCAGCCGATGCGGTTGCCCACCCGCCGGACAATCATCGCCCCGAGGGTGGCGTACACGAGACCCGCGACCGACCCGCCGAGATTCGAGTATGCGTCTGCGGGTACCAGGTCCTGCCACGCCGCCAAGGTCAGGACGGCATTCGCGACCCCGAGCAACGCAGTGCAGGCCAACAGGCCAGAGACAACCCGTACGACCCGTCCCGGAAGTCGCGGCACCATCACGCCACCGTGCTCGCGGTCCTGGCTGCCGGACGGCCGTCTTGGACCCCGCAATCGAGACGTGCGAGAACAGTCATAGAGGCCCTCGAGGCGGTTGGCCAAACAGTAAGGTTAGCCTGGTATTCAGGATAACCTTAGGATTGTGATGGCGCGACCGCAAGACCTGGGCTCACAGAGGATGACCACCGTCGCAATGTTGGGCCGCGCATACAGCCTCCTCGGGTTCCAGATCGTCGACGGTGTCGTGGGAGCAGGATTCCTGCAGAAGCCGTCACACTCCGCGGTCTTCGCTCAGATCAAGCCGGAGGGGTCGCGCCTGACAGACCTGGCACGCGGCGCGAACATGACGCCACAGGCCATGGGCGAGCTCGTCGACGAGCTCGAGCAGATGGGGTACCTGGTGCGCCGCCCGGACCCGACCGACCGGCGCGCCAAACTCATCGTGCTCACTGATAGGGGAAGGGCTTGCATCGCCGCGGGCATCAGCACCATCCACGGGATCGAGGAGAGCGTGACTGCGATCCTCGGTGAACGCGGCCACCGACAGCTGAACCGGCTGCTACAGAAACTCTTGGACACTGCCTGAGCCACAGTTACCGAAGCATCCGCCCATACGCCCGGTGGTGAGGGTGGCTAGACAGCTGCGTCGAGACCCTGCTGCCTGAGCCGCTCGCGGGTGTTCGGGTTCACCGACTCCCGGAACGGCATGTCGACCACGTGTGCCTCGACCGGCTTGCCCTTCTTGTCGGCGTACGCGTCGGGCAGCCAGACCTGCAGCGCCGTGCCGAGCTCGGACAGCGCGTTCGGGACGTACGCCATGGCGATGTTGGTCTCCAGCTCGGGGGAGAACCACGGCGAGGTGAGGTAGCCGACCGGGTCGTCGCTGTCAGCGTCCGAGACCAGCCAGAAGTCGGGGGCGTAGTCGTCGATCGGCTTGCCACCAATCACCAGCCCGACCAACCGGTGCGTCCACGACGGAGAGCCGGCCTCCAGGGCAGCTCGGGCTGCCTCCAGAGCCTTCTTGCCGACATAGTCGCCGGCCTTCTTTCGGGGCACCTGATAGCCGAGGTTCACCTGGAACGGGAGCGTCTCGGCGTCCATGTCCTGCCCCCACGACAGGATGCCGGCGGCGACCCGGCGGTGATGGGCGGGCGCGATCACGGCGAGGCCGTGCGCCTTGCCCGCGTCCAGCACTGCGTTCCACAGTGTCTCGGCGTGGAGTGTGGCGTCCCGCAGGTAGATCTCGTACCCCTTCTCGCCGGTGAACCCGGTTTGGGAGACCATTACCTCGCAGTCAGCGATGGTGCCCGACCACAGCCCGTACGACGGGATCTCGGCCGCGTCGGGACCGATCAGGTCGGTCATCAGATCGATCGACTTGGGCCCCTGGATCTGGACCGGGCAGACGTCGATCTCTCTTATCGTGACGTCGAATCGTTTGCCCACATTGACACCCTGGAGCCACAGCATCAGATCGCTGTCAGAGAGGCTGAACCAGAACTCGTTGTCGGAAAGGCGCAGCAGCACCGGGTCGTTGAGGATGCCACCGCTTTCGTTGCACAGGATCACGTAACGGGCGCGCATGACTGGGATCTTGGTGGCGTCGCGGGTGATGACGAAGTCGACGAACGCCTCGGCGTCCGGGCCCTGAACTCGGATCTGGCGCTCGACGGCGACGTTCCACATGGTGACGTGGTTGACCAGCGCGTCGTACTCCACCATCGCCCCGCCGTCCTCGTTCCGGACGTAGCCCCGAGGATGGTAGACGCGGTTGTAGACCTCCGCCCGCCAGCACCCCGCCTCGACGGACAAGTGCCAGTACGGCGACTTGCGGATGCGAGTGGAGATCAACAGCTCGACCGGCGTCGGGCCGGACTGGCGCAGGTTGATCGGCACCGACCGGTCGGACTGGTCGACGGTCGGGTTGTTCGGGTGCGTGCGGTGGCTCATGCACTGTCTCCATCACTCGTGGTGGGGCGGTGTCGTCTTTTCGGGACTCTCGCAGCAACTAAACGGCGCGGGCAAGCCAAGTAACCGGGTCACGTCCTCTCAGCGCGCGTCAGAGCTCCGTGGTCTCGACCGTCTCGATGATGCGGGTCTGGGGATGACCGGCCAATGCCGGTGCCGCAGCCGCTGACTGCCAGATCTCCTGCAGTCTCTTCACCATCGCCTCAGCCTCAGACACGGTGTCGAAATCGAGATCGATCATCACGTACAGCGGGTCGCTAACGGGTCGATGGATCGCGTAGCGCCGTACTCCGGACTGCTTGCGATTCCCGGGGTCGCGGTCGAAGGCGGCCTTCCAGGTGTCGTAGTCGCTGATCGCATGCTCGATGCGCAAGGTGGTGGTCATGGAAGCTCCCTTTCTGGTGCACAGTCACTACAGCAGCGAGCGCACCGCGTCGATCACCACCTCGGGTGCAGGGTCTGGAGGTCGTGCCCCCGGGGAACGACTGTAAGCACCCCGCGCGAACGACGCAGGCATCTGAACGCCACAGTTTGGGCGCGCAGGCAACCTCATTGTCAAGCGGCGGAGGCAACCGTTCTAGGAGCGTCCCAGCCGCGCGTCTACGCGGAGTCGAGAGTCGCCCAATCGAACTGGTCAGCGGCCAGCATCTGTGGCGCGGTCGGTCCGCAGCCAGGGCACGCGATCCCCTCGAAGGCAAATGCCCTCACGTCGGCGAGCTCGTAATCATGGCGATCTGAAGCCCTCCGAGCAGACAAGCAGTGGCGTGGTCGTATTGGGCCCGTGCCGTCGTCAGTCGCCGGTGGCGCCGTCGATCCGCTCCCTCAGCAAGTCGGCATGCCCGTTGTGCCGCGCGTACTCCTCGATCATGTGTACGTAGATCCAGCGCAGCCCAACGTCGTGGCCATGGCGCTTGGCCACGGCCACCGCATCGATGGGATGCCGGGCGGCGATCGCCCGACAGGTGTCGACTTCTGCCCGGAAGGCGGCGAACACATCGGCAGGCTCAGTGTCGTCCAGGTCGTCGAAGTCGCCGTCCTCGTTTTCGTCCGTGTAGTACAGCGGGTCCACGTCCTCACCGGTGAGCGTGCGCCGGAACCAGCTCCGCTCGACCTCGGTCAGGTGGCGAACGAGACCGAGAAGCGACAGCGAGGAAGGGGTAACCGAGCGGGTGCGCAGCTCGGTGTCGTCCAGGCCGTCGCACTTGGCAAGCAGCGTCGCCCGGTGGAAGTCGAGCCAGGCGTCCAGCATCGTGCGTTCGTCGGCGATGAACGGTGGGCTGCGGCGGTCGTTGGCTGGTGGCAACTCCGGATCTTCGGTGGGATGAGCGTTGGTCATGGTGAGACGCTATGCCCGCGGCGGGCTTACAGCGCAACCCAGTCTCTCGGCTACAGCGCCGAGCCGGCTGTCGTGCGTCCAGAGTCCTGCGTCCGGGGTTAGTCGGGTCGCAGCCAGCAGCTGGGCGTCCACGTACCCGATGCCAGAGCCGACGAGCTGGTGTCGCTCGATGAGGGTGAGAACTTCCTCGGTCGTGGCGACTGCTGCCTGGGGCAGGTTGCCCAGCAGTCCGATGATTTCTCGACGCTGATCGAGGTGGCCCAGCGCAAGCTCGCCAATCACCCACGGGTGAGCCAGGACGACGCCGCGGTCGAGCAGACGTACGAGCGTCTCGAGGCCGGCTCTCAAGTGCTCGATCCAGATCGAAGTGTCGACGAGGATCACGAGGTTTTTCTGCGACGCCTGGGGGGCTCGACAACCGCAGGTTCGCTCCCGCCCAGGCGGGCGAGCCGGCGGGCGCTTTCCCGTTGGATGAGGGCTCGCAACGCCTCTCGAACGAGCGCACTCTTCTCCTGTGTGCCAGTCAGTCGCTGTGCTTCTGCTACCAGCTCGTCGTCCAGGGCGAGTGTTGTCCGCATCGTCGACCACCTTGCTGCATCAAATGTGTCACCTCATGATGTCACAAACCGTGCCGACTCGACTTGTCACCTTCAGATCAAGTCCTGACCTGGTGTCGCAATGACAACTCGCTGGATGGGCGCCCAGCGGTCGTGGTGGACAGCCCGTCCCGGGCAGACAACGATCGGGTGGTGACCGAGCCGAGGACGCACGTCGAGCCGTTTGTACATCTCGTCGACGTCACGCACGATCGGGCGCTGATCGCATGGGGTGCGTTCTGGTTCGAGCACGCCGACGGCGCCCCTCGCTGGGAGATCGTCGACGACCAGCAGCTCGAACGCGTGGCGGGGCGGCGCGGCTGCATCGGGTCCAGCGCCGAACCGTTCGGGGCCGCTCGGGTAGACGTACTGGACGCGGAAGGCGACGTGGTGGCGTCTGCGTCGACATCCGAGCGCTCGTGGGTCTGGGTCGAGGGTCTGCAAGCAGACACCCCCTACCGCTACCGCATCTTGGTCGACGGCTCCCCTTGGGCGGCAGGGGAGCGCTGGGACTGGATCCCGTCGGCGCGAGGGGGCTACGACCTGGCACCTGGCGGCCGGGCGTACGACCTGTCCTTTCGGACTCATCCGTCCCCGGATGAGAGCACAGCCGTACGGTTCGTGGCGCTGGGCGACTACGGCGTGGGCATCCGGTCGGACTCCGAATCCAGCCGCCGGCAGCGGCGCATCGCCGAAGTGCTGGACGTCCTCGTCGCCGACCATGGTGTGCGCTTCGTGATCTCGCTGGGCGACAACATCTACCAGGGCGAACGCGGCCAGGTCGACGACGAGAGCGGCGGCGAGGACGACGACTGGTACTCCAGCTACTTCCAGCCCTACCGCTACGTCCTGGCCAAGGTGCCGGTCTATCCGGCGATCGGCAACCACGACACCACCGACACCGAGGGCGGCGACGACCGGGCGCAGCTCGAGGACAACTTCCACACCCACGAAAGGTTCGGCGAGGCAGGTTCGGAGAGCTCCATCGGGCCAGGCTTGTTCTACCGGCTTCGGTACGGGCGTGACGTCGAGCTGGTGTGCGTCGACAGCTCGACTGCCGACGCCGACGAGCACGTGAACCGTTTCTTCCAGGATCCCGGGCACCGCAAGTGGCTGGAAGAGACGTTTCGGGGGCCGCCGACCCGGTGGCGCATCCCGTTCGCCCATCACCCCGTCTACTGCGCCGGCCCATCACACGGCAACGACGCCGAGATGCTCGAAACGCTCGTACCGCTCTTCTGTGACGGCGGCGTTCGGCTGGTACTCGCCGGCCACGAGCACAACTTCCAGGTCAGCGTGGCCAATGGCATCACGTACGTCGTGTCGGGTGCCGGCGGGAACCTGCGCGAAGGGCAGCCCGAGCACTTTGCCGAGGCGATGACCAGCGCGTGGGTCGGACAATCCCACCTGCTGCTCGTCGACCTGGACGGGGAAGAGGCCCGCCTCACCCCGGTGGCGGGACTGCTACCCGACGGCAGCCTGCACCTGATGACATCGGTGGCTCCGAGCAACCAGATCATCCGCCCGCCCATCACGGTTTCGGCTCTACCCTGACCGGGTGCCGGAGGGCGACAGCATCTATCGCGCGGCCCGGCGGCTCGACCGGGGGCTGGCGGGCCGGACCCTGGCGCGCACGGACTTCCGGGTCCCGCAGCACGCCACCGCTGACCTCTTCGGGCAGACGGTGTTGGGCACCGACAGCCACGGCAAGCACCTGTTCACCCGCACCGACGCCGACCTGACCCTGCACACGCATCAGCGCATGGACGGCTCGTGGGCGGTGCTGCGACCTGGCAAATACCTGCCGCAGCGGCTCCAGCCGCAGGTGCGAGTCGTCCTCGCGGCCGCCGACGGACACACGGCGTACGGGCTGCGACTCCCGGTCGTCGAGCTCCTCGCCACCCGTGACGAGCATCTCTTACGTGACCCGCTCGGGCCTGATCCACTGCGCGAGGACTGGGACCTCGACGAAGCCGTGCACCGGCTCACGTCCGTGCCCGACCGGCCACTCGCCGCCGCCCTGCTCGACCAGCGCCACCTGGCCGGGCTCGGCAACCTGTGGGTCAACGAGACGTGCTTCCTGCGCGGTCACAGCCCGTGGACGCCGGTAAGCGACATCGATGTGGTCGCCGTGGTCCGGTTGGCGGCCAAGATGCTACGTGCCAGCGCGTTCGGCCGTAGCCCCGCCCAGGCGACCACCGGCGTGACCCGCCCGGGTGAGGATCACTGGGTCTACGGTCGGACCAGCGAGCCCTGCCGCCGCTGCGGCACGACGATCCGGCACGTCGGTGAGGTTCCCGGAGATGCCGAGCGCCGGCGCACCTGGTGGTGCCCGTTCTGCCAGCCCGGACCGGATCGGTAGTTTTGGCCCCGTGACTGCTTCCGGCCGCCCGCATGTCGTCGTGGTAGGCGGTGGCTTCGGCGGTGTCGCGGCGGTCCGCGCGTTGCGCGACGCAGCCGTGGACGTGACGCTGGTCGACCGCAACGCGTACAACACGTTTCAGCCGCTCCTCTACCAGGTGGCGACGGCTGCGCTGAATCCCGGCGACATCACGTTCTTCCTGCGGGCGCTGCGGGGTCATCAACAGAACGTCCAGGTGCGCAAGGCGGCGGTCACCGACGTGGATCCGCGCGCGCAGACGGTGCTCTTGGAGAACGGGGAGGCGCTGCGCTACGACTACCTGATCTTGGCTACCGGCGTGACGACCAACTACTTCGGTGTCCCGGGTGCCGCCGAACACTCCTTTGCGCTGTACACCAGGGCGGAGGCGCTCGCAATGCGCGATCGACTCTTCGCCCGCCTGGAGGAGGTTGCGACCAACCGGCCGGAAGCAGGGATCAACGTCGTGATCGTGGGTGGTGGGCCGACCGGTGTCGAGATGGCGGGGTCACTCTCAGAGTTGCGCAACGTCGCGCAATCGGTCATCTACCCCGAGCTCGACCCGGAGCGGACCCGCATCGTGCTGGTCGAGATGTCCGACCACCTGTTGACCCCTTTCATTCCGCGGCTGCAGAAGTACACCGCCCGGACGTTGACCGAGCGCGGTGTGGAGCTGCGGCTCTCGACGACGGTGAACGAGGTGCGCGACGACGGGGTGGTCGTCGACGACGGGGAGTGCATCCCGGCGGACCTGGTCATCTGGGCCAGCGGGATCAAGGCAGCAGATGTCGTGTCCGGATGGGGCTTTCCGCAGGGCAAGGGTGGCCGCATCGAGGTCGACGACGGCCTTTGCGTCAAGGGGTTCGACAACGTGTTCGCCGTCGGCGACATCGCGCTCACACCGCTGCCCCAGGTCGCTCAGCCGGCCCTGCAGGGTGGCAAACATGCCGGTCGCCAGGTCGCCGCTCTGGTTTCCGGAGAACGGACCACGCCGTTTCACTACTGGGACAAGGGCATCCTGGCCGTCATTGGGCGCAGCTCCGGCGTTGCGCAGATCAAGCACGTGCCAGGCTTCGCCGGCCTGCCGGCCTGGTTGGTCTGGATCTTCATCCACATCGTCTACCTGCTCGACAACCGCAACCGCTTCTCCACGCTGGTCAACTTGTCGGTCCGTTACCTGTTTTGGCGACGCCACCCCGTCGCGATCGTCGGGGAGGTCCCCACACCGGCAGGTCAGGGCTCCCATCCAGAGCACCTTGACGTCGTAGGCGCAGATCTGGGCCTAGCCGGGGGTGACGAGGCCGAACAGCGGTCGACAGGGCTCGAATCCACTGACGGTGATGCCCGCTGACTGCTGGCTAGCGATCCACGACTCGCGGGTGAGCCGCAAGTGGACCATGACGTCCACACCGTCGTCTCGCCGGTCGAGCATCTCCCCGTTCGGTCGATACCCGAGCGACCGGGAGACACCCAGCGAGGCATGGTTGTCCTGCCAGGCCGACGTGATGGCGGCCTGCGCCTCCAGAGGTCCGAAGGCCAGCGACAGCACCGCCTGGCGCATTCGCTTCCCATGCCCTCGGCCGCGTCCGGCCGGAACGAGGAACGACGACGTGTCCACGGTCCGAAGTCGCACGAAGTCGTTGCCCTCCAGCTCCTGAACACCGATCGGCTCACCGTCGGTGAGGACGACGAAGCTCAGCCGCCATTCCTCCGGCCTCCAGGTGCCGTACGCCTTCCAGTACCCCTGATGCACGACAATGCCGCGGCTGTTGCGCTCATTCGCCACGTCGTACCTCGTGGCTGCCGGGTTGAGCTCCACATCGTCTGGTAGCAACTCCGCAATGACGGCCTGGTCGGCCTCGTTCATCGGGCGAAGCGCCAATGGGGGCGCGCTGATGCGCAGGTCGAGGATCGGCCAGTACGGGTGCTCCATCCGCGGCAGGTTCAGTTGATGAAGCGGATCGTCAACGGGTACCGGAACTCGCTGCCCTGAGACGCCCGGACGCCACCGAGAATGACGAAGATCAGGTAGAAGAGCCCGTACAACGGCAGCAGCACCAGGCCGATGAGGACGAACAGCAGCAGGACGAACAACACGGTGTAGACGAGCGCGTTGATCTGGAAGTTGAGCGACTCGATCGCATGACGGCGTACGAACGGCGAGCCGTTGCCCTTGACTAGCAGCACCGCGAGCGGAGCCAACAAGCCGAGCGCGAACCAGGCTGCCAGGAAGCTACCCAAGTGTGCAGCCATCGCCCAGTTGCGCTCATCTGGTGTGGTGGCGCCTTCTGGGGCGGGTCCCGGTTGCTGCGGTCCTGACGCAGGTGGGGGTGTTGAGGGGTACGGCTCGTACGGGTCCTGAGGAGTGCTGTCGCGAGTGCTCATGGCTCTAGTCAACACCCGGTTGACGATCCGTAAGTGCTAGCATTGCTATCAGCCGGAGGTGGAAACTATGGCGGCAGTCAGCATCAGGGATCTCGACGATCAGGTGAAGGAGCGGCTGCGGATACGCGCGGCCGAGCACGGGCGGTCCATGGAGGCGGAGATCCGCGCCATTCTGAGTGCGGCCGTCAGCGAGCCGGTGGCCGCGACTGGCCTCGCGCAGGCGTTGCTTATGCGCTTCGGGGCTCTTGGCGGGCTCGACCTCGACCTGCCCGCCCGAACGACAGCACCGCGGGCGGCGCACCTAGGCTCGTGAGCCTCGTCGCGTGATTGTCCTCGACAGCAACGTCGTCTCCGAGCTCATGCGGGCGACACCGTCCGAAGCCGTTGTGGCCTGGGTGCAGTCACAACCCGCCGCCGAGTTGTGCACGACGGCGGTCACGGCGGCCGAGATCCGATATGGCATCTCGCGCCTGCCATCTGGGCAGCGCCGCGACGTCTTGCGGGCTGCAGCTGATGACGTCTTCGCCGCCTTCGCCGAGAAGGTCCTGGCTTTCGACGCCGGCGCTGCTCGCCACTACGCCGACATCGTGCTCGAGCGGGAGCAGCACGGTGCACCGATTGGCGGCTTCGACGCGCAAATCGCGGCCGTGTGCAGGAGCCGCCGTGCCGCGCTCGCCACGCGCAATATCGACGACTTCGATCGACTCGGGCTGGACCTGCTCAACCCATGGACCGGCGCGACCGGTCTGTCCCGCTAGCCACCGTTCGAAGCCTGGGTTGCATCCGGTTCTTAGGTACAGGCTTACGGTGGTGGCATGCGAGATGGCGAAGTGGTCGAGGGATTGGTGCCGTCGGCGTGTACGTTGCCGACCGCAGCTCAGCCCGCTCGAGTGGCCGAGTTCGACGACCTGTTCAGAGCGGCGTTACGCACAATCGATCGGCGCAGTCCCACCCGGCTGGTCCTGACGTTCGCGTCAGCACCGGGCCGAGTCGAGACGGTGCAGGACCTGACAGAGCGCGAGACCGAATGCTGTTCGTTCTTCACCTTCGGGCTTGCCGAGCACGCAGACCTGCTGCTGCTCGAAGTCATCGTTTCGTCCGCTCACGTCGACGTGCTGGACGCGATCGCTGAGCGAGCCGTACGGGTTGGTGGACGTGTCGCATGAGCGGCGCCGGAATGCGAACCGGGCAAGTGGCCGAGGCGGCAGGCGTTAACGTGCAGACTCTGCGCTACTACGAACGACGAGGATTGCTTGTCGAGCCGGAGCGCACGCTCGGCGGGCACCGGCTCTATCCGCCGGAGACCGTCACTGTCCTGAGGGTCATCAAAGCTGCACAGCGGCTCGGCTTTCGGCTGGAGGAAGTCGCGGACCTGCTGGAGGCCGGCCAGCACCATCACGGAGCCCGCCGGTCCGCTGGTCTCCAGGCCAGCGCGACGGCAAAGCTGGCCGAGGTCGAAGCCAAGCTGGCCGACCTCGCCATCATCCGGGAGACCCTGCAGGCAGCGCTGGACACCGGGTGCGACGACCTAATCGCCTGCGCCGACAGTGCCTGCTGCCCCCTCCCGTTCGGCGAGTTGGGGACGCAGGCGCGGTAGGGATGTGACGCAATAGCCGCCCCGTCCGAGTCACGCGAAGGTGTGTTGGCCAGGACCTCTGCAGGCGCGTGGGCCGCTCGCACGGTTGCCCCAGGCGAGTACGCCGGTTTGCTTCTGTTAGTCGTCGTTGGCGAGCGCAGTGAGGTGCTGTACTGCCTTGCCCAGGTCGGGCAGATCGTGCTCTACCGTGGCGCGGAGGATCGAGCCGGAGGCGTCGAAGTAGCGATGCGTCAGCCGATCACGCATGCCTGCGATCTGATCCCACGGGACAGTCGGCTCGTGGGCGAGCAGGTCACGAGGCAGTGCCTTGACCGCGTCTCCAATCTCGATGAGCCGCACGCGCACCGCGTCGAACACCAGCGGATCAGACAGATCACCTCGAGCCACGTGAGCTCGGATCGCGGCGATGGCTGCCGCGATATCGTCCAACCGCTGGATGTCACGGCGCGTCAAAGCGCCACCACGTCCGCCAGGACCGCATCCCGAACACCTGCCTTGAGGTCTGCCGCAGGCACCAGGTCGACGTGTGCTTGAAGGAGCGCCTCAAGCTCACCTTGCAACCGCAGGAGTCTCAATAGCCCTGTGTCGGGTGAGAGATCGACCAGGAGATCGACGTCGCTGACCACGCTATCCTCTCCGCGGGCAACGCTGCCGAACACCCGCAGATTGGACGCTCCGCAGGCGGCCGCGAGGTGCTTGAGCTCGCTGCGATGGGAGCGGATCCGCCTTCCCAGCGGCCCGTGCAGGCGCCAAAGTGGGGACGCGGCTCGACGGATTCGCAGCTCCAACTCGTGCCCGGTAGCCGCCACCAAGCGGCTCAGAACTGGGACGGACGGCTGCCGAGCTCCGGATTCGTACCTGCTGATGACGCTCTGCGCGACCCGGCTCGACGGGAAAGCTCGGCTTGAGAAAGACCGGCACGCTTGCGCGCGTGGCGCACGAGGTCGCCGGCCGAGATACCACCGGACGTCACCGCGGCATAAAAGCGGATCGTCGATAACAGTGCCGAACCTGCGGAAATGAGGTTCGATCCCGATCACGCCAGGGTCAGCAGCAGCTAGTGGATGCGTACGGCGATCTCACCGCCGAGGCGGGCCGGCGCGGTCAGGGCAAGGTCGTCGCCGCTCCAGAAGCGCCCAGGGTCGTACCAGCTCGGCTGCCGCTGCCCGGGCAACAAGCCCATGGCCTCGTACGTGATCGCGACGACCTCGGCGCAATACGCGGCTTCCAGGTCGCTGGCTCGCGGTCGTGACTTCGTGGTCGGCAGACGTCCGCGCAGCCAGCGCGTAACAAGTCGGGCCGTCGAGGGGAACGGTGCACCGTCCAGGCGCGCGATGGTTTGTAGGAGGGCATCCTCGGCGTCGCGGGTGATCGGCGGTTCGAGCTGGCGGAGCCACGCCTGCTGGCCGTACTTGATCGCCCAGATGTGTACAGCCTCACGCAGCTCGTGCAGCTGGACGCCGCGATGGTGCCTGCCGGACCAGACATCGGGCAAGGACTTGCCCAGCTCGGCGTGCCACATCAACGGGGGCAAGTCGTCGATGACCACGGATATCCCGACATGGTTGACCGGGCTGTTCGTCGTCAGCCTGATGGCACGGTCAGCCATCCGGCGACCGCGGAAGAGCCAGACGTCACCCGAACGCGTCAGGTCGAGAGCCGCGTCCAGACTGATCCCGGTAGCTGGCACGGCCGTAGCCTAGGGAAATGCGCTGGTGGAAGCTGCTCGGCCTCGCGGGGGTTGTCGGAGTCGCCGCGACCGGAGTGATCGTTGCCCGGGCTGAACGGCAGCGCCGCGCATATACCCCCGAGGAGATCCGCGAGCGGTTGCATGCCCGGGTCGAGGAAGTACGAGAAAATCGCTGATTTCCCGGCAGGTGAAGGGGCGGCGGCGCCATTGCCGGCGACGACCCTGTACGTGCACTTGCGCCCCGACGGCCGCGCCGACCTCGAGAACTTTGGGTGTTGTCCCTCCCGTCGGTCCGGGAGCTATTAGCTGGCAGCCAGGTGAGCGTCAAACCGGTGATCGATCTGGCCCACATGGCCCCATCGGCCGGCTACCGGCCCAGTGGCACACTGCGCGAGGGAATCATCTTGGCCAACCCGAGATGCATCTTCCCCTACTGCGACCGAGACTCCCGAAAAACAGCGCAACTCGACCACACCCGCGCCTATCCGCAGGGACAAACCGAAGCCGACAACCTCGGGCCACCGTACGACCGGCACCACCGGGTCAAAACCCACGGCCGCGGCTGGCGACTACGGCAACCGTTCCGCGGCATCTTTGTCTGGCGATCTCCCACCGGACGTATCTACATCGTTGACCACCAGGAAACTCTCGCCCTGAGCGCCTGATCGACCCGCCTCGGGTCGCGCCTGCCCTTGCCAAACACGGCTTTGTCCAGTGGTATGTCACCTGCCGTGCTTCGCAGTCTCTCGGAAGGCCCACGGCTCTTCTCTCGGAAGGAAAATCGATGCGCAGATCCCGCGTCGTCGCGTTGGCGGCGGTCGTACCAGGGGCCCTGGCCCTGTCGCTTTTCCAAGCACCGGTGGGCGCAGCCCCTGCACCCGATGTCGCCGTCACAGACGACGGCAACTACACCCGGCACGACGGAGGCCTCGACCAAGCCATCAGACACTGCGGTAGGGCCGGTAGCAGTCCTGCGCCCGACAACGACCCCAATGACGGCGACGCCGACTCCAACGATGGCGGCAACCGCCGTCAGGGCAACGAGCCGACGGTTGCCATCGATCCCACCAACCCCAACATCCTCGCCGCCGGCTGGAACGACTACTGCCAAAGTGACCTGGCCGCCGGATGGATGGGCATCGCGTTCTCCACAGACCGAGGCCGTTCATGGATCGACTCGACGATTCCTGGCTACCCACTCGACGACTCCGCCGAGGGGTCACAGTCACCACTCAAGGGACGTACGGACGCGGGCGACCCGCTTGTCGCGTTCGACAACGACGGTCGCCTCTTCTTCGGCGGCATCGCCTTCAACCGCGCGATGCCGCAAAACGGGTCGGTCTTCGTCGGGACGTACGGAGCGAGCCCCGGCCCAGCCGGACCCAGCGGACAGCTGCCCAAGGACTACCTGCGCACCCGAATCGTCGGCAAGCCGGGGACCCCGTCCCTGAACGGCATCTTCCAGGACAAGCCGATGCTCGAGGTCGACCGGAGCACTGCGAGCCCGTACGAGGACAACGTCTACTTCTGCTGGACGAAGTTCCAGGGCTTCGGGCGCAACAAGATCTACTTCGCGCGCTCCACAGACCACGGTCGCACTTTCTCCAAAGGCATGCTCATCTCCGACGGCTTCGTGCAGGGATGTGACATCGCAGTCGAGAACGACGGTGACGTCTACGTGTCGTGGCGCAGTTTCGCGGCGCCAGGCGCCGGCCGCACCGACGGCATGCGGGTAGTTCGCTCGACCGATGGCGGGCAGACGTTCGACCGGCCACGCCAGATCGCCTCGTTCACGCCGTACGCGCCCAACCAGGCCGGCCAGCGCGACTGCGGCGATGGGCCGTTCTACTGCGGCGACCCCGGTTTCGTGTTCCACCGGGTCCCGCTCGAGCCGCGACTCACCGCAGACCAGACTGGTGCCGTCGACGGCGTGTTCGCGACGTGGAACGCGGTCGCTCCGAATTCCATCCAGCCGAGCCAGTCGCCGTACTACTCGGCCGGGCCGGGTTTCGTGGGGCGGTCGCTGGTGTACGTCTCGAAGTCGACGAACGACGGCCAGACGTGGTCGGCCGGCCGGGCGGTCGACTCCTCGGGAGCCGACCCAGGTCACCAGTACTTCAGCGACATCGACGCGTACGGCGGTCAGCTGGTGACGGTGTGGCAGGACAACCGCACCGACGACGCCTACAGCCGGCAGCTGCCGATAGGCAACCGGCTGGATGCGCAAGGTCGGGCGGTCTCCTCCGGTGACGACGTCGTCGGCACCTACGCCGCGGTGTCCGAGGACGGGATCAACTGGACACCGGTCGGAATGGTCTCCTCGACGACGCATCAGTCGCAGAAGGAGATGTTCGGAGCGCGCGACATCCCCTTCCAGGGTGACTACAACTGGGTCGCCATCGGCGACGGCAACGGCGCTACCGCCGGCGGGTTGTTCGCCTACATGGTGTGGACGGACAACCGCGAGGTCGTGGATGGCGTCGACCCGCGTGAGACCGAGGCGGAAGGCGGCTTCGTCGATGGGTTCGACGTGGCGCAGTGCCTCGTCGATCTGGGTCGGGCTGCGGGCGATGTGAACGAAGACGTTCCACTCGCCCGGGCGGACGCCCCGTACTCCGGCAACAACTGCGGTAACACCGGCGGGCTCGACCAGGACATCTACGGGACGTCGATGCCCATCGGCTGAACTGGCGCGTTGGGGGGTCGGACGCTCTACGTGCGGCCGGCCCCCCTTCTCCAACGACGGCCACACCGGTCAGGAACCCTGCTGCCAGCCGGATTGCACCTCAAAACGCCGTTGGTTTCACAGAGCCCTTCGCGATAGGTGGGGGAAGGACATCCTGGCCGGAGGTGACCGCAGTGACAGCACTGAACGACGACGCGTTGCAGGCGTCGATCTTCAGCGAACACGCGCGCCAGCGCCTTGTCCGCCTGTGCGCCGTCATCACAGGTGAGCCCGACGCAGCGGACGATCTGGCCCAGGAGACGTTCCTCGAGGCGTGGCGGCACCTGGAGAGGCTGAGTGATCCAAGTGGTTTCGACCGCTGGCTCGCGGCAATCGCGCGTAATGTCTGCCGGCGTTGGGTCCGCCGTCGGGGGCAAGAACTCGTCGTCACGACAGCCGCTTCCGAGTCGGTCGAAGATGTAGTCGACCTCGAGGCAGAGCTCGAGCGCGCAGAACTGATCGAGCTGCTTGACCGTGCGCTGGCGATGCTTCCAGCCGAGACGCGGGACGTGCTGATTCAGAGGTTCGTGCTCGATCTTCCGCACGCCGCGATCGCCGACCGCCTCGGATTGTCGACGGACGCGGTGTCCATGCGGATCAGTCGCGGCAAGACAGTCCTGCGGCGGTTGCTGACCACTGAGCTCCGAGAGGAAGCAGGGGCGTACGGACTCGTTGGGGCTCCGGCAGACGAATGGAGACCCACTCGTGTCTGGTGCCGCGACTGCGGCGAGCAGACGCTGCTGCTGCGGAGAGAGGCTTCACCAGGCGTGATTGCGCTGCGCTGCCCCCGCTGCGACACCGACATGAGCTCAGTGCGCTCGGAGTTTCGGTTGGGCAACCCGTTCTTCACGACGCTTCTCGGTGCCGTCACGCGGCCGACCGCGATCATCGCGCGTACCCGGGGTTGGGCATTCGACTATTTCGCTGGCGGGCTCACGTCCGATGGTGTCCCGTGCACGCGTTGCGCGCGTCCGGTCCCGCTGCGGCGCTATGTGCGCGGCGATCTTGCGGGGCAGTCGCAGAGCCACGGTCTGCTCGCCAGCTGCGGGCACTGCGGCGAAGAGGTGTCGTGCTCGCTCGCCGGGATGTCGCTCTCGCGGCCGGAGGTGCGGCGCTTTTGCTCAGAGCACCGACGGTCGCGTCGACTGCCCGACCGGTGGACCGAGCATCACGGCAGAGCGGCGCTCGTCGTCAGCTACCGGGCGGTGACCAATACCTGCGGCATGGACGTCCTGTTCGCTGCCGACACCCTTGACGTACTGGACGTCGTGACCGCGACGGCTTGAGGCCGACACATGCTCAAGGTGCTCCGTCAGCGGAGCTTCGCTCTGCTGTGGATCGGTGGCCTGATCTCCGTGACCGGGGACTGGGTTCTGTACTCCGCGCTGCCGTACTTCGTCTACCAAGAGACAGGTTCGGTGATCGCGTCGGCCGGGATGATCGTCGCGGAGCTGGCACCGGAGGTGTTGCTCGGCTCCGTTGCCGGGGTCTTCGTTGACCGTTGGGACCGTAAGCGGGTCCTTGTGGCCACCAACGTGCTGCAGGCGCTGGCTGTCGCCTTTCTGTTTCTGGTGTCGTATGCCGGCGTGATCTGGGTCGTCTTCGTGGTGGCTGTCGCGCAGTCGGTGCTGGCCTCGTTTTCGGGGCCGGCTGAAAGTGCGCTACTGCCGATGCTGGTGGACGAAGCCCAACTTGTCGCCGCCAACTCGCTGAACGCGCTGAACAACCGGCTCGGCCGCCTCGCCGGTCTTCCGCTCGGGATCGCCGTTCTGAGTGCCGTCGGCCTCGGCGGTGTCGTCCTGGTCGACTGCGCGTCTTTCGTCGCAGCGTCGCTCCTGATCGCGGTGGTCGTCGTCCCAGCTCGGCGCCACCCGGATGGAGCGGCCGACGAGTCCGCGGCGAAGGAGGCGATGTCAGCCATGGCGACACTCGGCCACGAATGGTTGGCGGGGATTCGCATCGTGCGACACGACAAGACGATCGCTGTCATCTTCGTGGTGCTGGGAATCATGACGTATGGCGGCACCATGCTCGATCCGCCGCAGGCAGCCTGGGTTCGCGATGTCCTCCATCAGGGGCCAGGGTTGTTCGCCTGGCTGATGACGGTGCATGCGATCGGCGGCGTCGTTGGGACAGTCTTGGTGGGCACGCTCGGCAGCTTGCTCACGCCAAGGGCGCTCATCGGTTGGCCGTCGCTGATCGCGGGGGTCCTGCTCATGGTCAAGTTCGGCGTTGCGTCCGTCCCGCTGGCACTCGTGCTGTCGGCGATCAGCGGTGCCACATCGGTCGCCTCACTTGTCGGGGTAAACACCATGATCCAAAGAGGGGTTCCAAATGAGTACCAGGGACGAGTGTTCGGTGCCCTCGGGGCGTCCGGCGGTCTGCTCAGCCTTCTCGGTGCGGCGACCGGTGGTGGGCTGGCAGAACTTCTCGGGATCACGGCGGCCCTCGAGGTCGCCTCGATCCTGACGGCATTCGCCGGTGTCGTCGTGCTGTGTACCTTTGCCGATTCGCAGCGCCATCCGCGACTCAGCGCCTCGCCCGTCAGTCGGACGCCTGGTCTGTGAGGGGGCGAGGACTTCGTCGTAGCCTTGGGTCGCGTGATCGAGCTCCGTTCCGGCGACATCGAACGCGTCACCGCCCTGCTCTTCGGTCGGCAGGTGGTCGCACTGACCGGAGCCGGGATCAGCACCGACTCGGGCATTCCCGACTACCGGGGACCGGCGTCGCCACCGCGCAAGCCGATGATGTACGCCGACTTCGTGTCCGGCCCAGGAGCTCAGCGACGCTACTGGGCTCGGGCGCAGGTGGGCTGGCGTCACCTGGCGTACGCCCAACCCAACGCCGGCCACTCCGCTCTGGTCGCGCTCGAGCGCGCCGGGGTGGTCAGCGGGCTCATCACGCAGAACGTCGACGGGCTGCACACCCGCGCGGGCTCCCGAACCGTCATCGACCTGCACGGGCGAATCACCGACGTGGTGTGCTTGTCATGTCGGGCGCGGACGAGCCGCTCCGAGGTGCACCGCCGGTTGACCGAGCTCAATCCCGGCCAAGCCGACCGGGATGGCTTGACCGCCCCCGACGGCGATGCGCTGCTCGATACCACCGACGTTGACGGCTTCCAGCTGGCCCACTGCAGCCGCTGCGGTGGCGTTCTCAAGCCCGACATCGTGTTCTTCGGTGAGAACGTGCCACCCGAACGAGTCGACGTATGCAAGTCGTGGGTGGAAGCTGCCGACGTGTTGTTGGTCGCCGGGTCATCGCTCCACGTGATGAGTGGATTCCGCTTCGTGCGCCAGGCGTACCGCGCCGGAATTCCCGTCGTCATCATCAACCGCGGACCGACGAGGGGTAACCCCCTGGCGACCCTCAAGCTGGATGCGGGATGCTCGGCCACGTTGACCGGCCTCGCCGACGAGTTGTGCCCGAGCCTGCAGGAGCGGCGATGACCCACGATCGGGCCGGCCAACCGCCCCGCCCCGAGGACCTCGTCGACGTCCGCGCGCTAGTCGACGCCTACACCGACCGCATGCCGGACGTGACCGACCCCGAACAGCAGGTGGTCTTCGGCACCTCCGGCCATCGCGGTTCTAGCCTGCGGAGCTCGTTCAACGAGGCGCACATCGCCGCCATCACGCAGGCGATCTGCGACTACCGCACCGTGCAAGGCACCACCGGCCCGCTGCTGATCGGTCGGGACACCCACGCGCTCTCGGAGCCCGCCTGGCAGACGGCGCTGGAGGTGCTGCTCGGCAACGACCTGCTGGTGCTCGTGGACGAGCGCGACGGGTTCACCCCGACGCCGGCCGTCTCGCACGCGATCCTGCGGCTCAACCGGCAACCCGGAATCGGGCTCGCGGACGGGATCGTCGTGACCCCCTCCCACAACCCACCCGGAGACGGCGGCTTCAAGTACAACCCCCCGCACGGAGGCCCCGCGGACACCGAGGCGACCAGGTGGATCGCGGACCGCGCAAACACGCTGCTGAGCTCGGCGCTGCGCGGAGTTCGCCGGGTCACGTTCGAGCGAGCACGCGACCTGGTGGACCCGTACGACTTCCTCGGCCATTACGTCGACGACCTCGAAGCCGTGGTCGACCTGGCCGCCATCCGGGACTCCGGGCTGCGGATCGGAGCCGACCCCATGGGCGGTGCCAGCGTCGCGTACTGGGCCGACATCGCTGATCGCTGGGGCCTCGATCTCACCGTCGTCAACTCGCAGGTCGACCCCCAATGGGCGTTCATGACCCTCGACCACGACGGCAAGATCCGGATGGACTGCTCCTCGCGGTACGCGATGGCCTCGCTGATCGACACCCGCGACTCGTTCGACATCGCCACGGGCAACGATCCGGATGCCGATAGGCACGGGATCGTCACCCGGGACGGAGGGCTCCTCGATCCCAATGCGTTTCTTGCGGTGGCGATCTCCTACCTCCTGCAGCATCGCGAGTGGAGCGCTGAGGTTGCCATTGGCAAGACCCTGGTGTCTTCGGCGATCATCGACCGGGTGGTGGCAGGCCTCGACCGGCGACTGCTGGAGGTACCGGTCGGCTTCAAGTGGTTCGTCTCCGGTCTGCTCGACGGCAGTGTTGCCTTCGGCGGTGAGGAGAGCGCCGGGGCGTCGTTCCTGCGGCGCGACGGCTCGGTCTGGACCACCGACAAGGACGGGATTCTGCTCGCACTGTTGGCCGCCGAGATCTGCGCTGTCACGGGTAGCACCCCGAGCCAGCGGTACGCGTCGTTGGTGGAGCGGTACGGCGAACCGGCCTACGCCCGCGTCGATGCACCGGCTGACCGGGAACAGAAGGCGAGGCTGGCCGAGCTCGCCGCGGACGCCGTCACCGCGACGGAGCTGGCCGGCGAGCCGATCATCGCCAAGCTGACAACGGCACCTGGCAACGGGGCAGCCATCGGGGGGCTCAAGGTGGTCACGGCGAACGCCTGGTTCGCCGCCCGCCCCTCGGGCACCGAAGACGTCTACAAGATCTACGCCGAGTCGTTTCGCGGGGCGGAGCATCTCGCCGAGGTGCAGGGTCAGGCCCGCCAGGTAGTTGCCAGTGCGCTCGACGGAGACCGCTGAGCCGCCGCCATAAATTGCAGTTATGTAGTTTGCAAGTCGCCACGCCGTGTAACAGGTGGGATTCATGTGACGTGTGTTCACAATCGCCGCTAGAACGAGTACGGTCACTCTTCGTGTCCTTAAGTTCACAAGGTGCCGCCGTTGCGGTTGCGCTGGCCGTGGCCGTGGCAGCCGTCCCCTCGGCGAGTGCCGCCGATGACGACACCCCTCCGAGCCGTTCGGAGGTCCAATCGGCACGAGAGTCCGCGACCGCCGTCGCCACCCAGGTAGGGGAGCTCAAGGCTCGGCTGGCGATGGCCACCGCCGAGCTGGAGCAGGTTTCGATGGCCGCCGGCAAGGCAGTAGAGGCGTGGAACGGCGCCCGCTACCAGCAGCAGCTGGCCCGGCAGGCAGCGAACCAAGCCCAGCGCATCGCCCGAGGCGCCGACAGCGCCGTTGCCCGGTTGGGTGACGACGTCGCCGCCGCGATGGTGCGCAGCTACGAGAGCGGTGGCTCGCTCAACAGCCTGGGCGTCCTGATGCAAGGGCCGAGCACGACGGCGTTGCTCGACCAGATGAACGCCTACTACAGCGTGACCAATGCCCTGCAGTCCGATCTCGGTCAGTACGAGTCGGCCCAGACAGTCGCCGTGGTCTTGCAGGACCAAGCGAAATCGGCGCTGCAGGCGCGAAAGGCTGCGGCCAAGGACGCGGCTCGGGCCAAGCTGGCGGCGCAGCGAGCAGTTCGCGGGGCCGAGGCGGCTGTCGAGTCGATCGCAGTGCAGAAGGACAAGCTGCTGCGCCGACTCGCTCAGCTGCAAGACATCTCGCTCGACCTGGCCCGCCGTCGCCAGGCGGCTCTCGAGGCCGAAGCTGCCCAGCGCGCGGCGGAGCAGGCCGCGGCAGAGGCGGCCGAGCAGGCCCGTCAGGACCAGCGAAGCTCCGACGCGAAGGACCCCGCTCCCCCCTCGCCCCCCTCGCGACGCCAGTCGCCGCCACCGCAGCCACAACCGCAATCCCAACCGGAGCCGCAACCCCAACCGGAGCCACAACCCCAGCCGCAACCTGAGCCCGACCCAACACCCGGGCCGGCACCCGGGCCGGCACCGGTCCCACCTCCGCCGGCAACGGGTGCAAGCACGGCGATCGACTTCGCCCGGGCGCAGCTGGGCGAGCCGTACGTCTGGGGAGCAGCGGGACCGGCTGCCTGGGACTGCTCGGGGCTGACAATGGGCGCCTGGGCAGCGGCCGGTGTCACGCTGCCGCACTGGAGTGTGGCCCAGTACGACGCGACTACGCCGATCTCCTCGTCCTCACTGAGCCAAGGCGACTTGCTGTTCTGGAGCGGGAACGGTGATCCGAGCACGATCTACCACGTAGCGCTGTACCTCGGGAACGGCATGATGGTCCATGCGCCGCGTCCGGGCCGCGGCGTGGAGATCGTGTCGATGTACTACTGGATCACCCCGGACCTCTTCACCCGCGTCTGAGGCGCGAGGAGGCCGATCAGGAGTCGGGAGGCCTCTCGTGGCGGCGCCGGCTCTCCTCGATCTCGGCTTCGGCCTCGGCCCTACCCGCCCAGGTTGCCCCCTCCACCGACTTTCCGGGCTCGAGTTCCTTGTAGATCGTGAAGAAGTGCTGGATCTCCAGCCGCTGGAACTCCGGCAGGTGGTGGATGTCGCGAAGGTGCTCCTGACGCGGGTCACTGGCCGGCACACACAACACCTTGTCGTCCCCGCCGGCCTCGTCGGTCATCCGATACATCCCGATCGCCCGGCAGCTGATCAGGCAACCTGGGAACGTCGGTTCCGCCAGCAACACCAGCGCGTCGAGCGGGTCGCCATCCTGCCCGAGCGTGTCTTCGATGAAGCCGTAGTCGGCGGGGTACTGGGTTGCGGTGAACAAAGTACGGTCCAGCCGGATCCGTCCGGTGGCGTGGTCGAGCTCGTACTTGTTGCGATGACCCTTGGGAATCTCCACAGTGACGTCGAACTGCATGGGGCTCAGGGTGTCACGGATCTCAGTCTCGACAGGAGCGCATCATGAGCCGACACCGCCGCGTGTCTGGTCTCGTCGCTCTGCTGCTCCTGGCCGTCTCCCCAACCGGTGCCGGCGGCGCCCCGCTGCCGGGGGTCCGGGAAGGGCTCGACCTCCCCGCAGCCCGCGTAGCCCGGCCGGTGCTGCTCGCGCCGCCGGGTACCGCCGTGGACGTGCCCGCACTCCGAGCTCGGGTCGGTCCGTTACTCGGCGACAACGACCTCGGCAGGCACCGCGGATTCATCGTCTACGACCTCAGCAACGATCGAGCACTGTGGACGGTCGGTCAGGACCGGTCGTACATCCCGGCTTCCACGACCAAGCTCTTCACGGCTCTGGCGGCGCTCGAGACCATCCCTGCGGACACCCGCTTCGCGACGAAGGTCCTCCAGTCCGCGACGTCGAGCGCACCGGTCCCGCGTCTCGTTCTCGTTGGTGGCGGGGACCCGCTGCTGGCCGGAGAGGAGCCGGCCCCGGCCAGCGGTACCCTTCCTCGCCCCGCAACGCTGAGTGCGTTGGTTCGCGAAACGGTCCGAGCGTTGCGGGCGGAGGGGACGCGGCGGGTGAGCATCGGCTATGACGCCAGCCTGTTTGCCGGCCCCGCGGTCAACCCGACATGGGAGCGCGACTATATTCCCGGCGACGTCGTGAGTCCGATAAGCGCGTTGTGGGTGGACCAGGGGCTGGGGCCAGCCGAGACCGGTGAACGCGTCCCGGATCCGGCGCTCTCCGCCGCACAACAGTTCGGCGCCGCGTTGGCGGCGCAGGGAATCCGGGTCGTGGGCAGCCCGGTGGCGGTGATCGCTGGGGAGGCGGATACCGAGCTGGCGCGGGTCGAGAGCCCGGCGCTGGCACAGATCGTCCAGTACGTGCTCGAGGTCAGCGACAACGAGGGTGCGGAGGTGCTGCTGCGGCACGTCGCCCTCGCCACCGGGCGAACCGCGTCGTTCCTCGGCGGCGCGGCTGCAGTGCGGGAGGTGCTCGCCGGTCTCGGGGTGCCGCAGGACGGCGTGGTCCTGTACGACGGGAGCGGCCTGTCGCGTGCCAACCGGGTCACCCTGGCAGCCCTGGTCGAGATCTTCCGGCGAAGCGCTGACCCCGAGAGATCGCTGCTGCGAGGTGTCGTCACCGACCTCCCGGTCGCCGGCTTCACCGGCAGTCTCGCCTACCGGTTCACCGAGCCGGCTTCGGCTGCGGGTCGCGGCGTTGCCCGGGCGAAGACCGGGACGCTGTCCGGCGTCCACGCCCTGGCCGGGACAACCGTCGACGTCGACGGCACCGAGCTGGCCTTCGTGGCGATCGCCGACCGGGTGCCGCTCCGTGACACCCTGGACGCCCGCGAGCAGCTGGATCGGATCGTGGCAACGTTGACCGTGTGTGGCTGCGCTGCGTCCCCGTAGGGTTGCACCATGGAAGCTGTCGACTGGGACTTCGCGGTCCAGACCGCTCGCCGACTCCTGCGGCCGGGCCCGGAGCTGCCGCCCGACGAGGCGGCGCAGGTCGTGGCGGAGCTGCGCGCCGACGCGTTGCTCGCTGAGGGTCACGTACGTGAGCACACCGGCCTGCATGCTCGCTCGGCCACCGCGCCCGTGTTGGTGGTCGACCGGCAGAGCTGGGTCCAGGCAAACGCCGACGGCTTCGCGACGATCATGACCCCGCTCCTCGAAAAGGTCGCCAACTCGCATGACGCGCCGAACCCTCTGGTGACCATGGTCGGCTCACGGGTCACCGGTGCAGAGGCGGGCGCGCTGCTCGCGTTCTTGGCACACAAGGTCCTCGGGCAGTTCGACCCCTTCTGGGACGGTGGCCCCGGGACCACCGGGCGGCTGCTCCTGGTGGCCCCCAACATCGTCTCCACCGAGCGGGAGCTCGACGCCGACCCACGCGACTTCCGGCTCTGGGTGTGCCTGCACGAAGAGACCCACCGGGTCCAGTTCACTGCGGTCCCCTGGCTGCGCGACCACCTGCTGGGCCTGATCGGCTCGTTCGTCGAGGCGACCGACGTCGACCCGGACCGGCTGCGCAGTCTCCTGGGCGACAGCCTCGGCGAGATCGTCCGGGTGCTGCGCGGCGACTCCGAGTCGTCGCTCGTCGAGATCGTCACCAACCCCGAGCAGCGGCAGGTGATCGATTCCGTGACCGCGGTGATGTCCCTGCTGGAGGGCCATGCAGACGTCGTCATGGACGGCGTTGGCCCCAGCGTCATCCCGACGGTGGACACCATTCGCGAACGCTTCAACCGCCGTCGCAAGGGCTCGTCAGGGCTCGACCAGATGCTTCGTCGGCTGCTCGGACTGGATATCAAGATGAAGCAGTACGCCGAAGGTGCGGTGTTCGTCCGAGGCGTCGTCGACGCCGTCGGCATGACCGGGCTCAACGCCGTCTGGTCGTCGCCGGAGGCGCTGCCGACCCGGCAAGAGATCCTCGCGCCGGCGACCTGGGTGTCCCGCGTCCACGGTTAGGCCGCGCCGTGAGACCTCGGCTCGATTCGGCGGTGGCACAGGCCAGGCTGCTCGTACGCTCCACGCTGTCAGACCTCGAACCGGGAGCGTTGGTCCTGGTTGCACTCAGCGGTGGCCCCGACTCGGTGGCGCTCGCGGCCGTCACGGCATTCGAGGCGCCGCGAGCCCAGCTCGGCTGGGGGGCCGTCGTGGTCGACCACCAGCTGCAACCGGGCTCCGCCGTCGTCGCGGCGAGCGCCGCGGGGCAGGCCCGCCAGCTGGGCGCCGATCCGGTCGATATCGTCGCGGTGCAGGTCGGCACCGGAGGCGGCCCGGAAGCTGCCGCCCGGCATGCCCGGCATGCCGCCCTGCGGGACGTGGCGCAGGCACGTGGTGCGGCTGCCCTCTTATTGGGCCACACCCTCGACGACCAGGCCGAGAACGTGCTGCTCGGCCTGACCCGGGGGTCGGGAACGCGTTCCCTGGCTGGCATGGCGACGCATGACGGCCTGCTGCGCAGGGCTTTCCTTACCCTGCGCCGTACCCAGACCAAGGCGATCTGCCGGGCCCGCGGGCTGACCTGGTACGACGACCCGCACAATGCCGATCCGGCGTTCACCCGGTCTCGGGTACGCGCTCGGCTGTTGCCCGTCCTGGAGCAGGAGCTCGGGCCGGGCATCGCCCTCGGACTGGCCCGCACCGCGGCCCTCGCCCGAGCCGACGCCGATCTGCTCGACGCGCAAGCCGTCGAGGTAGGTGTCCAGGCCGCAGCCGGTGATGCGGCCTGGCGCATCGACGTGCTCCGGGACACGCCGGTGGCGCTGCGCTCCCGGGTCCTGCGGAATGCGGCGCTCGCGGCCCGATGCCCGGCCAGCGCGCTCACCGCAGGCCATGTCGCCGCGATCTCGGCTCTGATCGACGACTGGCACGGTCAGGCCGGAGTCGACCTGCCCGGTCGGGTACGGGTGGTGCGGGCGGCGGATCGACTGCGGTTCGAAGCTGATGGTGTGGCAGGCTGACCCGGTGGACGCCTCCGATCTCGAGAGCGACCTCGCCAAGACCCTGATCACCCCGGAGGAGATCAGCGACCGGCTCGCCGAGCTGAGCCGCGACATCGAGCGCGACTACGAGGGCAAGGATCTGCTGCTCGTCGGGGTCCTCAAGGGCGCCGTCATGGTGATGGCCGACCTCGCCCGGTCATTGGACCGCCACATCGAGATGGACTGGATGGCAATCTCCTCGTACGGGTCGGGGACGACCTCCTCCGGAGTGGTGCGCATCCTCAAGGACCTCGACACCGATATCACCGGCCGGCATGTGCTCGTGGTGGAGGACATCGTCGACACCGGACTCACCTTGTCGTGGCTGATCTCGAACCTGTCCTCGCGCGGGCCGGCCTCGGTCGAGATCTTCACGCTGCTACGCAAGCCGGATGCCCAGCGGATGCAGGTCAAGGTCAACTATGTCGGGTTCGAGATACCCGACGAGTTCGTCGTCGGGTACGGCCTTGACTACGACCAGCGGTACCGCAACCTGCGCCAGATCGCGACCTTGGCCTCCCACGTGTATTCCTGAGCCGCCTGCGAGACACTGGACAGGGGAGCGCCGGCGGGAACACCGTGCCTGTCCTCGTTCGTTGTAGGTGACAGATGATGTCGGCGCTGCGAGGGGTCGGCACCCGAAGGCGGTAGGAGGAGCGGGGCGATCCCCGCAACCATGAACGTCAAACGCATGCTCAGAGGGCCCTGGCTGTGGATCGCGGTCGGGATCTTCGCCGTGCTCGCAATCTTGCAGTACGTCTCGTCCAACAACGGGTACGAGCAGATCAACACCGCCGAGATGGTCAAGCACATCAACGACGGGGACGTGAGCGAGATCCTGTTCGTCGAAGGCGACCAGGACATCCGCGCCACCTTGACCAACGACGACAAGGTGGAGGCCAAGTGGCTCGGGGATCAGGGCTTTGCCCTCGTCACCCAGGCGCAGAACCAGGTGCGGGCCGGCAACATCGAGAAGTACGACGTCGAGGTTCCCTCGCCGAGCATCCTGGGAAGCCTGCTGCTCAACCTCCTGCCGATCTTGTTGATCTTCGGTCTGTTGTTGTTCTTCCTCAACCAGGTCCAGGGCGGCGGCAGCCGGGTGATGCAGTTCGCCAAATCGAAGGCGAAGCTCATCACCAAGGACATGCCGAAGACCACCTTCGACGACGTCGCCGGCTGCGACGAGGCGATCGAGGAGCTCAGCGAGATCAAGGAGTTCCTCCAGGAGCCGGCCAAGTTCCACGCCGTCGGAGCCAAAATCCCCAAGGGGGTGCTGCTCTACGGACAACCGGGCACCGGCAAGACACTCCTTGCCCGAGCGGTGGCCGGCGAAGCTAGCGTGCCGTTCTACTCGATCTCCGGATCGGACTTCGTCGAGATGTTCGTCGGAGTCGGTGCCAGCCGCGTACGCGACCTGTTCGAGCAGGCCAAGGAGAACGCGCCGGCCATCGTGTTCATCGACGAGATCGACGCCGTGGGTCGCCACCGCGGTGCCGGGCTCGGTGGCGGGCACGACGAACGGGAGCAGACGCTCAACCAGTTGCTGGTCGAAATGGACGGCTTCGACGTACGCGGCGGCGTCATCTTGATCGCTGCCACGAACCGACCCGACGTCCTCGACCCGGCGCTGCTGCGCCCGGGTCGCTTCGACCGTCAGATTGCCGTGGACTCTCCTGACCTCGCCGGCCGGACCCGCATCCTGGAGGTGCACGCCCGGGGCAAGCCGATGTCGCCCACCGTCGACCTGCAGTCGGTGGCGCGGCGGACGCCTGGTTTCACCGGCGCGGATCTCGCGAACGTCCTCAACGAGGCGGCGCTGCTCACCGCGCGCCTCAACCTGAAGCTGATCGACGACAGTTCGCTGGACGAGGCCATCGACCGGGTAATCGCCGGCCCGCAAAAGCGCACCCGGCTGATGAGCGAGCAGGAGAAGAAGATCACCGCCTACCACGAAGGTGGCCACGCCCTCGTAGCAGCCGCCTTGCCAGGCAGCGACCCGGTCCACAAGATCACCATCCTGCCGCGCGGCCGGGCGCTGGGCTACACGATGGTGCTGCCCGACGAGGACAAGTACTCCACCACCCGCAGCGAGATGCTCGACAAGCTGGCGTACATGATGGGCGGCCGCGCCGCCGAGGAGCTGGTGTTCCACGACCCCACCACGGGTGCCGCCAACGACATCGAGAAGGCAACCGCGCTGGCCCGCGCCATGGTGACGCAGTACGGCATGACCGAGAAGCTCGGCGCCATCAAGTTCGGCGAATCCAACGGCGAGCCGTTCCTGGGTCGCGACATCGGCCACACCCGTAACTACTCCGAGGACGTCGCGGCCACCGTCGACTCCGAGGTGCAGACGCTGATCAGCACCGCCCACCAGGAGGCCTTCGACATCCTGGTCGCCAACAGGGACATCCTCGACGAGCTGGTGTTGGAGCTGTTGGAGAAGGAGACGCTGGACAAGGCGGAGGTGGCAGGCATCTTCGAGGCACTGCGCCGAAGTGGTCGACGACCGGCGTGGACCGGCTCACCGCGCCGTAAGCCGTCGACGATCCCGCCGGTGATCACGCCCAAGGAGAAGGCCGGGCAGAACGGCGCCGGGCACCGCGAGGAGGGTGCTGTGGTGCTGGCGCCGGGAGCCGATGGCGACACACACGGCGGCACGTTTCCCAACCCCGCCGGCGGTACTCCGCAGCCGCCGACACCTGATTCCTGACAGGCTGCTGACATGGTCGAGCCCATCTCGCTGCCCACGTGGCGGCCGGGAGAGTTCGACCTCGAGCGAGCATCGGCCGCGGTTCGGGAGCTCTTGGCCGCGGTCGGTGAAGATCCCGAGCGCGAGGGGTTGCAGGACACACCGGCGCGGGTGGCTCGCGCCTACGCCGAGATGCTGGCCGGGATGCACGTCCGCCCCGAACAGGTGCTGAGCACAACATTCGACATCGGGCACAACGAGATGGTGCTCGTCCGGGACCTGGAGCTGTGGTCGATGTGCGAGCACCATCTGCTGCCGTTCACCGGCCTGGTCCACGTGGGCTATATCCCTGGTGAAGCGGGGCGGATCACCGGGCTGTCCAAGCTGGCCCGGCTGGTCGATGCGTACGCCCATCGGCTGCAGGTGCAGGAGCGCCTGACCACCCAGGTGGCGGATTCCTTGGTGGAGCTGCTCGAACCCCGCGGCGTGCTCGTCGTCGTGGAGGCCGAGCACCTGTGCATGACGATGCGCGGCGTCCGCAAGGCCGGCGCCAAGACCGTCACCAGCGCGGTACGCGGTCAGCTGCGTGACACCGCCACCCGGGCCGAGGCGATGAGCCTCATCGGCCGCTGAGCGATGGGCGAGATCCCCCACCTCGATCGGTGCCTGGTCATGGGCATCGTCAACGTCACGCCGGACTCCTTCTCCGACGGCGGCCTGTGGTCGGAGCCGGTTGCGGCGGTGAAGCACGGCTTGCAGCTGCTGGCGGAGGGTGCCGACATCCTCGACGTCGGTGGCGAATCGACACGACCCGGCTCGTCCCGGACCGATGTCGACGAGGAGCTGCGTCGCGCGCTGCCCGTGGTGCGCGAGCTCGCCGCTGCCGGCGCGATGGTATCGATCGACACGATGCGTGCGGAGGTTGCGGCGCAGGCCGTCGAGGCCGGTGCCGCCGTCATCAACGACGTGTCGGGAGGGCGCTCCGACCCCCAGCTGCTCAGCGTTGCTGCCCAGGCCGAGGTGCCATTGATCCTCATGCACTGGCGAGGCCACTCGGCGGTCATGGCCGACCTCGTCCAGTACGACGATGTCGTCACCGACGTCGTCGCTGAGCTGAGCACCGCCATCGAGGGCGCCCTGAACGCCGGGGTCGACGCCGACCGGCTGATCGTCGATCCCGGACTTGGCTTCGCCAAGCTCGCCGCCCACAACTGGGCACTGCTGGCGCGGCTGGATGCCCTCCTCGCCCTCGGACGTCCGGTTCTGGTCGGAGCCAGCCGTAAACGTTTCCTCGGTGAGCTGCTCGCCGACTCGTCAGGGGAGCTGCGCCCCCCACAGGCACGGGATGCGGGGAGTGCCGCCGTCGCCGCTCTCGCCGCTGCCGCCGGTGCCTGGTGCGTCAGGGTGCACGACGTAGGCCCGAGCGTGGACGCCGTCCGGGTCGTCGCCCGATGGATCCATGGCTGACACCCGAGCTGACGAGGACGCGGTCCTGGCCGCCAACGGGGGTTTCTACGCCGCCATCGAGACCGGTGACCTCGACCTGATGTCGTCCTTGTGGCTTCCCGGAGACGAGACGGTCTGCGTCCATCCTGGCTCCGAGCCGCTGCGCGGAACCGCAGCCATCCTGCGTTCGTGGACGGTGGTGATGGCGAGCCTTTCGTACGTGCAGTTCTTCCTCACCGATGTGGCGGTTCACGTGCGCGGCGACGTCGCGAGCGTCTTCTGCAGCGAGAACGTGCTGTCGGCCGGCGACGACGCATCGGTCGAGTCCTTCGCCGGTGGCAGAGCCGTTGCCACGAACATGTTCGCGCGCACCCGGACCGCGGCCGGGTCGGTGTGGCAGTTGTGGGCGCATCACGCGTCGCCGGTGCTCAACGGTGCCGGAGATCCGCCATGACGCCCAGGGACCGCATCACGCTGACCGGTCTCGAAGTCTTCGCCTCGCACGGGGTGTTGGACACCGAACGCCGCAGCGGTCAGCGCTTCGTCGTGGACGTCGTGCTCGAGCTCGATGCCCGGCCCGCGGCCGCGTCCGACGCGGTGTCCGACACAGTTGACTACGGGGTGCTGGCCGTACGCATTTACGAAGCGGTCGCGGCCGAGCCGGTCAACCTGATCGAGACCGTGGCCCAACGTGTCGCCGACGTCGCGCTGGCCTTCGAGGCGGTCCACCGGGTGCAGGTCACGCTGCACAAGCCGGACGCACCCCTGGCGATACCGTTCAGCGATGTTGCCGTGACGATAGAGCGGAGCCGTACGTGACCGAGACGCCCAACCCGCACATCCGCGACGCCGACACGATGACTGGCGAGATGCGCCCGATTCGACGGGCGGTGCTCTCGCTGGGATCGAACCTCGGTGAGCGGCTGCCGACTCTGCAAGGGGCGGTCGACACCCTGGCCGACACGCCAGGGGTGAGCGTGGTAGCGGTCTCACCGGTCTATGAGACAGCCCCGGTCGATGCGGCCGAAGGTTCCGGAGACTTCCTCAACGTCGTCGTGCTCGTGGACACCACCTTGTCGGTCCACACGCTGCTCGAGCGCTGCCGGGCGGTCGAGGACGCCTTCGGGCGAGAGCGCGCTCAGGCGGCGACGAAGGCGGCTGCCCCCCGGACACTTGACGTGGACCTGATCGTTGTCGGGGAGCGGACCGCGAACGACGCCGACCTGGTGCTGCCACACCCACGGGCGCACCGGCGCGCGTTCGTCCTCCGTCCGTGGCTCGATGTCGACCCGGACGGTCAGATCCCCGGGCAGGGAGCAGTGGCCGACCTCGTCGACACCGTTGACGACTCGACGATCAGCCGGCGTGGCGAACTGCACATCGTCGTCTGAGCGGGCACACCCTCCACCGTGACCGGCAACCAGCAGCTGCGGCCGACAGCGGCGCCGACCCTGGCCGCAGCCGCGCTGGCCGGATTGGCGGTGGGCGGTCTCGTCCGGCCGGTGGTCGAACGGAACGGCGGCGTGGCACCGTCGGTGACCTGGGCCGCACCGCTCACGCTGCTCGTCTTCGCCGTCGTGCTGCTGGCCCTCGCGCGATCGACGTACCAAACGCTCCACCAGCGGCGGGAACGGATCGAGCCACGCAAAGCCGTCAACCTGCTGGTGCTCGGCAAGGCGAGCGCCCTGGCGGGGGCGGTGGTTGCCGGGGCTTATGCCGGCTACGCACTCAGCTTCGCCAGCGACCTCGAGACCGCACTCCCCCGGGAGCGCGTCACGCGTTCCGTGGTGGCGTGCCTGGTGGCGCTCGGAGTCATGGTCGGTGGACTGCTGTTGGAGCGCGCCTGCCGCGTGCCGGGATCCGATGACGAGGATGAACCCGGGCGCGGGGGCGGCGTGGCTTCGGGGAACCCCGGGCGCTGACACCTACGCTGACGCTATGACAGTGAACCGCCGTCGCGCACGCGGTCGACGGGCGATGATTGCCGTTGCCCTGCTGGCCGCCGCGGGTCTCTTCCTGTTGCCAGCGCTGGCGGCGGGGGATCGGGTCGTCCTCAGCGCTGCGGCCGCCGCCGGCTACGTGGCGGGGGTGGTCGCCGCCCGGATCCTCAGCGATGAGCATGCCAGAACGCGCCGAGAAGCCGCCCGAGACCGGGCAGCACAGGCGCACGACTACCGGCAGATCTTCGCCGCTCGGGTGCGCGAGCAAGGCCGGTTCATTGCCACCATGACGGCCCGGCAGACCTCCCTGACCGAGCAGCTCGAGGCGACCTTGCGGCGCGTTGCCGACGAGAAGGGCAGAGCGCGGGCAGAGGCGGATCGTTCGGGCGCGCTGCAGGCCAGAGTCGACGAGCTGGAGACGCGGATCGCGGCACTGGGTGGCGACGTCACCGAGCAGTCAGCAACGGTCAGCGAGTCGTTGGAGTTCTGGTACGGCAGGCACGATCCCAGCCTCGAGGAGCTGCTCGCGTTCGAGGAGCGGACCGCCTAGACCCGGACCGGGCCGGCCTGCTCCAGCTCGACCTCCCCGGCCGTGATGCCTTCGTCGTCGGCATGCACTGACCGACGGAGTGCTGCGTGCAGGCTGTCAGGAGTCAAGATCCCGGCCAGTCGAGCGCCTTCGAGCACCGCCACCCATCCGGCGTCGTGGTGCAACATGGTGGCCAAGGCATCCTTGAGCGATGCGTCCCGGCCGACAAAGGCATCCATCCGCCGGGCCACGTCGCTGACGTTCACGTCGCCCGCGACGTCGCTCGCGCTCTGGTCGATGGAGATCCAGCCTTGCAGGTGGTCCTGGTCGTCGAGGACGACGGCCCACCGCGCCTCGTCCGCGGCCAGCTGCTGTCGTGCGTCGGTCAGCGTGGCGCTGGAACGGATCATCGGTGCCCGTACCAGGTCGCTGTCCTGAATGGCGGTGACCGCAAGTCGGCGCAGGCCGCGATCAGCACCGACGAACTGGGCGACGAACTCGTCGGAGGGTGCACCCAGCACCTGCGCCGGTGTGTCGTACTGCGCCAGCCGTCCTCCCTGCGCCAAAACCGCGACCTTGTCACCCAGCCGTACCGCCTCTTCGATGTCATGGGTGACCAGCAGCACGGTCTTCTCGAGGTCGAGCTGCAGGCGCAGGAACTCCTCCTGCAGCCGGCCCCGTACGACCGGGTCGACCGCGCCGAACGGTTCGTCCATCAACAGCACCGGCGGATCGGCCGCCAGCGCCCGGGCCACACCGACGCGCTGGCGCTGGCCGCCGGACAGCTGGTGGGGATAGCGGTCGCCGAAGACGGCGGGATCGAGCCCGACGAGGCCAAGGAGCTCGTCGGTGCGGGTGCGGATCTTGGACCGGTCCCAGCCGAGCATCGCCGGGACGGTGCCGACGTTGGTCCGGATCGTCTGGTGCGGGAAGAGCCCGATCTGCTGGATGACGTACCCCATCCGCCGCCGGAGCTCGACGGGGTTCCCGTGCGTGACGTCCTGCCCGTCGAAGATGATCGTCCCCGACGTGGGCTCGATGAGCCGGTTGACCATCTTCAGTATCGTCGACTTGCCGCATCCCGACGGCCCCACCAGCGTGACCAGCGAGCCGCGTGGCACCTCGAGGTCGAGCTCCTCGACCGCAACCGTCCCGTCGACGTACGTCTTGCCGACGCCCTGCAGTGTGATCATCAGGTCTTCGGTACGGTCCATGCCGTGACCCTACTGGCGGCCGACGGTGGCCCCGCCTGCTACGTGTTCACGATCAACGACTGGATCTGCGGGGACTACTACCGTGACCGGTGGCGCGAGCTGTGGGACGCCAGCGTCGAGCACCTGTGGATCACCGCCGCGGCGGTCGTGCTCGGGCTGCTCCTGGCCATCCCGGTGGCACTGCTGGCCCGGCGGCTGCCCCGGTTCGAGGGCCTCGTGCTGGGCGCGACCACCATCATCTACACCGTGCCGTCGCTGGCGATGTTCTCGCTGCTGGTGCCGTTCACGTTCTTGACGCCGCGCACCGTGATCATCGGGTTGGCGTTGTACTCACTCACGATCTTGGTCCGCCAGATCCTCGCCGGCCTGCGCTCGGTACCGGACGAGGTGCGCGAGGCAGCCGCCGGGCTGGGGTACAGCAGCCTTCGGATGCTGGCCCGGATCGAGCTCCCGCTGGCGCTGCCGGTGATCATGGCGGGTCTGCGGGTGGCCACGGTCTCGACCGTCGCCTTGACCACGGTCGGGTCCATCGTGGGATACGGGGGGCTCGGCAACCTGCTCGCTTCGGGGGTCGACACCGACTTCAAGGCGCAGATCCTCGCCGCCAGCGTGTTGTGCGTTCTGCTCGCCGTGGTGCTTGACCTTGGCCTGCTCGGCGTTCAACGGGTCTTGACGCCGTGGGCACGGGCACGGAGCAGCTGATGGACGCATTCCGCGCCGGGGTCAGCTGGCTGCTCGACGGCTCCAACTGGTCCGGCACCGACGGTCTCACCCAGCAGTTGGTCGAGCAGGTCCTGCTGACGGTGACGAGTTTGGTGATCGCAACGCTGGTGGCGCTCCCGGTGGCGCTGTGGCTCGGACATCTCGGACGCGGCGGTGCCCTCGCCATCAACGTGTCCAACATCGGCCGGGCGGTCCCGACCTTCGCCGTGCTGGTCCTCCTCTCGGTGGGGCCCCTGGGCACCGACCGGCTCGGACCGTACGGGCGCGCCGGCCTGGCAACGCTGGTGTCGCTGGTGCTGTTCGCGCTGCCACCGATCATCACCAACGCCTACGTCGGCATGCGTGAGGTGGACCGCGAGATTGTCGAGGCGGCTCGTGGCATGGGAATGAATGGCGCGCGATTGTTCCGCCGGGTCGAGCTGCCGCTGGCGCTGCCGCTGATCATGACCGGCCTGCGACTGGCGCTCGTCCAGGTATGGGCGACGGCGACCATTGCTGCCCTCGTCGCTGGGCCAGGGCTCGGCAACACCATCACCGCGGGGTTCGCCAACGACGACTCTGACCGCGTCATCGGGGGCGCCATCGTTGTGGCGCTCATCGCGGTGGCGTTGGAGGGGTTCGCGTCGGTGGCCGAGCGAACACTCGACCCGGTCCGTCGCGTACGGCGGGTGGCCAGCGTGCGGGTGGCCGAGCCGCTGGCGGCCTGACGGTTGTCACCGGATCGTAACCATGCCCTGCTGCGCTGAGGTTGCATGCCGCTCTGGAGCGTGCTGAGGTGAACCCTGGCGCCCCCTGGTGCCGATCCGGACACGCGCGGGCTGACGTTCGCGGGACACAGAAGGCGGTGCACCTTGACGGGCACTCGATTGAACGTACGCACCATCCTCGGCACGATGCTGGCAGCGGGCGCACTGCTGACCGCGGGAGCCTGCGGCGGCGATGACGGCAGCGAGCTCTCCCCCGGCGGAGACAGCGACCCCACCGAAACCACCGAACCCGGCGCCAGTGAGACCACCGACAGCGCAGAAAAGGGGACGGTCGCGATGTCGGGTCAGGACTTCACCGAGATGCAGATCATGGCGGAGATGTACCGACAGGTGCTCGAAGGCGCCGGCTACACGGTTGACGTCAACCTGGTCGGCACCCGCGATCTCTACATCAAGGGTCTCGGCAACGGCCAGATCGATCTGGTGCCGGAATACCTTGCAGGTATCGCCGATCAGCTCAACGGCGACAAACCGTTCCCGACCAACGATCCGCAGGAGGCGCTCTCGGCAGTCGAGCCACTGGCGTCAGACGCAGGCATCACGATGCTCGAGCCGTCCGAGGCGACGGACCAGAACGCGTTCTTCGTGACCCAGGACTATGCCGAGAGCAACGATGTGACAGCGCTGTCGGACGTGGCAGGGGTCGGTGACTCGGTCACCCTGGCTGCGGCTCCGGACTGCGAGGGCCGCGGCGACTGCGAGGGCGGTCTCACCGAGGTCTACGGCATCGACATCGAGCGCATCCTGCCCACTGGATTCGGCACTCAGCAGACGAAGGACGCTGTGCTGGAGGACGAGGCTCAGCTGGGGTTGTCCGGCACCACAGACGCCAGTCTGGACGAGCTTGGGTTAGTGCTGCTCGAGGACGACAAGGGCATCCAGCCGGCCCAAAACCTCATTCCCGCCGTCAACAGCGACTTCCTCACCGAGAATCCCGACGTAGAAGCGCTACTCAACGAGCTGTCCGGCACGCTCACCACTGACGACCTGGCAGGGCTCAACGCCCAGGTCGACATCGAGCGGCAGAAGGCGGCGGACGTGGCTGAGGCGTACCTGAGCGAGAAGGATCTGATCTGAGCCGCGGGTCGTAATCTGGCCGGCATGGACGACCTGTTCGTCGTGCCGGACGCGCCGTGGGTGGCCGTAAGCCCGCGGCTCGCGGTGTTGCGACGCGCGCTGCTGCTCGCTGCGACTGCCGCAGCCGCCCTCGGGCTCACGGTGCTGGCACTGGTGGTTCCCGCCGACCGGTGGATCCTGGTGGTGGCTGCTCTCGCGCTGGCGGTGGCAGTTCCGGTCGGGTGGCGCCTCATCGGCCGCACCGTCGCTTCCTGGGCGTACGCCGAGCGCGACGACGACCTGTTCGTCCGCCGGGGCGTGGCGTTCCGGCGGTTCGAGGTGGTGCCGTACGGCCGGATGCAGCTGGTCGACATCACCGCGGGACCGCTCCAGCGAAGGCTCGGCCTGGCCACGGTGCATCTGCACACGGCGGCGCCGGGTACGCGGGCGAGGATCCCTGGTCTGGTGCCACTGGAGGCGGCTCGGCTGAGGGACCGGCTCACTGCACTCGGTGAAGCGCAGGCGTCCGGCCTGTGAGTGCGGCGCCGCCGATAGCGGACGAGCGCTTTCACCGGTTGCACCCCCTGTCACCACTGCTGCGCAGCGGCCTGTTCCTGGTTGCCTGGGCCGGCTGGGTGATCAACAGCAGCCGGGACGGGATCCACCGGCGAGAGGTAGCACTCTCCGGGCTGATCGCTCTCGGCGCCGGGCTGGTGCTGGGTGCGGGCTCTTGGTGGTTCACCCGCTACCGCGTCAGCGCCGAGGAGATCCGAGTCGAAACCGGCTTCCTGTTCCGGCAGTCCCGGCGGATCCGGATCGAGCGGCTCCAGGCCGTCGAGGTGCAACAGCCGCTGCTGGCCAGGATCTTCGGCATGGCGGAGCTGTCACTCGAGGTGGCCGGTGGCGACGCCGGCGCCAAGTTGGCTTTCCTGCCGCTGCCGCGGGCGGTAGAGCTCCGCCGCCAGCTGCTCGACCGCACACCGGGCGGACCAGCCGACGTGGCTGTCGACGAACCCGCGCTCTACAGGGTTGACCCCGGCCGGCTGCTGGCCAGCCAGTTCTTGCGCACCGGGTTCGTGAGCGCTCTGGTCGGTGCTCTCGCCGGGCTGGCGGCGAACGCGGCCGGTCGTGGCGCCGGAGTCGTCCTGGTCGCGGGAGCGGGATTGGCGGTGCTGACCTTCGTCGCGAAACAGTTCGCCACCTTGTACGGCTTCACCCTGCGTGAGTCTCCGCAGGGGCTGCGCATCGTTTCCGGGCTCCTGGGGGTGCGTTCGCAGACTGTTCCGTTCGGCCGGGTTCAGGGACTGGTCATGGTCGAGCCGCTGCTATGGCGCACGCTCGGCTGGGTGCGGGTCGATGTGACCGTGGCCGGTGTGGCGCAGGGCGGTTCAGACAACGATCAACTGGCGTCGACCCTGTTGCCCGTCGCCACCAGAGCCGAAGCCGAGGCACTCGCCCAGCGCGTCCTGGATGCGGACCACACCGCCGTTCGGCTGCAGGAGGCACCGACTCGGGCGTCCTGGCTTGCACCGCTGACTCGGCGTCGGCTCCGCGTCGGCTGGGATGCCACGCTCGTGGTGACGACTCGCGGGCTGTTGACGACCCGCACCGATGTCGTGCCCCGGGCCAAGATCCAGTCGGTGCACCTGGTCCAAGGCCTCCTGCAGCGCTTGCTCGGACTGGCCACCGTGCGGCTGGACATCCCCAGCGGTCCGGTGGCAGCCCTGGCGGCCCATCGTGACCAGGTGGAGGCCTGGCAGCTGGCCATCTCGGTGGTGGACGGTGGTCCGGAACCTACGATGACGCCGTGACGGCTCTTGACGTCCTGCGACGGCTGGTGGGGGCGTACGCCCGGCGACCCCCACTCACCGTTGCGGTGGTCGGGAATGCGCCGCTGGAGGCGTCCGACGCCCGCGCGGATGCGATCGACGCTGCCGACCTGGTGGTCCGCGTCAACAGCTTCGTCCTCGATGTGGCCGGTCAGCCGCGATACCAGGGTGCCCGCGCCGACGTGGTGCTCTTCAACCGACTGCTGCGCGCCACCCCGTACTTCTTCGACGGGTACCGGGAGCGTCTCTATCTGCTCGTCGAGCCGATGCGCAGGCACGGCAATCCAGAGATGTGGCCGTCGTCATGGCCTGCTGACCTCGGCCTGATCCCGGTCCCGAACCGCGAGGTCGCCGCCCCCCTGAGCGACCTGTTGGGCATCCCGTGGCGGCGGGAGCGCCTGGCGCCGACCACCGGGACGATGGCCTGCTACCTGGCGCTGACCCTCTTTCCGGAGGCGTCGATTCTGCTGACCGGCTTTTCCTTTCTCGACAATCCCGACCAGACCCGGTGGCAGCACCAGTGGGGGGACGCCTGCGCCGTCGGGCGAGAACACCGGATCGCGGAGGAGGGCGCGCTGCTGAGATCGTGGGTCGAAACAGGTCGTGCCTCGCTGCTGCGATGATGTCGCCATGCGCCAGCGCAAGCCGTCCGACGATGTCTCTGCCCGGCTCGATGCCCTGGGCCAGCGGCTGAGCGAGCTCGAGAACCGCACCGCGAGCTTTCGCAAGGAGCTGCGGGCGCACGGTCGCGACCTGGCGCGGATCGGACCGCAAGTGGCAGCCCTTGAGCAGCGGGTCGAGTCGCTTCGACAGCACAGCGAGCAGCAGATGCCAGCGGCCGACGGGGAGCGGGAGCAGGCCAGGTCGCTGCTAGAGCTCGTCCGCCGAGAGCACGAGCAGGTCCGCATTCGCGTCTTCGCCGCGGCCCGCTATGAAGAGCGGCTCAGCCGCCTCGAAGACGAGCTGGGGGCGCTGCCTGTTACCGGTGGTCAGGCGCCGAAGAACTGACGCACCTCGCCGATGACCCGATCGACCTGGTCCTCGCGGAGGTCTGCGAACAGCGGCAGGGAAAGCTGCCGACGGTAAAACTCCTCGGCCACCGGGCACTGACCGCGCCGGTACCCCATATCCGCGTACGCCGGGTGCCAGTAGACGGGAACGAAGTTGACCTGCACGCCGATGCCACGATCGCGCAAGTGGTCGTAGAGTGCACGCCGCCGACCGGCCAGAACCTGGACGGCGAACAGGTGCCAGATGGGATCGACGTCCGCCCGGCGGGTCGGCAGGATGAGGCCGTCGACGTTCTCGAGCCCCGCCCGGTAGCGCGCCACGATCTGCGCTCGTCGCTCCTTGAAGGTGGCGAGCCGGCGGAGCTGGCTGCTGCCCAGCGCGCACAGCACGTCGGGGAGCCGGTAGTTGAGGCCCAGCTCGTGCACCTCCTGGTGCCAGCCGCCCTCGTCCGGGCTCCGTTGCCGGTCCTTCTCCCGCACGAGTCCGTGGTTGCGGAAGCGTGCGGCCCGGTCGAGCAGCCGCGGGTCGAGGGCTGACAGGGCGCCGCCCTCCGTGGTCGTGAGGTTCTTGGTGGGATAGAAGGAGAAGGTGGTCAGGTCCGCGACCGAACCCACCGGCCGGTCTCGCCACCGGGACCCGATCGAGTGCGAGGCGTCTTCCAAAAGCAGGGCGCTCGCGTCGTGAGCAACACTGCGCAGGTCCCCGAGGTCGGCCGGATGGCCGGCGTAGTCGACCGCGCTGACGACCCGCGTCCGGTCCGTTACGGCGGCCGCCGCGGCCGCCGGGTCGAGGTTGGCGGTGTCGGCAGTCACGTCGGCAAACACCACTGCGGCCCCGAGCTGGGATGCCGTCGCCGCCGTGGCCACGAACGTCAGGGGCGAGGTGACGACCTCGTCCCCGGGACCGATGCCGGCAGCGGCGTACGCGACGTGGAGCGCCGCGGTGCCGGAGGTGACTGCAACGGTCGGCGCGCCGGTCCAGGCGGCGAGATCCTGCTCGAAGCGGGTCACCGCGGGGCCGGTTGTCAACCAGTCGCCCCGGAGCACCGCCGTGACGGCCTCGATGTCGGAGTCGTCGATCGACTGCCGGCCGTAGGGCAGCGGCTGCATCCCGGAAGCAGGGTCAGGATCCGGCGACGGCGACAAGGTCTCGCAGCTCCTCGATCTCCAACCAGTCGTCGTTGGTGTCGGACCGGAAGGCCCACCCGTCCTCGACCGGTTTCCCGTCCCCTGGCGGCTCGTACCCCCACCCGGCGACGTAGGGCATCACCAAGTAGCGGTCGTCCAGCCGAAGTGTCCGGCGAGAGTCGTCCGGGGCGATCATCTCCTCGTGCAGCTTCTCACCGGCCCGGATGCCGATCTCGTGCACCGGGCTGCCGGGTGCGATGGCTTCGGCCAGGTCCACGATGCGCATGCTCGGGATCCGCGGTACGTACAGCTCGCCGCCGCTCATCGTGCCGAACGAGTCGACGACGAACTGCACGGCCTGGGGGAGGGTGATCCAGAACCGAGTCATCCGGGCATCGGTGATGGGAAGGGACTTCCCTTCGGCGGCCAGTTGCTGGAAGAACGGGATGACGCTGCCCCGGCTGCCCATGACGTTGCCGTAGCGCACGACACAGAACCGGGTGTCATAGCCCGCGGCGTAGTGGTTGGCGCTGATGAAGAGCCGGTCCGCGCACAGTTTGGTGGCGCCGTAGAGATTGATCGGGCTGGACGCTTTGTCGGTCGACAGCGCGACCACCTTCTGCACGCCGGCGTCGATCGCTGCGTCGACGACGTTCTGTGAGCCACCGACGTTGGTCTCGATGTATTCGGTGGGGTTGTACTCCGCGGTGTCCACCTGCTTGAGCGCAGCCGCGTGCACGACGTAGTCGACGCCGTGCATGGCCCGCGTGAGTCGCCGGCGGTCTCGGATGTCACCGATGAACCAGCGCAGCCGAGGGTCGTCCCCCAAGCGCTGCCGCAGCTCGTACTGCTTGAGCTCATCCCGGCTCAGGACGACCAGCCTGGCGGGGTCGAGGTGCTCCAGTGCGTGGGACAAGAATTCCTTGCCGAACGAGCCGGTGCCGCCCGTCACCAGCACGGACGCACCGCTCAGTATTGACATGCGCAAGGATGATACGGGTGCGAGTGCTGGCCGTGGTGCAGGCTCGAATGTCGTCGTCGCGCCTGCCGGGCAAGGTGCTGCGTGACCTGGGCGGCGCCCCCGTGCTCGACTGGGTGCTGCGGGCCGCCGAAACCGCGACGGGTGTCGATGGCACCGTCGTCGCGACCAGCACCGATCCGAGCGACGACGTGCTCGTCGACCACGCCCGCCAGCGCGGTGTCGAGGTGGTCAGGGGCCCCCACCAGGATGTCCTCGGCCGCTTCCTGCTCGCGGTGCAGGCACACCCGTGCGATGCGGTCATCCGGCTCACGGCGGACTGCCCGCTGCTGGACCCGGCGCTGATCAGCCTCGTCGCCGCTGCCTGGCGCTCGGATCCCGGCTGGGAGTACGTCGCCACGACGCTGCACCGCTCTTTGCCTCGCGGCCTCGACGTGGAGTTGGTCCGCCGGGACGTCCTGGAGCAGCTGGACGTCGATGCCCATGCTCATCACCGGCTCCACGTCACCTCATTGTTGTACACCCATCCGCAGGGCCGCCGGCTCCTCGGACTCAGTGTCTCGCCCGACGCGGCCGACCTCCGGGTGACCCTCGACACCGCCGAGGACCTCGACCTGTTGACGGAGCTGGTCCGGCGTACCGGCAACCGGGTGGTCGGCTGGGGTGAGCTGGTGGCGCTCCTGCGAGCCGACCCGGCGCTGGTCGCCCGCAACGCCGGCGTCGGGCAGAAGCCGTTGACGGCCGGCTGATGCACCTGTTGTGCCGAGCCGACGCCGGGCCGTCGATCGGTGCCGGGCACGCACTCCGGGCGCTCGCCTTTGCACAGGCGGCCCAGGAGCGTGACTGGAAGGTGACCCTCGCGGGCGACCTCACGATGCCGTTCGTGCACCAGCAGGTCCGGCAACTGGGTGTCGTCACGGTGGTCGGCTTCGTCGATGCCACCGGCCTGAGATCCGCGGCGACGGACCTCGGCGTCGACGCGGTCCTGGTGGACAGCTACCAGCTGCCTGCCACGTTGTACGAGGCGGCGCGGCAGACCGGGATGGTGCTGGCGTCGGTCGAGGACGACTCCTTCGGCCGTCGTCCGGCCACCGTGGTCATCGACTACCAGCCAGGCAGTGAGCGCGCGGCCCGACCGGAGGACGGGTCGGCGCTGGTGCTGCGTGGTCTGCGCTACGCGCCCGTCCGGCGCGAAGTGGTGGCCGCTCGCGAGTACCGGCTGGGCTCCGCGCCGGCAGACGGGCCGCCTCGGGTGCTGGTCGTGATGGGTGGGACCGACCCCACCGCCACGACGCCGCTGGTGCTGGACGTGCTCGAGCGCACCAACTGTCCCCTCGAGGTGAGTGTCGCGAGCGGTGCGAGTGCCCTGCCGGCGTTGATGTCCGAGAGCGACTTCGTCGTCACCGCGGCCGGTCTAAGTGCGGTGGAGGCCTGCTGCATCGGGGTGCCGACCGCGGTGATCGCGGTCGTGCCCAACCAGGCACCGGGCTACCGAGGTCTGCTCGCGGAGCGGATGGTCCTTGGTCTCGGGACGCCGCGACGGCTCCACGACGAGCCAGACCGGGTTGCGGCCGAGCTGGGTGCCTGGCTCGACGACGTTCCCGCAGGGCGCGAGATGGCCGTTCGCGCCGCCGGACTCATCGACGGGCGAGGCTGCGAACGGGTGCTCGATGCGCTCATGGCAGCAGCCGACATGGCAGGCTGATCACATGAGTGCGCGCCGCTACGGCCAGCCCAGCATCTTGATCGGGGATCGAGCCGTAGGCCCCGGCTCCCCGGCTTATGTCATCGCCGAGGCCGGTTCGAACCACAACCGTGACCTCGACACCGCCAAGAAGTTGATCGAGGTGGCCGCCGAAGCTGGCGCGGACGCCGTGAAGTTCCAGACCTACACCGCCGAAGGGATGTACAGCCGGAGCACGCCCTCGATGTCTTATCTCAGCGACGACAACCTGCTGCGCGACTCGGAAACAGTGTGGGGACTGATCAAACGCATCGAGATGCCGTGGGAGTGGCATGGCGAGCTGGCCGAGCATGCACAGCGCTTCGCCATCGACTTCTTGTCCACGCCGTTCGAGGAGAAGGCTGTCGACGCCCTCGAGGAGGTCGGCGTCAAGGCGTACAAGATCGCTTCGTACGAGGTGAACCACCTGCCGCTCATCGAACGCTGCGCCAAGACGGGGAAGCCGCTGCTGATCTCGACCGGGATGGCCAGCCTCGGCGACATCGAACGCGCACTGGACGTGGTCAACGGACTCGGGTACGACGCGGTTGCGCTGCTGCACTGCGCGATCAACTACCCGCCAAGCTTTGATGACCTCAACCTGCGGGCCATCCAGACACTGCGCGGCGCCTTCGACGTGCCCGTCGGATGGAGTGATCACACGCTCGGCCACACCGCTGATGTGGTGGCCGTGGCGTTAGGAGCCTCGCTGGTCGAGAAGCACGTCACGCTCAGCCGCAGTCAGGACGGACCGGACCATGGGTTCGCGCTGGAGCCGGCGGAGCTGTCCGGCATGGTGGCCGCAATCCGCGAGGCAGAGGCGTCACTCGGCAGCACCGTCAAGCGGGTCACTGAGGCGGAGGGTGAGATGTACCGGCTCGGCCGCCGCAGCCTGGTCGCGGCCCGCGACATCGCAGCGGGTGCACGACTGGCTCGCGACGACATCGCCGTCAAGCGTCCGGGTACGGGTATCCCCGTGCACGAGCTGCATGCCGTCGTGGGACGACACGCTGGCCGAGACATTCCGGCCGACGAGGTACTGACCTGGCAGGACATCGGGTGAACCCCGGCGCCGGGACTGTCGTCGCCCGGCCCGCGTCGCCCGCCGACGAGGAGCTCCTGCGCGCGTGGCGTAACGACGAGCAGACCCGTCGCTGGTCCCGGTCCAACGCCGTGCTGGCTGCCGCAGACCATCACGCGTGGCTGACCCGGACGCTGGCTGACCCCCACCGCCACCTCTGGGTCGTCGAGCAGGACGAGGCGCCGGTTGCCACCGTCCGGCACGACCGCATCGCTCCGGGACGCTATGAGGTCAGCGTTACCGTCGCCCCGGAGGTCCGTGGTCGTGGTTGGGCGGCGCCCGCCCTCAGGACTGCACAGTGCGCGCTCCAGCGCGTCGACCCGGGCTTGAGTGTGATCGAGGCGCACATCCGCGTGGAACACGGTGCCTCGATGGCAGTCTTCGAACGGTCGGGCTACCGGCGCGTCGGAGCGGACGACAACGGTTTGGTGCTGCTGGAGCTCGCCGTATAAGTACGCTGACCGCATGTCTTGCTACTCCATCGGTGTGGTCGGAGCCGGACGGGTCGGTGCCGTGCTGTCTGCCGCCCTGCGCGAGGCGGGACATGATGTTGTCGCTGCTGTCGGGCGTTCTGCTGCCTCTCGCACTCGAATCGAGACCCTGCTTCCGGGTGTACCAGTGACGACCGCACGAGAGGCAGCCCGCGCCTGCGACCTGCTGCTGCTGAGCGTTCCGGATGATGACCTCCCCACACTTGTCGATGAGCTGGTCGCGTCGGGCAGCATCCGCGCCGATCACGTGGTCGTCCACACCAGCGGGCGCCACGGCACCGCCGTGCTGGCACCGGCGGCGGCGCTCGGGACGAAAGTTCTGGCTCTACACCCGGCGATGACGTTCACCGGCACCGATGTGGACCTGGCCCGGATCCCGGGCTGCGTCTTCGGGCTCACCGGCGACGACTCGGTCCGGTCGATCGGTGAGCAGCTGGTTGCCGACCTCGAGGGTTTCGTAGCCTGGCTGCCGGAGCGGTTGCGACCCTTGTACCACGCAGCATTGGCGCACAGCGCGAATCACCTGGTCACACTGGTCGTCCAGGCCATGGAGATGCTGCGCGCCACTGGCGCCCCTGACCCGGCGGCCACGCTCCGGCCGCTGCTGTCCGCGGCCTTGGACAATGCCCTGACCTACGAGGATGCCGCCTTGACCGGACCGGTCGTACGAGGTGATCGAAGCACCGTGGCCGCCCACCTGCATGCCCTCCTCCTGGACGCACCGTCGGCGACCGTCGATGCGTATCTGGCCATGGCCCGCGCCACCGTCGATCACTCGGTCACCGACGGTCGGCTCTCGCGGGAACGGGCGCGGGAGATCATCGGTCTACTGGACGCGGCGGTGTGGGATGCCACGGCGGCCGCGATGAGCCAACGCCCGACGGCGCCCGGTCGCTGATGGAACCCTCTGTCGTGCGGACGGTCGCTCAGCTTGACGACGCCCTGATGCCCTCGCGGCTGGCGAGCTCCCCGGTTGCATATGTGCCCACGCTGGGCGCGTTGCACGACGGTCACGCGAGTCTGATGCGCGTCGCTCGTCGGCTCGGCGACGTGGTCGTAGCGTCGATCTTCGTCAACCCGACCCAGTTCGGGCCGGGCGAGGATCTGCAGAAGTACCCTCGCTCGCTCGACGCCGATCTCGACATGTGCAGCCGGGAGAACGTCGATATCGTCTATGTCCCGGCGGTGGAGACCATCTATCCCGAGGGGACCCAGGGGATCACGATCGATCCGGGACCGGCCGGGGACCTCCTCGAGGGACAGCGCCGGCCGCAGCATTTTCGTGGTGTCCTCACCGTGGTCGCCAAGCTGTTCGCGATGGTCCGACCAAGCCATGCTGTCTTCGGCGAGAAGGACTACCAGCAGCTGGTGCTGGTCCGGGCCATGGTCCACGATCTGTGCGTGGCCACCGACATCGTCGGTGTCCCCACCGTCCGGGAGCCGGACGGGCTGGCCCTCTCGTCCCGCAACCGGTTCCTCGATCCAGTGCAGCGGCTGGCTGCGACGGCGCTGGCGAGGGCACTGTTCGCCGGGCAGTCGGCTGGCTCAGCGGGAGTGGAGGGCGTGATGTCTGCCGCCCGTGCTGTCCTCGAGGCTTCAGCTGGCGTCGAGGTGGACTACCTCGCACTCACCGCACCGGACCTCTCCGAGCCCGTGGAGCACGGCCCGGCCCGGCTGCTGGGCGCAGTGCGGGTAGGCACCACCCGTCTCATCGACAACGTCTCGGTGTCGCTTGGTATCGACTCGCCATGACCGACGCTCCGCCGCCGACCGAGCCGGCCGAGGATACCCCCGAGCAGATGCGGGTCCGCCGGGGGAAGCGGGCCGCCATGTTGGCGGCCGGCGTTGACCCGTACCCGGTGACGGTCCCCCGGACGCACACGTTGGGCCAGCTTCGGAAACGTTTCGACCCCGACGTCCTCGGACCGGACGCCACCACCGCTGAGGTGGTGTCGGTGGCCGGCCGGGTCATCTTCGTGCGCAACACCGGCAAGTTGTGCTTTGCCCGGCTGCGCGCCGGCGAGGGTACCGAGATGCAGGTCATGGTGTCGCTGGACGCGGTCGGGCAGCATTCGCTCGACGACTTCAAGGCCCTGGTCGACATCGGCGACCATCTCTCGGTCACCGGCGAGGTGGTCACCAGTAGGCGTGGTGAGCTGTCGGTACGAGCCGAATCCTGGGTGCTGGCGGCGAAGGCCCTCCGGCCACTGCCCGTCGAGCACAAGCCGCTGAGCGACGAGACGCGGGTACGAATGCGTTATGTCGACCTCATTGTGCGCCCGGAGGCCGCCGACATGGTCCGGATGCGGGCCGCCGTGCTGGCCACCATACGACGGGTGCTTTCCGCGCGCGGATTCGTCGAGGTGGAGACGCCCATCTTGCAGTACGTTCACGGCGGCGCCGCGGCCCGCCCCTTTCATACCCATTTCAACGTGTTCGACCAGGACATGACGCTACGGATCGCCTTGGAGCCGCACCTCAAGCGGGCTGTGGTCGGTGGCTTGGAAAAGGTCTACGAGATCGGCCGCAACTTCCGTAACGAAGGGATCGACTCCACCCACCATCCCGAATTCACGATGCTGGAGGCATACGAGGCCTATGGCGACTACGACACGATGGCGGACCTCACTGCGGAACTGATACGGTCCGCCGCGCGCGCTGTCGGCCGTACCGTCGTAACGGATGGCGGCGGTGGCACGATCGACCTCGAAGCCGAATGGCACGAAATTACTATCGAACAGGCAGTTTCTGGCGCCGTGGGGGAGCCGGTGACGGCCATCACCCCGGTCGAGAACCTCCGCGTCATCGCTGCGCAGCGCGGCGTTGCTACCCAACCTCAGTGGGGCTCCGGCGAGGTGCTCGTCGAGCTCTTCGAGCAGCTGGTCGAGCGGACGTTGCTCACGCCCACTTTTGTCAAGGACTTTCCGCTGCCGACAAGGCCCCTCGCTCGCCGCCATCGCAGCCGGGCTGGGCTGACCGAGGCATGGGACCTGGTGATCGCGGGCGTGGAGATCGCCACCGCCTATTCGGAACTGTCGGACCCTGTCGATCAACGCAGCCGATTCGAGGCACAAAAGCGACTTGCCGAGGCCGGTGATCCCGAGGCGATGGGTTTGGATGAGGACTTCCTGCGGGCACTGGAGTACGGGATGCCGCCGACCGGAGGTTTAGGGATGGGCGTCGACCGGGTGTTACGGATGTTGACTGGCGCCGGTATTCGGGAGACGATTTTGTTCCCGCTAGTGCGACCAGATTGATTTGTGCGCGGCGCTGATTTGTGCAACTGGCCGCCTCATGACTAATGTCATCCGCAGCAGCGCCTATTCTCGCTGTGTCCGGTTACCCGACTGCTGGAGGAACTGCGGTGGCCCAGAAAGTGCAAATACTGCTCGTCGATGATCTTGACGGCGGCGAGGCGACCGAGACCGTCGAGTTCGGGATCGAGGGTGTCTCGTACCAGATCGACCTCTCCAACGCCAACGCTCGCAAGTTGCGCGACGTCCTGGCCCCTTACGTTGCCGAAGCGCGCCGCCTCGGGAGCCGCTCTGGTCGCGCGGGGCGATCGACTCGCTCGAAGGCCGCGCGCTCGACCGGAGCCGGATCCGCTGCCCAGATTCGGGAATGGGCGCGGGCCAACGGGCTGGCAGTGCCGGACCGCGGCCGGGTGTCCGCGGACGTCCGAGAGGCATACGAGAACGCGCACTGAAGCAGACCGCGTTACCTGCGACGGCGTTTCGCCCCGAGCGAACGGTCGGAACATCTCTCGCACGACCCCGGTTGTCTTGGTCACGCGGATAGCATTGGCCTAGGTGGTCACAAGGCAGGAGAGCTTGCGATGTTCGAGAGGTTTACCGACCGGGCGCGTCGGGTCGTCGTCCTAGCGCAAGAAGAAGCCAGGATGCTCAGCCACAACTACATCGGGACCGAGCACATCCTGCTGGGCCTGATCCATGAGGGCGAGGGCGTCGCAGCCAAGGCTCTGGAGAGCCTGGGAATCTCGCTGGAGGCCGTCCGCGCCCAGGTCGAGGAGATCATCGGCCAGGGCCAACAGGCTCCCAGCGGCCACATTCCGTTCACGCCTCGCGCCAAGAAGGTTCTCGAGCTGAGCCTGCGCGAGGCGCTGCAGCTCGGGCACAACTACATCGGGACCGAGCACATCTTGCTCGGGCTGATCCGTGAGGGTGAGGGCGTGGCCGCCCAGGTGCTGGTCAAGCTCGGCGCCGACCTCAACCGCGTCCGTCAGCAGGTCATTCAGCTGTTGTCCGGCTACCAGGGCAAGGAAGCCGCGACCGCGGGCGCCCCCACCGAAGGTGCGCCCAGCAGCTCGCTGGTCCTCGACCAGTTCGGTCAGAACCTCACGCAGGCGGCTCGCGAGGGCAAGCTCGACCCGGTTATCGGGCGTGAGAAGGAGATCGAGCGGGTCATGCAGATTCTGTCCCGCCGGACCAAGAACAACCCAGTCCTCATCGGTGAGCCCGGTGTCGGCAAGACCACGATTGTCCAAGGCCTGGCGCAAGACATCGTCCGCGGCGACGTCCCCGAGACGCTGAAGGACAAGCAGATCTACACCCTCGATCTCGGTGCGCTGGTGGCCGGCTCGCGTTACCGCGGCGACTTCGAGGAGCGGTTGAAGAAGGTCCTCAAGGAGATCCGTACCCGGGGCGACATCGTGTTGTTCATCGACGAGATCCACACCCTTGTCGGTGCCGGGGCCGCCGAAGGCGCGATCGACGCCGCGAGCATCCTCAAGCCGATGCTCGCTCGCGGTGAGCTGCAGACCATCGGTGCCACCACGTTGGACGAGTACCGCAAGCACCTGGAGAAGGACGCCGCTCTCGAGCGACGGTTCCAGCCGATCCAGGTGGCGGAGCCGACGATCGCCCACACCATCGAGATGCTGAAGGGACTGCGGGACCGTTATGAGGCACACCACCGGGTGACGATCACCGACGAGGCGCTGGTCGCGGCGGCTACATTGGCCGATCGCTATGTCTCCGACCGCTTCCTGCCGGACAAGGCCATCGACCTCATCGACGAGGCCGGATCGCGGCTGAGGATCCGAAGGATGACCGCTCCGCCGGACTTGCGCGAGTTCGACGACCGCATCGCGGACGTTCGCCGTCGCAAGGAAGGTGCCATCGACAGCCAGGACTTCGAGGCGGCGGCGTCGCTGCGCGACGAGGAGAAGAAGCTCATCGCCGCCAGGGCCGAGCGGGAACGGCAGTGGAAGGCGGGCGACATGGATGTCGTCGCCGAGGTCGACGAGGAGCTGATCGCCGAGGTGCTTGCTACCGCGACCGGGATCCCGATCGTGAAGCTCACCGAGGAAGAGTCCGGCCGCCTGCTGCGCATGGAAGATGAGCTGCACGAGCGGGTGATCGGGCAGGACGAGGCGATCAAGGCGCTGTCGCGGGCGATCCGCCGGACGCGGGCCGGGCTCAAGGACCCGCGCCGCCCCGGTGGCTCATTCATCTTCGCCGGCCCCTCCGGTGTCGGTAAGACGTGGCTGTCCAAGTCACTCGCCCAGTTCTTGTTCGGCGATGCCGACTCGCTCATCCAGCTCGACATGAGCGAGTTCTCCGAGAAGCACACGGTGTCGCGTCTGTTCGGTTCACCTCCGGGATATGTCGGCTACGAGGAAGGCGGCCAGCTCACCGAGAAGGTGCGCCGCAAGCCGTTCTCGGTCGTGCTCTTCGACGAGGTGGAGAAGGCGCACCCCGACATCTTCAACTCCCTGCTGCAGATCCTGGAGGAGGGTCGCCTGACCGACAGCCAGGGTCGGGTCATCGACTTCAAGAACACCGTGATCATCATGACCACGAACCTCGGGACGCGAGACATCGCCAAGGGCCTCAACTTCGGCTTCGCGCAGTCCGGCGAGGCAGGTTCGTACGAACGGATGAAGAACAAGGTGACGGAGGAGCTGAAGCAGCATTTCCGGCCGGAGTTCCTCAACCGGGTCGACGAGATCATCGTGTTCCCGCCGCTCACGCGGGACGAGATCATCTCGATGGTGGACTTCATGCTGGAGTCGGTCGAGCTGCGGCTGAAGGACAAGGACATGAGCATCGAGCTCACCCAGCGGGCCAAGGAGGTCTTGGCGGGCCGCGGGTTCGACCCGGTGCTGGGTGCCCGTCCGCTGCGGCGCACGGTCCAGCGCGAGATCGAGGATGTCCTGGCCGAGAAGCTGCTCTACGGCGAGGTGCGCCCGGGTCAGATCGTGTTGGTCGACGTGGACGGCGAGGGTGCCAATGCTGCCTTCACCTTCATGGGTACCGCGAAGGCGGAGCTGCCGGACACGCCACCTGTGGAGCCGGCCGCGACGGAGTGAACTCTCAGTGGGCGCTGTGAAGGTTCAGCGCAACGACTCCGGCGATGATCAACGCAATGCCGACGACCTTGAACGCATTGAACTGCTCGCCTAGGAACAGTGCACCGATGATCGCGACGAGGGCCGTTCCGGCTCCCGACCACACGGCGTAGGTCACCGACACCGAGATGTGGCGAACGACCACAGCCAGCAGCCCGATGGCAACGGCGTACCCGATGATGACGAGCACCGTCCACTGGAGATCGGTGAAGCCGTGGGTACGCGGCAGCGCAGCTGTGGCAAGCACCTCGATGCCGATCGCGACAGCGAGCAGAAATGCTGCCAGCCCCATGGGTTCCCTCCTCCGAGGTATGTAGCATTCGCTACGTTCTCTGCCTGAGTGTAGCAGTCGCTACGCCCGTCCATCTAAGGGGGTCGCATGCAGCGACGTGACGTGTTGGCTGAGTTGGCGACCGACTACGTTCTCGAGCACGGGGTCATCGGGCTGAGCCTGCGGCCGCTCGCCGCCGCGATCGGCACGAGTGACCGCATGCTCGTCTACCACTTCGCCAGTAAGGACGCGTTGGTGGCGGAGGTCATCGGGCGTAGTAACGCACGGTCGTTGGAAGTTCTCCGGCAGCTGCCGCCGGCTCCGTCGGTGGCCGCCGGTGTCCTCGCGCTCTGGCGCGCGATGTCGGATCCTCAGCTAGACCGCTGCCAGCGGGTTTACACACAGGCAGCGGCACTAGGGCTGCTCGGCCAGGAGCCGTACCGTGACGTCGTACGAGCCAGTAACGCCGAGTGGAGCAGGGCCGTCGCCACCTACTTGACCTCCTGCGGGGCCGCTGCAGCTCGATCGGTTCGGATTGTCCGCCTCGTCGACGCCACCATCATGGGGCTGCATCTCGACCTGTCGGTGGAGACGCCGGTTGGTGTTGACAAGGCGGTACGAGACCTCGCAGCCGCGGCGCAGCGGATCAGCGACGGAGATCAATCAGAGTCCAGGTAGAGCGAACATCTCGCCCGCCAACGACTCGACGAGGCCATCCGCCACCAAGCCGTCGAGCGCTCGCTCCCGCTGCTCTGCGTCGGACCAGACCTCCTCCAGCGACGGGCGCGGCACCGCACCCGGGCTCGTCTGGAGCAACGCCAACAGTCGGCCACGGCACTGCCTGTCGGTACCGTCATATGGCTGCGCCCGCCGAGCGGGCACCGCTGGCGGGGGATAGCCGGCAGCGCGCCAGGAGCAGGACTCGGCAAGCGGGCAGGCGTTGCACGCCGGCTTGCTCGGCGCACAGACCAACGCCCCCAGTTCCATCACGGCAACCGACCACCTGGCCGCGGTCCGGGCGTCGGCGGGCAGCAGAGCCGCGGCCCTGGTTCGTTCGACCGCGAGAACAGACGCCGACGGCCGCGCGCGGCCGTCATGGGCCCGGGACAACACCCGGCGCACGTTGGTGTCGAGCACGACATGTCGTTGCCGGTGCGCGAACGACGCGATCGCGGCCGCGGTGTATTCGCCGACCCCGGGCAGGGACCTCAGGTCCGCAAGGTCGAGCGGCACCTCGCCAGCATGGCGGTCGGTGATGACCCGAGCCGCTGAGTGCAGGCGCAGCGCGCGCCGTGGGTAACCCAAGCGACCCCACGCACGCACCGCTTCACCGGCCGGGTCGGCGGCCAAGGCGGACGCCGTCGGCCAACGGCCCAGCCATGTCGTGAAGACCGGAAGGACCCGAGTCACCGGCGTCTGTTGCAACATGAACTCCGACACCATGACCGCCCATGGGCTGGCACCGGGTGCCCGCCATGGCAAGTCGCGAGCCGTGGCTGCGTACCAGTCAAGCAAGGCTTGTTGGGCCGGTGACACAGGTGACACGGGGCGATTGTGCCAACCGGCAGCCCCTGGTGTCGCTCCGCGTGCAGACCCGGGTTGGCCCTTAGCGTGGTCATGAGATGAGTACTGTGCTGCGACCGTCCGGCCCGCATACCTCGCGCACCTACTGGATCCGCCGGACGCTGTTCTTCGTCGTGCTGGCCCTGGCGGTCTGGGGGGTAGCACGATGGTTGGGCGTGCAGATGCCCGGAAGCGACCAGGACGGTGATGCAGCCTCGCCGGTCGCCACGGCTCCCGATCCCACGGCGAGCGCGTCGCCTCGTGACCGCGATCGGAAGCCGCAATCTCCGCCCGCGGTGACACCAGGAGTGCGCCTGGTCCCGGTCCGGTTCCTGGACCCGACGCAAGAATGCGCACCGTCCAGCGTGCGCGTGTTGCCCGCAGTCACCGATCCGGTCCCGGCGGGTGAGGCGGTGCGGGTCCAGCTGCGGATCGCGACGACGGCAGAGTCTGCCTGCACGGTGGACCTCGACTCGGCCTCCTTGCTGGTTGCGGTGTCCTCCGGTGAGGAGCCGGTCTGGTCATCGGCGCAATGCACCTCGGCGGTGCCCACTCGCACCCTGGTGGCCCAGCCGCACTGGTCGACGGTCGTCGAGGTGGCCTGGTCCGGTCAGCTGACGCGCAACAGGTGCAGCCTCACGGCGCCCTGGGCCCCCCCCGGGGTCTACACCGTGCAGGCGGCGCTGCTCGAGGGTGAGCCGGCGACCGCGGACTTTGAGTTGGCGGCGCCGGAATCGACCCAAGCCGCTCCGAAGCGCGACAAGCCTCGAGAAGACGACAAGGAACGCCCTCAGACGTAACGCTCGAGGATGCTCGACTCGGCCAGGCGGGACAGCCCCTCACGTACGCTGCGCGCCCGCAGCTCACCCACGCCGTCGACAGCCTGCAGGTCCTCGATCGTGGCGCCCAAGAGCCTCTGCAGGTTGCCGAAATGTTCGACCAGCCGATCAATGACCGCGCCGGGCAGCCGAGGAACCTTGGCGAGCAGACGGTGACCACGCGGCGAGAGCGCCGAGTCGAGGTGCTCGCTGCTGCCGAGCTGCAGGGCCCGAGACACGGCCGCGACATCGACCAGGTCGGCGGAGCTGAGGCCCTCGAGGCCGCGCAGGATCTGACGCGGCGACGGCGAACCCGCTCCTCGGGGAACGTAGTCGCGGATGACCATCTCGCGCTCCTGGTCCACCCCGGCCACCAGCTCGTCGAGCTGCAGGTTGAGCAACCGCCCGTCGTCGCCCAGCTCGAGCACGTAGTCCTCGATCTCCGTTGCGATGCGGGCAACCATCTCCAGCCGCTGGGAGACCGCGGCCACGTCGCGCACGGTCACCAGGTCTTCGATCTCCAACGCCGACAGCGCACCGGCGACCTCGTCGAGGCGGAGCTTGTAGCGCTCGAGGGTTGCCAACGCCTGATTCGCCCGGGACAAGATGGCAGCGGCGTCCTCCAGCACGCGGCGTTGGGCGTCCACGTGCAACGCGATGATCTGCATGGACTGGGAGACCGAGATCACCGGGACCCCCGTTTGTCGGGCCACTCGGTCGGCGGTGCGGTGGCGGGTGCCCGCTTCGTCGGTCTCGATCGACGGGTCAGGCATCAGATGCACGGCGGCTCGGACGATGCTGCTGGCGTCCTTGTCGAGGATGATCGCGCCGTCCATCTTCGCCAGCTCGCGCAGCCGGGTCGCGCTGAACGGAACCTCCAGCACGAAACCACCGGTCGAGATCGACTCCACGGTCCGGTCGTGCCCGAGAACGATCAAGGCTCCGGTGCGACCACTGAGGATGCGTTCTAGTCCCTCGCGCAGCGGGGTGCCGGGGGCCACGCTGACCATGGTTGCCCGCATGCGGCCGTCCGGACTGCTGCGCTCACCGGCGCGATCGGTGCTGGCCATGTCCCGCCTCGCCCCCCGGACTGCTCCCGATCAGCTACTCACAATGGTTGAGGCGTCAGTCTAAGGCTCATCAGGGCGCTACCACCCTCAGTTGCGGCCGAGGTCTGCCATGGTTGGGCGCGATTCGGATGCTCGAAGGCCCATCGATGAGGTGCAGCACCCGCAAGGCGCTGACGACGTCGGGCACGCAGACCACTTGCAGGTCGGCCACCGCGAGTGCCGAAGCCGGCGCCGAACCCAGGTCGGACGGCACGATGGCGGTTCGAAAACCCAACCTCGCAGCTTCGCGCAGGCGGGTGTGCACACCGGCGACGCGGCGGATCTCGCCGGCGAGGCCCACCTCACCCAAGGCCACCAGGTCGGTCGGGACGACGGAATCGAGTGATGCCGACGCGGTCGCGATCGCCGTAGCGAGATCGGCAGCGGGCTCGGTCAGCCGGGCTCCACCGACCGTCGCGACGTAGACATCCGCAGCCGCGAGTGGAACCCGGGCCCGGCGCTGCAGCACGGCCAGCACCATCGCGACCCTGGCCGCGTCCAGGCCACTTGTCGCCCGCCGTGGTGACGGCAGTGCGGAGGCAGCCACCAGTGACTGGACCTCGGCCAGCAGTGGCCGCCGACCTTCCATCGTGACGGTGACGCAGGTGCCGGCGATCGGCTCGTTGTGCCGCGACACAAACAACCCAGTGGGGTCGGTGACCTCGACGATCCCGTTCTCCGACAGGTCGAAGCAGCCGATCTCGTCGACCGGTCCATACCGGTTCTTGCTGGCCCGGACCAGCCGCAGTCGTGAGGCGCGGTCACCCTCGAAGTGCAGCACCACATCGACGATGTGCTCGACGACCCGGGGTCCGGCAACCGTGCCGTCCTTGGTGACGTGGCCGACAAGGAGGGCCGACATGCCAGAGCGCTTCGCGACCTGGACGAGTGTCGCCGCCACCTCGCGCACTTGCGTGACGCCGCCGGGGATGCCGTCCACGTCGCTGGAGCCGACGGTCTGGACCGAGTCGACGACGAGGAGCGAAGGCTGCAGCTGCGCCACGTGCGACAGCACTGCTGACAGCTGTGTCTCGGCGGCAAGGTAAAGCAGGGGATGGACCGCATTGGTGCGCTCGGCGCGCAGCCGGACCTGCGCCGCAGACTCCTCGCCGGTGATGTATAGCGTCGTCTTCCCGGCCCGGGCCCAGGAGGCGGCCACCTCGAGCAGGAGGGTCGACTTGCCGACGCCCGGCTCACCCGCGAGAAGCAGCACTGCCCCCGGGACGACTCCGCCGCCGAGCACCCGGTCGAGCTCGGCAACTCCAGAGCTGGTGGCGGACGAGGACTGCACGTCGATCTCCGTCATCGGGCGAGCCGGGATGCCGAGCGCCGTCGGCGGGCGTGCTCCGCTCGCCACCCCTCGCTCGTCGACCACCCCCCACGCATGGCAGTCCCCGCAGCGGCCCACCCACTTGGGCGTCTCCCAGCCGCACTCGGTGCAGCGGTACGTCATCCGAACCTTGGTCATAACCGAACGCTAGGGCGGCCCGGTGACAGCACTGGCTGACGTGCGGCAGTGCGAATCAGTACGACCGCCACCAGAGATTGATCGCGTAGTCGAACTCCAACCCGTCGTGGGCGTCGAGAATCCGCTCGGCATCGTCGGCGGCGAACTCGATCCGGATGACGCTGTCCAGCTCACTTCGCCGGCGAAAGCGCCAGCACGTGTCGATGGCCTCGCGATGGAATCCGTGCCTCGACCAGAAGCGCTCGACGCCGCTCGGGTCATACTCAGGCCGGGCGGCCCGGAACCAGCCGCCGAACGTGCTGCGAGTGGCGTCGTTGTCGATGACGAACGCGACGCCGCCGTGGCGCACCACCCGTTCCAGCTCGCGCAGGCCGGGCTCGCAGCCAGGACCGAAGAAGTAGGCCCACCGGGCGTGGACCACGTCGACCGCTGCGTCGGGCAGCGGGATCGCCTGAGCTGCACCTTGCAGCACGCTGACGTTGGCCAGTCGTCGGCAGCGACGTCGCGCCAGCGCCACCAGGTCCCGGTGCGGCTCGACACCGATCACCTGGGCTGCGCGGGAGGCCCACCGCGGCAGGTGGTAGCCCGTTCCGCAACCGAGGTCCAGGAACGTCGCGTCGTCCCAGGGGCGGACCCGGCCCATCGCCTGCTCGATGAGCTGCTCGTGGTCGGCAGCCGCGTTCTCGATCTCGAACACGGCCGGCCAGTTCCAGATGTTGGGGCTGGGCACCGCGCCGGCGCTGATCCGCGCCACCTCGTCGAGCGTAGTGGGGCTCAGATCAGGCGGACGTGCCCGTGCGGCGTCGAGAAGTGTGCGGCCACCAGTGCGGCGGCTGCGTGCGGTGCGACCCACTGGACTGACACCGCCTCCAGTGCGGCGACCGCAGGCTCACCGAGCCACTCGGCGAGCAGAGCGGGATCCCCAGCGATCTCGACCGCCTCCAGGCGCACCTGACCGGTGGCTGCTGCCGACGGATGCTGCTCCGGCGCAACCTCCCACTGCACCGCGAACGGCGGCTGCTGGAAATCTGGTGATCCGAGAATGCCGACCTGCTTCCAGCGCAGGTCGACCCCGTCGGGCCGATACCGGTTGCCCTGGACGGCAGTGCGTCCCAGCCGGTCCTCCACCGTCGCGATGTCCTCGACCGCGACGACCCAGCCGAGCCAGCCGCCGCCGGCCAGCGACCGGGCCCGGACCGCCTGACCGAACGGCATCTTGTCGGAGGCCGGATGGTCCAACACCGTCACCACCTCCACGTATCGCCCGTCGGCCAAGGGCAGGACCATGTTGCGGGTCCCGAAGCGAGGATGAACACCGCCGTCGCAGAACTCCTCCCCGAGCTGGTCCCCGAGGCGGGCGGTGGTCTCGACGAGTCCCTGCGGCGCGGCGGCGTACGACAAGTGATCCAGATGCATCGGTCCCCCTACGGATCGGCCGGATGACGAGTGAGGCCGATCCCGCCCGACAGCTGCTGCGCGCACAAGGCGGCCAGCACCTCGTAGGCAGCAGCGCCCATGAGTTCGACGAGCTCGTCGCGGTTGGCGAGATAGACCGGCTCGCTGCCGACATGCGCCTCGGTGTTCGCCGAGCAGTACCAGTCGAGGTCGTGGCCACCCGGCCCCCAACCGCCGCGGTCGTACTCGCCGATGCTCACCTCGCAGTACGTACTGCCGTCGGAGCGTTCGACGTCGCGAAACTGCCGCCTGATGGGCAGCTGCCAGCAGACGTCTGGTTTGGCCGCCAACGGCTTGACGCCTTTCGCGAGCGCCCACCGGTGCAGGGCGCAGCCAGCGCCGCCGGCGAAACCCGGGCGGTTCAAGAAGATGCAGGCCCCGTCGACGATGCGGGTCTTTCGGTCGCCGCCCTCGTCGGTCTCGACCCACCCACTTTGGCGTCCCTCGGCGCGGTGTTCCCAGTCCTGGACACGTAGCCGGCGGGCGATGCCGCTGACTCGCGCCTCGTCCTCCTCGTCGGCGAAATGGGCACCGAGTGTGCAGCAACCGTCATCGGACCGGTCGGCGTAGATACCCGGGCATCCGGCGCCGAAGATGCAGGTCCAGCGCGACGTGAGCCAGGTGAGGTCGCATCGGAAGACCTGGCTGTCGTCGACCGGATCGGCGAACTCGGCAAAGGATCGCGGTGGGTGCAACGCGACCTCCGGCATGGGTGGACTGTAGCGGCCGGTCACTACCGTGGACCCATGCGTATGGGTGTGCTCGACATCGGCTCGAACACCGGGCACTTGCTGGTCGTCGACGCCCACCGTGGGGCGGCGCCGTTGCCGGCGTTCTCCTGCAAGGAGCCTCTTCGGCTTGCCGAGCACGTGGACGACGAGGGGGCGGTGGACAGCTCGGGCGTCGCGGCGCTGGTGATGTTCGTTCGACAGGCCCAGGCGATGGCGGAGGACAAAGGCTGCGAGACCGTGCACGCCTTCGCCACATCCGCGGTTCGGCACGCGAGCAACGCGGATGCGGTCCTCGAGACCGTACGAGAGCAGACCGGTATGGACCTGGAGGTGTTGTCCGGGAGTGACGAGGCCCGGCTCACCTTCTTGGCAGTGCGCCGGTGGTTCGGGTGGTCCTCTGGCCGGCTGGTGGTCTTCGACATCGGTGGCGGATCGCTGGAGATCGCCGCGGGGGACGATGAGACGCCTGACGTCGCGCAGTCGTTGCCGCTTGGAGCAGGGCGATTGACCCGGCAGTGGCTCGGCGGCACCGAGCCCGCCGCCCAGCAGATCCGGGCACTGCGCCGCTACGTGCGGACCGAGTTGGCGCGGAACGCGGGAGCCGTGCTGCGCGCGGGCAGCGCCCGCCACGCGGTGGCCACGAGCAAGACGTTCCGTTCGCTGGCGCGTATCTGCGGTGCCGCGCCATCGGTCGATGGACCGTACGTCCGCCGCCTGCTGGCCCGGTCCGACCTAGCCGGGAGGTTGCCCGAGCTCGGCTCCATGTCGGCCGGTGAGATCAGCCGGCTGCCGGGCGTCTCGTCCAACCGCGCCCACCAGATCGTGGCCGGCGCCGTGGTCGCGGATGCGCTCATGGACATCTTCGACCTGGCCGAGCTGGAGATGTGTCCGTGGGCCCTGCGTGAGGGCGTGATCCTCGAACGGCTCGACCTGATGTGAGCCGCTGCAGACGTCTGCCTGGTCTCTCGGAATAGGCTGGTCGAGTGACTGCGCTGTCGACCGCCTCGGTCTTCCCGGAGTCGTCGGCCACCGCCTTCGAGCTCGCGAACCGCCTCGGGTACGACGGCGTCGAAGTGATGGTCGGTATCGATGAGATCAGCTCGGACGTCGACGCCGTGGCCCGCTTGAGCGACGAGCACCAGGTTCCGGTCGTGGCTGTCCATGCACCCTGCCTGCTCATCACCCAGCGGGTGTGGGGTACCGAGCCCTGGGCCAAGCTCGAACGCAGCGCGGAGATGGCCAGCTCGCTGGGCGCGGACGTGGTCGTCGTCCACCCGCCCTTTCGCTGGCAACGCGACTATGCCAAAGGATTCGTCGAGGGGATCGCCCGGTTGGAAGCCGACTTCGGGATCGCCATGGCCGTCGAGAACATGTACCCGTGGCGTACCGCCCGACGTGAGTTGCAGGCGTATGCGCCGAGCTGGGACCCCGTCGACCAGGACTATGCGCATGTGACGCTCGACCTGTCGCACACCGCCACGGCGGGCGTCGACCCGCTACAAATGGCATCCGCTCTAGGTTCACGGCTGACCCACCTGCACCTGACCGATGGCGCCGGCACTGCGAAGGACGAGCACCTCGTACCCGGTCGTGGAAACCAACCCTGCGCTGCGCTGCTGGAGATGCTGACCCGCCAGAGTTTCGCGGGGCAGGTGGTCGTCGAGATCAACACCCGGCGGTGCCCCACCCAGGCCGCCCGTGAGGACGACCTGGCCGAGGCGTTGGCGTTCGCCCAGCTGCACATGGCGGCTGCATCGCATGCGGACTTCGTGGTGAGTGCTGAAGGCGCGATCGAGCGCCGCCGCTTCCACAGCCCGGTGCCGTACGTGACACCGGGCTGATGCCGGTGGCCGGTCGTCGTCGGGGTTCGCCGGACACGCGCGGTGAGATCCTCGATGCGGCTCGGCGCGAGTTCTCTGTCCGAGGGTTCGACGGGACATCGATGCGGGCTGTTGCCCGGGAGGCCGACGTGGATCCGGCCTTGGTTCACCACTACTTCTCCGGCAAGGACGATCTGTTCCTGGCCGCGATGGAGCTGCCTTTCGATCCGCGGGCGATGCTCCCGCCGGTATTGCGGGGCCCGCGCGACGGAACGGGTGAGCGGCTACTGCGCGCGGTGTTGGGCCTGTGGGACGACCCGGACCTGCGCCCCCGGCTGCTGACGGTCCTCCGTTCCGCCCTCGCGAGCGACGACACCGCGCATTTGCTGCGCGACGGCTTGCTCCGACTGGTGATCGAGCAGATCGCCACGCTGCCTGGCGTCGTTGATCCGCAGCGCCGGGGTGCGCTCGTCGGCAGCCAGGTCATCGGGTTGATCATCGCCCGTCACGTCCTCGGTCTCGAACCGCTGGCGTCGATGACCGCCCACGAGCTCGCGGCAGTGACGGGTCCGACACTCGACCGCTATCTCTACGGCGACGATCTCCGCTAGAATTCATCGCATGATGAAAAAGGATGTCGAAGGGGTCATCCGGGTGACGGGGTTGCGAGTAGCCCGCAGCGGGCGGACCGTCCTGGACGGGCTCGATCTCGTGCTGAACGCGGTGGAGGTCACCGGCCTGCTAGGGCCATCCGGATGTGGGAAGAGCACCCTGCTGCGTTCGCTCGTCGGCGTGCAACAGGTCCAGGCCGGTCAGGTGCAGGTTCTGGGCGAGCCGGCAGGGTCGGCGTCGACCCGGGCGCAGGTCGGTTATGTCACCCAGACCCCCAGTGTCTACGACAACCTCACCGTCGCGGAGAACCTCCGCTTCTTCGCCGCGGTACTCGGTGCGCCGCATGGCGATGTGGACCGCGTCCTGTCCCAGGTTGATCTCGGCAACGAGGCGACCCACCTCGTCAGTGCCCTCTCGGGGGGACAGCGCAACCGGGTCTCGCTGGCGGTCGCGCTGCTGGGTCAGCCGACGGTATTGGTGCTCGACGAGCCGACGGTTGGCTTGGACCCTGTCCTGCGTCGGGATCTGTGGGGACTGTTCCACTGCCTCGCCGCCGACGGCGCCGCCGTCGTCGTTTCCAGCCATGTGATGGACGAGGCCGAGCGGTGCGACCGGCTGCTGCTGATGCGGGAAGGGCAGCTGATCGCCGACGAGACACCGGCGGGCCTGTTGGCACGCACGGGCACCGCCGACGTCGAGGACGCATTCCTGCAACTCGTGGAGCAACGCACCCCGCTGACAAGGAGCCAGTCATGAACCCCAAGATCACCGTGGCGGTCGCCTCCCGGATCCTTCGCCAGCTCAAGCGTGACCACCGTACGGTCGCCCTGATGTTGGTTGTCCCGTGCGTCCTCATCACGTTGCTGTGGTGGATGTACGTGGACCGCGAGGCAGTATTCGACCGAGTGGGGGGACCGCTCCTGGCATTGTTCCCGTTCATCGTGATGTTCCTGGTCACCTCGGTCACCACTCTGTCCGAGCGGACCAGCGGCACCCTGGAGCGGCTGCTTGCGATGCCCATGGGGCGCCTGGACTTCTTGTGCGGGTACGCCATCGCTTTCGGTTTGGTGGCGGTCGTGCAGTCGATGCTGGTTGCGGGGCTCGCCGTCGGTGTGTTGGGTCTCGATGTCAGGGGATCGGTTATCACGCTCGGGCTGGTGGCGATCGTGGACGCGCTGTTGGGCACCGCCCTGGGCCTGTTCGTGTCGGCGTTTGCGCGAACGGAGTTCCAGGCCGTCCAGTTCATGCCGGCGTTGGTGATTCCGCAGCTGCTGCTCTGTGGGCTCTTCATCCCGCGCGATGGCTTGCCCCAGGTGTTGGAATGGGTGTCCGATGCCCTGCCGATGTCCTACGCCGTCGACGCGATGAACATCGTCACCCGATCCACCGATTGGACCGGGAATCTCACCAGGGACCTGGCCATTGTGGCTGCCTGGACATTCGGAGCGCTGGCGCTGGGCGCGGTGACGTTGCGACGACGTACCGCGTAGGCTCCGCTGCGTGTTGGGCCGCACACTGCTCGCTCTGTCGCGCAGCGACCGGGTCAAACAGCTCGTCACCACGCTACCGATATCCAGTGCCGTGGTGACCCGCTTCGTCCCTGGCGAGGAGACAGAGGACGTGGTGCGCGCCAGCACTGAGCTGGTCCGCCAGGGTCTCGCAGTGTCGCTGGACCACCTCGGCGAGGACACCGTCGACCGCGCCCAGGCAGACGCGGTCGTGCAGGGTTACCTCGACGTGCTGGCCCAGCTCGCGCAGGCGAGCCTGACCCCGGCCGCCGAGGTGTCGGTCAAGCTTTCCGCCGTCGGCCAGGCGCTGCCGGGCAACGGTGAGCGCATCGCGCTCGACAACGCGCGAGTCGTTTGCACGGCGGCCCGAAACGCCGGGACCACGGTGACGTTGGACATGGAGGACCACACCACCACCGACTCCACTCTGCGGATCCTGCGCGAGCTGCGCCAGGACTTCCCGGAGACAGGTGCGGTTGTGCAGTCCTACCTGCACCGCACCGAGGCCGACTGTCACGATCTGGCGTACGAAGGCTCCCGGGTGCGGTTGTGCAAGGGGGCATACAAAGAACCCGCCGAGGTGGCCTACCAACTCAAGTCCGATGTCGACCAGTCCTACGTGCGGTGCTTGCGGGTACTGATGGCAGGTGGTGGCTACCCGATGGTCGCCACGCACGACCCCAGGCTTGTCGCCATCTCCGCATTCTTGGCGAACCGCAATGGTCTGGCCGCCGGCGACTTCGAGTACCAGATGCTGTACGGAATCCGCCCCGAGGAGCAGCGGCGGTTGGCCGGGGCAGGGAGCACCGTTCGGGTGTACGTGCCGTACGGGCAGGAGTGGTACGGGTACCTGATGCGCCGCCTGGCCGAGCGCCCGGCCAACGTGGCGTTCTTCGCTCGCGCACTGGTCAGCAAGGGCTGAGAACCACCTAGGGTGTTGGCGTGTCGTGCCGCGCGTGTGTCGTCTTCGACGATGCGCTGACGGAGTACGACTTCGGACCCACCCACCCGCTGTCGCCGCTCCGGGTGAAGTTGACGATGCGGCTGGCTACCGAGCTCGGCGTGGTGGGTGACCGGGCACTGCCGAGGGTCCCGGCCGTGGTGGCGGATGACGACCTGATCGGCCTGGTCCACTCGCCGGACTACATCGGTGCGGTCCGGGCCGTTCGCCGGGCCGGCGACAACAACCTGTCCTATGGCTTGGGTACGCCGGACAACCCGACCTTTGCTGGTATGCATCACGCGGGAGCGCATGTCGTCGGCGCCAGCGTCGAGGCGGCCCGGCGGGTATGGACGAGGGAGTTCGCGCATGCCGCCAACATCACCGGCGGGCTGCACCATGCCATGCCATCCCTGGCGAGTGGGTTTTGCCTCTACAACGACGTGGCGGTGGCCATCTCGTGGCTGCTCGCCGCCGGCGCCGAGCGGATCGCCTACGTCGATGTCGACGTCCATCACGGCGACGGCGTTCAGGAGGTCTTCTACGACGACTCCCGGGTGCTGACGATCAGCCTGCACGAGTCACCGCAGACACTCTTCCCTGGCACCGGGGCCGCCACGGAGACAGGCGGCCCGGGCGCATCCGGCAGCGCCGTCAACGTGGCGCTCCCGTCCGGCAGCGACGACGCCGACTGGCTGCGCGCCTTTCATGCCGTGGTGCCGCCGCTGGTGCGCGGATTCCGGCCGGACATCATGGTGACCCAGCACGGGTGCGACTCACACATGGCGGACCCGTTGGCGCACCTGATGCTCAGCGTCGACGGTCAGCGTGCTTCGTACCTCGCCCTTCACGACCTGGCGCACGAGGTGTGTGACGGCCGCTGGGTGGCGACCGGTGGCGGGGGGTACGCCATCGTCGACGTCGTACCGCGGGCGTGGACACATCTGCTGGCGATCGTGGCAGGTACCCCGCTGGACCCTCGCCATGAGCTCCCGGTGTCCTGGCGGGTCCACGCCCAGGGGCTCACCGGCAGGCCGGGCCAACCGACGCTGAGTGACGGCTGCAGCGTCGAGTACCGCGGCTGGGACTCCGGCTACGACCCCGACGACTGGTTGGACCGTGCCGTGATGGCGACCCGGCGCGCGGTGTTTCCGGAGCACGGGTTGGATCCAATGCCATGACGATTTTCGTCTCTTGTTACACAGCGGGCACAGGAGGCACTACTCTCACGCTACGCACGTGCGCCAGATCTGCGGTGGGGAAGCCGCAGAGCGCGTCGTGAGAGAGAGTGCGGTGCGCAATGGCTCGTTCCACTTTCGGGGCGTCTGGCGACGGTCCCGACGACAGGTTCTTGACCGTCGCCGAGGTAGCTGCCCGAATGCGGGTGTCCAAGATGACGGTATACCGGCTGGTCCACTCCGGTGAGCTGGAGGCGGTACGCGTCGGCCGCAGCTTCCGGGTGCGGGACGAGGCCGTGCAGGAGTTCCTGCGGCGGTCGTTCTTCCAGGCTGGTTGACTGGTAAGCCCCAGCGAAAGGTGAACCGTGGGCTCCGTCATCAAGAAGCGCCGAAAGCGGATGGCCAAGAAGAAGCACCGCAAGCTGTTGAAGAAGACGCGCGTCCAGCGCCGTCGCCAAGGCAAGTGAGCGGTCACCAGCGCTCTTAGGGCACTGCCACCTCGGGCACCGGCCCCTCGGACAACGGCAAGTATGGCAGCGGCACACTGGGCAGCGGCACACTTGGCAGCGGCACACTGGGCAGCGGCACACTTGGCAGCGGCACACTGGGCAGCGGGTCGCTGGGCATGGGCGAGCTGGGCTCCGGCACGATGGTTCGTTGTTCGTCGTCGGGTGGTGCCGTCGCGCCACCGCCATCATCTCCCCCGCCATTGTCACCGGATGGGTCCGGTGACGTGGACGGGAGCGGCGCCGAAGGGACCTCAGGGTCGGACGCCTCAGCCGGTGGCGCCGGAGCAATGGCTCCTGGGGTGCTGGGGGTGCGCCGCCCCGGACGCGAGGTGTCCGGCACGCGACCGGATCCGATGACTTCCGGGCCGAGGTCTTCGGCGAAGGTGCCGAGCGTGATCGCGGGGGTCCCGCCGGCGCAGGAGGGGCAGGCGCGGACCGCTGCGGAGTCGAGCGCACCGACAGCGGCTGCGGCCGCCCAGTAGGCCTCGTATGAGGAGGCCGGCAGCACGGGTGCCAGACTATCCAGCGACGCCGCCGCGGACGCGGCGAACGCGCGCAGCGTTTCGATGTCAGCCGGCTGGCCGCTGTCGGCGAACGCGGTGAACAGACTGTCGGCGCCGTGTGTGGCGTCGGCGCTGAAGTCCGCCAGAGTGCCCGCCACGAGGCTGTCGGAGTTTGCCGCCACGAGTTCCTGCGCCTCCGCCAACCGCGTTTCCGCGTGCTCGAGCAGGATGTGTCCGGCTGCGCTGTCGCCGGAGTGCATCGCCAGATCGACTCGCTCGGCGGCCCGTTTGACCGGATAGAGCAGCTCACCCGGCAGCGCCGCTGCGCTGGTCGCCACTAAACCGACTCCGCCGCCGGCGACGACGAGGGCGGATGCGGCCGCCACCGCCAGCCGACGCCATCGTGGAGCGGGTGCCGCAACCGGGTGCGCTCGGTGCGCGGGTTCCCGCTCGCTGAGCTCGCTCCGGGAAGCGACCACCAGGTCGGAACGGAGCTCGGACAGGAAGCTCGCCCGCAGGGCGGGTTCCGGCAGTGCGCGTACCGCCTCGGTGAGCTCGACCCACGCGCGCACGTCCGCGTGCCGAGCCAAGCCACGGCCGTCGATGGCGTCGGCGAGCTCGTCGCGGCGAGTCGGCATCAGCGGGCGCATCAGGTGTTTCCCCCGGCGGTCATCGCGGTGGTCATCGCAGGTTCTGCCCGACTCAACGAGCCAGGAGCAGGACGGGTTACGGGCCTCATGATGCGTCGGCTCATCGCAGGTCCTCCGGAAGCCGTTTGGCGAGGCCACGGATCGCCCGCAGCTGCAGCTGCTTGACGGCCCCCTCGGTGCGGCCCATGGCGCGCGCCGTTTCCGCGATCGACAGACCCTGCAGGAACCGCATGACCAGACAGTCCTGCTGCTCCGGGCCAAGCTGCCGCAGCGCCGTTACCAGCCGCTGGCTGGTCAGCGCGGCCAGGGCGCCGGCCTCGGGTCCGGCGCCGGGATGCGCCCGCTCCGGCAGCGCATCGCTGACCACCTCTCTTCGGGAGCGACTCGACTTGAAGTGATCTGTGACGAGGTTGCGCGCGATCGTCGTCAGCCAGGCACCGAAGTCCTTGCCCTGCCACTGGAAGGACTCGATCGACCGCAGAGCCCGGAAGAACGTCTCGCTGGTCAGGTCCTCGGCAACGACCTGATCGGACACGCGGTAGTAGAGGTAGCGGTGGATGGCGGCCACGTAGTGCTCGTAGAGCGCTCCGAAGGCTTCGCCGTCACCGGAGCGGGCCAGGTCGACCAGTGCCTCGACACGGGTGGGGCTGGGATCGGGAAGCGCAGGCCCACGCAGTGCCTCCCGAGATGGCCGCATGGCTTCCTTCCCGAGGGGCCAACAGCGCGGACCCGATGTCACGATGATACGAAGGCGAGGTGTCCGTGTTCACCGAATCGGCGTCAGCGGCGCGCGTACTCTTGTACGCGAAGCACGGTTGCCACCTGTGTGACGAAGCCCGGGAGATCATTCGCGAGGTGTGCGACCAGGCCGAAGTCGAGTGGCGTGAGGTCGACATCGGTGCCGACCCCCAGCTCCTCGCCAGGTACGGGGAACAGCTACCGGTCACCTTCGTCGACGGTCGACAGCACGACTTCTGGCGAGTCGATCCGGCCCGGCTGAGAGCGGCACTGGGTGCGCCACGCTGATTTGTTCTCACGTTCACAAGCTCCTAGAGTTCCACCGTGAGCGACGCCCACGACCGCGATTCCGGTGAGCCCGGGCAGGGCTCAGCGCGTGGCATCCCGGAGGCAACGGTGGCCCGGTTGCCGATCTACCTGCGAGCGCTCACCACGCTGTCCGACCACGGCATCGCCACCACCTCGTCGGAGGACCTCGCCATCGCGGCCGGCGTCAACTCCGCCAAGTTGCGCAAGGACCTGTCTCACCTCGGCTCGTACGGCACCCGCGGCGTCGGGTACGACGTCGCGTACCTGCGCTATCAGATAGCCCGCGAGATCGGGCTGACACAGGACTGGCCAGTCGTCATCGTCGGCATCGGGAATCTGGGCCAGGCACTGGCCAACTATTCCGGTTTCAGCTCCCGCGGATTCCGCATCGTCGCTCTGGTCGACGCCGACCCGGCTCTCGTCGGCGACAGGTTGGGGGCGCTGAACATCCAGCCGCTCGCCGCGCTCGAGTCGCTGATCACCGAGCACCGGGTGTCGATCGGCGTCATCACCACCCCCGCCCAGGCGGCCCAGTCGGTGGCTGACCGGCTCGTCGCGCGCGGTGTGACGAGCATCCTCAACTTCGCACCCACCGTGATCGCGGTCCCAGACGGTGTTGACGTACGCAAGGTGGACCTGTCGATCGAGTTGCAGATCCTCGCCTTCCACGAGCAGCGCAAGGCCTCCGGGCATGGCTCCCCCGAGCCGGTCGCGGTGGAGTCGGCATGAGTGTCCTGGTCGTGGGCGTCTCACACAGGAGTGCTCCGGTGGCCGTGCTGGAGTGCGTCACCCTCGACGATGACGGTGTCGGGAAGCTGCTGGCCGATGTCATGGACACCCCGCACGCGGCGGAAGCGATCGTGCTCTCCACCTGCAACCGGGTCGAGGTCTACGTAGACGTTGACAGGTTCCACGGTAGCGTCGAAGACGTCTCGAGCCTGTTGGCAGCCCGCGCAGGGGCACGTGACGAGGACGTCATCCCGCACCTGTTCGTCCACTACGACGAGGCCGCCGTCGCGCACTTGTTCTCCGTTGCCGCCGGCCTCGACTCCATGGTGGTGGGCGAGAGCCAGGTGCTGGGGCAGGTGCGCCTGGCGCTGCACCGGGCGCAGGCGCACAACAGCGTCGGGCCCTCGCTCAACGCGTTGTTCCAGCAGGCCCTGCGGGTGGGAAAACGTGGCCACGCCGAAACCGGCATCGACCGGGCCGGGCGCTCGGTCGTGGACACGGCGCTCGAGCGGGCGCGCCACTCCCTCGGTGATCTGCGTCACCAGCGGGTGTTGGTGGTGGGTGCTGGGGCCATGGCGGGACTGACAGTCTCCGCTCTGGCAGCGCGAGGTGTCCGCGACGTCGTGATCGCCAACCGGACACCGCGACGAGCGGACCGCCTTGTCCAGTCGGTGTCCGGCCGGGCGATCGAGTGGCGCGGGCTGCCGACCGCTCTTCAAGACGTCGATCTGGTCGTGTCCTGCACCGGGGCCACCGGTCTCGTCATCGGCGCCGCCGAGGTCCGAAGGGCCGTTCGTGACCGGCCGCTGGAGCGGCCGTACGTCGTGATCGACCTGGCGGTACCGCACGACGTCGACCCCGCAGTCACCGACTTGCCCACAGTCGAGCGCATCGACCTCGCCGCACTGGCTCCTGAGCTGGCCACCGACCAGAGCAGCCGTGACGTCGAGGCGGTGCGCGACATCGTGACCGGTGAGGTCACGAGCTTCCTCGCCGCCAGGGCCGCCGCCCGGGTGGCCCCCACCGTGGTAGCGCTGCGCTCCATGGCCACCGAGGTGGTGGACCGGGAGCTCAGCAGGCTCTCCGGACGGCTCCCAGACCTGGATGCCCGGGCGTACGACGAGGTCGTCGAGACCGTCCGACGGGTCGCCGACAAGCTCTTGCACTCACCGACCGTGCGGATCAAGGAGCTGGCCGAGCTGCCCGGCGCGGTGTCGTACGCCGACGCGCTGGCCGACCTCTTCTCCCTCGCTCCCGGAACGGTCGCCGCGGTCACCCGCCCGGATGTCGCCTCACCGGGGGAGGGCAGTCGATGACCGAGCTCGGAGAGCTTCGCGTCGGCACCCGTGCCAGCCTGCTTGCCCGCACGCAGGCGCAGACAGTGGCGGATCGGCTGGCGCCAGTGGTGGATGGCCCGGTTCGCCTCGTGCCGATAACCACCGATGGTGACACCACGTCCCGTCCGCTCACCGACTTCGGCGGCAGGGGGGTCTTCGTGTCTGCCCTGCGGGATGCCCTGCGGCGAGGGGAGGTGGACCTCGCTGTCCACTCGCTCAAGGACCTGCCCACCGAGCCCGACGACGATGTGCTGCTAGCGGCTGTCCCCGCGCGTGAGGATCCGCGCGACGTCGTCGTCGCCCGTGACGGGCTGACGCTTGCGGAGCTACCGACCGGCGCCCGGGTCGGAACCGGCTCACCGCGGCGCGCCGCACAGATCCACGCGCTCGGACTCGGCCTCGAGGTCGTCGGGATACGCGGCAACGTGGACACCCGCATCGCCAAAGTCGCGGCGGGTGACGTCGACGCGGTGGTGCTGGCCCGTGCCGGACTCGCCCGTCTGGGCCGCCTCGACGACGTCACCGAGGTTCTGGATCCGCTGCTGATGCTGCCGGCGCCGGGTCAGGGCGCGCTGGCCTGCGAGTGCCGCAGCGACGCCGGTGAGGTCGCAACGCTGGTTCGGACGGTGCTCGACGACCCGGCCGCCCGCACCGCGGTCACCGCCGAGCGCACCTTGCTCAACGGGCTCGAGGCCGGGTGCACCGCACCGGTCGGTGCTTTGGCCGACGTCGCCCTTGGCGACGAGGGGGAGGAAATCTGGTTGCGTGCCGTCGTCGCACATCTCAGCGGCAGCCCCCTCATCCGGATGTCTGCAACGGGTTCCACCGACGACGCCGCCGGCGTCGGACGCCGGCTGGCTGCCGAGATGCTGTCCCGAGGGGCCGCGGAGCTGTGTCAGGAGCTGGTGTCGTGAACCCTCATTCGCTAGGGCGGAGCAGGGAGAACAAAGTAGTGACACCCCGATCGTCGACGGGTCCAGTCCGCACCAGTGGGCACGTGAGCTTCGTCGGTGCCGGGCCGGGAGATCCCGGGTTGTTGACGGTCCGGGCCGCCGAGCTCCTGTGCAGTGCCGACGTCGTCATCACCGAGCTGCACGACCAGCACACCGAGCTGATCCGAGAGGTACGCGCCAGCGCCAACGGCACGACAACAGACGTCCAGATCGTCGATGGGGGTAGCGCCGACGACGGCGCCACGTTGACCCTTGCCGCTCGGGCCAAGCTCGTCGTCAGATACGCCAAGGGCGGGTCGCGCGTGGTCCGGCTGCTCGCCGGTGACCCGTTCACCTACGGCACCGGGCCTGAGGAGGCGCAGGCCTGCCGCAAGGCTGGGGTCGACTTCGAAGTGGTCCCCGGGATCAGCGCGGCGACGGCGGTGCCAACCTACGCGGGCGTGCCGCTGACGACGCGTCACCGTCGCGAGATGGTGGTCGTCCGGGTCACCGATACCAAGATCGACTGGTCGGCGTACGGAGGTGACCAGACCCTCGTCCTGCTGTCGAATGCGGGCCGTCTCGCCGACGTGGCCCAGGCACTGGTCGCCGCCGGGCGCTCCGAGCAGACGCCGATAGCGATGACATCCGTTGGCACCACCACCGAGCAATCCACGGTCGTCTCGACGCTGGCCCGGATCGGCGCGGACTCCCGCGGCGTCGCCCGCGCCACCTCGGTGGTGGCCGTCGTCGGTGGCGTCGTCGACCTGCGGGAGATGTTGTCGTGGTTCGAGACCAAGCCGCTGTTCGGGTGGCGGGTGCTGGTGCCACGGACCAAGGAGCAATCCGCGGAGCTGTCGTCGCAGCTGCGGAGCTTCGGCGCCGTACCCGAAGAGGTCCCGACGATCTCCGTCGAGCCACCGCGCAACCCCCAACAGATGGACAAGGCCGTTCGCGGGCTGGTCGAGGGGAGGTACGAGTGGGTCGCGTTCACCTCGGTCAACGCCGTCAAGGCAGTCCGGGAGAAGTTTGACGAGTACGGGCTGGACGCACGGGCATTCTCTGGGCTGAAGGTCGCCGCTGTCGGAGAGAAGACGGCCGAGGCCGTTGCGACCTGGGGGATCCGACCGGACCTGGTGCCCTCCGGGGAGCAGTCGGCGCGCGGCCTGCTCGAGGACTGGCCGCCCTTCGACGAGGTGCTCGACCCGATCAACCGGGTGTTCCTGCCGCGGGCAGACATCGCCACCGAGACCTTGGTGGCGGGTCTGGTGAAGCTGGGGTGGGAGGTCGACGACGTGACGGCCTATCGCACCGTCCGGGCCGCTCCGCCGCCCGCACCGACGCGCGAGGCCATCAAGAGCGGCAAGTTCGATGCAGTGCTGTTCACGTCGTCCTCGACGGTGCGCAACCTTGTCGGGATCGCCGGCAAGCCGCACGCTGCCACCGTGATCGCCTGCATCGGCCCGGCCACGGCCAAGACCGCGCAGGAGCACGGCTTACGGGTCGACGTATTGTCCGGAGCACCTTCCGCGCCGGCCCTGGTCGCGGCGCTGGCCGAGTTCGGGTTGCAACGCCGGGAGGCGCTCCTCGACGCCGGCGAAACAGTCACCAAACCCTCCGAGCGGCGGGCACCTCCCCGCCGCCCGGCCACCTGACTCGCCGATGGCCTTCCCGTCGACCCGGCCCCGACGGCTCCGGCGGTCCGCGGCGGTGCGCCGTCTGGTCGGTGAGACCCACCTGGAGCCACGCTCCTTGGTGCTACCGCTGTTCGTGCGGCAGGGGATTCGCGAGCCGGTGCCGATCTCCAGCATGCCCGGTGTGGTGCAGCACTCCCGGAGCTCGGCCCGCGCGGCAGTCTCGGCGGCTGCCGAGCTCGGCCTGGGCGGCGTCATGCTGTTCGGCATCCCGGAGCGCAAGGACGCCACCGGCACGCAGGCGCTCGACCCGGAGGGAATCCTCAACGCGGCGATCGGCGATGCCGTCGCCGAGGTGGGTGATGCGCTGGTCATCATGAGCGACCTGTGCCTCGACGAGTTCACTGACCATGGTCACTGCGGGGTGCTCGACGCGCGCGGCGATGTCGACAATGACGCCACACTCGAGCTCTACGCGCAGATGGGTGTCGCGCAGGCCGCCGCCGGCGTCCACATGGTGGGGCCCAGCGGCATGATGGACGGCCAGGTCGGCGCGATCCGGTCCGCCCTCGATGACGCAGGGCACCCTGGCGTCGCCATCTTGGCCTACTCGGCCAAGTACGCCTCCGCCTTCTACGGCCCGTTCCGGGAGGCCGTCGGCTCCGCCCTCCAAGGTGACCGCCGCGGGTACCAGCAAGACCATGCCAACGGACGGGAGGCGACTCGCGAGGCGCTGCTCGACGTTGCCGAAGGCGCCGACATCGTGATGGTCAAGCCGGCGTTCGGCTACCTCGACGTCGTACGCCAGCTGCGCGACGCCGTGGATGTGCCGGTGGCTGCGTACAACGTCTCCGGGGAGTACGCGATGGTGGCGGCCGCCGGGGCGAATGGCTGGCTCGACCGGCAGCTGGCGATCATGGAGATCCTCACCGGGATTCGGCGCGCGGGCGCGGACATCGTCTTGACCTATTGGGCGCTCGAAGCCGCCCGCCTGCTCTCGGGGAGGATGCCGACGTGAGCTCATCACCGAGCGCGGCCAGCGGCGCCCTCTTCGACCGGGCGCGGGCAGTGACACCAGGGGGTGTCAACTCCCCGGTACGAGCGTTCCGTGCCGTTGGCGGAACTCCCCGCTTCATGGTGTCGGGTCGCGGCCCCTACCTGCGAGACGCCGACGGGAACGAGTACGTCGACCTGGTGTGCTCCTGGGGACCGTTGCTGCTCGGGCACGCCCACCCGGAGGTCGTCGAAGCGGTCTCGGCGGCCGTGGGACGAGGTACGTCATTCGGTACGCCCAGCGAACCCGAGGTGGCGCTGGCCGAGGAGATCGTCGCCCGGGCGCCGGTCGAGTCGGTCCGCCTAGTGTCGTCCGGCACCGAGGCGACCATGTCGGCGCTCCGGCTGGCTCGCGGGTTCACCGGCCGCGAGCTTGTGGTGAAGTTCGCGGGGTGCTACCACGGGCACGTCGACGCCCTGCTCGTGGCAGCCGGGTCCGGGGTGGCGACATTCGGGCTACCGGACACACCGGGGGTGCCGCGCGCCGTTGCGGCGACCACCCTGGTGCTGCCCTACAACGACGCTGAGGCAGTGAAGGCGGCGTTCGCTGCACACGGTGACGCCATCGCCTGCGTGATCACGGAGGCCGCCGCGGGCAACATGGGAGCGGTGCCACCGCTGCCGGGCTTCAACGCGTTGCTCGCCAGCCTTTCCGAGCGCCACGGCTCGCTCCTCATCAGCGACGAAGTGATGACCGGGTTCCGCGTCAGCCGCAGCGGCTATTGGGGACTCGACGGAGCGTCGGAGGGCTGGCGCCCCGACCTGGTGACGTTCGGGAAGGTGATGGGTGGCGGCTTCCCCGCGGCTGCGTTCGGTGGTCGCGCCGACATCATGGCGGCGCTGGCGCCCGAGGGGCCCGTCTACCAGGCCGGCACGCTGTCGGGGAACCCGGTCGCCACGACCGCAGGCCTGACCACGCTGCGCCTCGCGGATGAGGCGGTCTACGAGCGCGTTGACGCGGTCGCCGCGAGCGTGCAGAAGATGGCCACTGCTGCGTTGAGTGAGGCGGGCGTGCCGCACGTCGTCCAGGCGGCCGGCAACCTGTTCAGTGTTTTCTTCGTCTCCGCCCCCGAGGCGACGTCGATCCGCGACTTCGCCGGCGCCTCGCGGCAGGAGCTGCACCGCTACCGAGCCTTCTTCCACGCCCTGCTGGACGCCGGCGTCTACCTGCCACCGAGCGCGTTCGAGTCGTGGTTCGTTTCGTCCGCTCACGACGACGCGGCGCTCGACCGGGTCAACGAGGCGATGCCCCAGGCCGCCCGCGCCGCAGCGGCGGCCCGACCGGAGAGGACTTGAATGGAGCGCACGATCGTCCACCTGATGCGCCACGGGGAGGTCAACAACCCCAACGGGATCCTGTACGGCCAGCTGCCGGACTTCCATCTGTCCCCTCTCGGTGAGCAGATGGCGACCCGGGTGGCCGAGTGGCTGCGATCCGATCATGATCTCGCCTTTGTCGTCGCATCGCCGCTGGAGCGGGCGCAGGAGACAGCACAGCCGATCGCGGCGGCGTTCGGACTCGAGATCCACACCGACGAGCGGGTCATCGAGTCGGGCAACCTCTTCCAGGGCAAGGTGTTCGGGGTCGGCAACGGGGCGCTTCGGCAATGGCGGTCCTGGTGGCTGCTGCGCAACCCGTTCACACCGTCATGGGGCGAGCCGTACCAAAAGATCTCCGAACGGATGCTGGCTGCCATGGCCAGCGCGCGCGACGAGGCGCGCGGGCGTGACGCGCTGATCGTGTCGCACCAGCTGCCGATCTGGACGGCGCGTTCGGCCGTCGAACGCCGGCGGTTCGCGCATGATCCGCGCAAGCGGCAATGCACGCTCGCGAGCCTGACCTCCTTCAGGTACGAGGATGACCAGGTCGTCTCCGTCGCGTATCACGAGCCCGCCCGCGACCTGTTGCCGGCCGCGGGCAAGAAGTTTGCCGCGGGAGCGTGACGCCGGTGCACGGGGGAGTGGCGGCGCTGGGCGTGCTGCTGACGACCGCCTGCACCCGTGGCGTCTCGGCGAGCTCGGAGACGGGCGGGTACGTCAGCAGCAACGGCGCGATCACCGTGGTGTCCGAGGCCGAGCGGGAGCCCGCTCCGGACATCTCGGGTTCGACACTGGCGGGCGACGAGGTCTCCCTCGGTGACTTCGCGGGCAAGGTGGTCGTGGTCAACACCTGGGGCTCGTGGTGCACGGAGTGCCGTGCCGAGGCGGACGACCTCTCGTCACCCGCTTCGGCGGCGGGATGATGGTGGCGGTCGGGGTGCTGCTCGTGACCGGCGCGTGGGACACCCTGGTCGGTGAGCTGCGCTCCTGGGCGGCCGGCTTCACGGTGGGGATCTGAGTGAGCGCCGGGGCACCGGCCCTCCCGGCGAGGCAGTTCCTGCGGTGGGCGTGGCGCCAGCTCACGTCCATGCGGACCGCGCTGTTGTTGTTGCTGCTCTTGGCCGTGGCGGCCGTACCCGGTTCGTTCATCCCGCAGTCGAAGGTCGACCCGCTGGCGGTGGCGACGTTCACGGACAGGCACCCGACGTTGACCCCGGTGTTCGACCGGCTCGGCCTGTTCTCGGTCTACAGCTCGCCCTGGTTCAGCGCCGTGTACCTGCTGTTGATGATCTCGTTGATCGGATGCATCATCCCGCGCACGGCGGTCTACCTGCGGGCCTTCCAGGCCCGGCCACCACCCGCTCCGCGCAATTTCGGCCGGCTGCCCGCTTCGGCGTCCTTCGTCACGGACCGCCCGGTCGCCGACATTCTCGGCTCGGCTCGGCAGGTGCTGCAAGCCGAGCGCTACCGCGTCGACGTCGACGACGGCACCCTGCGGGCGCAGAAGGGCTACCTGCGCGAGGCGGGGAACCTGCTGTTTCACAGCTGCCTGGTAGTGGTGCTCATCGGAGTGGCGGTCGGCTCGCTGGTCGGCTACACGGGCGGCGTGATCGTCACCGAGGGCGAGGGGTTCTCGAACACGTTGACGCAGTACGACGAGTTCTCCGCCGGTGGGTTGTTCGACGCCACCGACCTGCCGCCGTTCAGCTTGCAGCTCGACTCGCTGCGGGCTGACTTCCAGCTCGACGGGCCACAACGCGGAGCACCGCGATTCTTCTCCGCGTCAGGTGACTACACGGCTCGTCCCGGCGACGACCCGACGCCGTTCGAGATCCAGGTCAATCACCCCCTGAAGATCGACGGGACGTCGATTTTCCTTGTGGGTCAGGGGTATGCCCCCGTCGTCAGCGTGCGCGACGGCGACGGCGATCTGGTCTACTCCGGCGCGGTGCCGTTCCTCCCGGCGGATGCCTCGTACACCTCCAACGGCGTGATCAAGGCGCCGGACGCTGAACCGGCGCAGCTCGGCTTCGAGGGCTTCTTCCTGCCGACGGCCGTCGTCGGCGCCGACGGCGTCCCGTTCTCCGCCTTCCCGGCAGCGGCCGAACCGGTGCTGGGGCTGTTCGCGTTCCGTGGCGACCTGGGCCTTGACGACGGCCGGCCGCAGTCGGTCTACGTCCTCGACCGCGACCGGCTGCGCCAGTTCACCGGTGATGAAGGCAAACCCTTACGTCTGTTGCTTCAGCCGGGTGACTCCGCGTCGCTGCCGGGAGGCTACGGCACGATCTCCTTCGACGGGCTGCGACAGTTTGCGAAGTTCCAGATCAGCGCTTCTCCTGGTAACTCGGTGCCGTTGGTCGCCGGTGTGCTGGCGATCGCCGGGTTGGTGATGTCATTGACGATCCGGCCGCGACGGGTGTGGGTGCGAGCTCGGGTCGAGGACGGGCAGACGGTGGTGGGAGTGGCGCGTCTCGACCGGATGTCGGGAGCCGACCTCGGCAACGACGTGGCAACCCTCGTAGGCTCACTGCAGACCGACGATAAGCCCCGGCAGAGGATTTCATGAGCACCCAGGACTGGGCCACACTGTCCAACCAGGCGGTCGCTGCTGCCACGGTTGTCTTCGCACTCGGCTGTCTGGCTCACCTGGCCGAGTGGGCGTTCGGTCGCCGGGTCGACGCGGCAGCACCGGTTCCGGAACCGGCGATGGTGGCGGCCGACGGGGTGACACAGAGGTCCCCCGCCACGCCGCGGCCGGCGGCCGGTCCCGACCGCAGCGACTTGCTCGGTCGCGCCGGGCTGTCGCTGACGGTGCTGGCGTTCCTCCTCCTTCTCGGGGGTGTGAGCGCCCGTGGGTTGGCAGCGCAGCGGGTCCCTTGGGGCAACATGTACGAGTTCGCCACCACCGGGCTGCTGGTCGCGACCGGTGTCTACCTGGTGCTGGTTCGGGTGGCCGGGGTGCAGTGGCTCGGGCCGATCATCACCGGCTTCTGCGTGGTCGTACTCGGTCTCGCATTCCTCGTGTACGTCCCCGCCGGGCCGCTGGTGCCCGCGCTGCACTCGTACTGGCTGGTCCTCCACGTCTCCGCCGCGGCAATCGCAGGCGGCGCGTTCGCCGTCGGCGCCGGAGCTTCGGCCGTGTACCTGGTCAAGTCACGCGCGGAGCAGCGGACTTCGCTCGATGCCCGTCGCGGTTACCTGTGGCGGTTGCCGAGCTCCGCCGCGATGGACCGGCTCGCGTATCGCGTGCATGCCTTCGCGTTCCCCGTGTGGACGTTCGCGGCGCTGATCGCCGGTCCCATCTGGGCGCAGTACGCCTGGGGCCGTTACTGGGGTTGGGATCCCAAGGAGGTATGGGCGTTCATAACCTGGGTCGTCTACGCCGGTTACTTGCATGCCCGGGCGACGGCTGGCTGGCGCGGGCGTACCGCCGCGATGCTCGCCCTGGTGGGTTTCGCCACGTTCTTGTTCAACTTCGTCGGGATCAACTTGTTCGGGTCTGGGCTGCATTCGTACGCAGGGGTGTGAGTCAGCTCGCGGGAGGCTGCTCTTCGTCAGCTTCTCGGTGCGGTGGCGTGTCGAGCCCGCGCAGGAAGTCCGGATCGTCGTCGGGACCGACCACCGACGGTCGGATGGGCCGGCTCGGGCGCGACGGCCAGGGACGACCGGCCCGCAGCCAGAAGACCGCGAAGATGACCAGCACCACAGCCGCCAACACGAGAAACGCCTTACCCACGCTCCCAGCATAGGTCGGTGGCGCTGGCGTGGCAGGGTGATGCCATGACAGACACCGCGATGGGGGCCGGCCTCGTGAGCATCGCGGACATCGAGTTGGCCGCCGACCGGATCGCGGCCACGTGTCTGCGAACGCCGTTGCTCTCGGCAGCCGGTGCCGTTCCCCCGCTCTGGATCAAGCCCGAGTCGTTGCAACCCACTGGTGCTTTCAAGCTGCGCGGCGCCACCAACGCCGTTCAGTCCCTGGATGCCGAACGGCGGTCCCACGGCGTGGTGACGCACTCTTCGGGCAACCACGGCCAGGCGCTGGCGTGCGCTGCTGCCCGTGCCGGGATCCCCTGCACGGTTGTCATGCCGAAGGATGCGGTTCCGGTCAAGGTGACAGCGACCCGGCGATGGGGTGCTCGGGTGGTCCTTGTCCCGATCAGTGAACGAGCGAGCGCGTGTGCCGCGATCGCTGCGGATACCGGTGCCGTCGAGGTTCCGCCGTTCGACTCCGCCGAGGTGGTCGCCGGTCAGGGAACGGTGGGTCTCGAGATCGTGACCGACATGCCGGACGTGATGACCGTGGTGGTCCCGGTCGGCGGCGGCGGCTTGATCTCCGGTGTCGCGGCCGCGGTCAAGGCTCGCGCCCCACGCGCCCGGGTGATCGGCGCGGAGCCGGAGCTCGCCGGTGACCTGGCCGAGGGCTTCGCAGCGGGTCGTCGCGTGAGCTGGTCCACTGAAGACACCGCGCAGACGATGGCCGACGGCCTGCGCGCCTCGGCAGTGGGCGATCTCAACTGGCGGCACATCGAAGCGTTCGTCGACGACGTCATCACGGTCAGCGAGGACGGCATCGCCGACGCCATGCGCTATCTGGCGACCAGCTGCCGGCTGGTGGCCGAGCCCAGCGGTGCCGTGGCCACGGCGGCGTGCCTCGCCGCCGCCGCACCGGGCTGGGGACCGACGGTGGCCATCGTGTCCGGAGGCAACGTCGACCCGGCTCAGCTGGCCGCCGTCCTGGCCGCCTCGACGGGTTGATCCGCGGAGGACTCGATGAAGACATTCATCATCTACACCGCGGCCCGTCTCGGACTTTTCCTGCTGACATTCGGGTTGGTGTGGCTGATCGGGCGTCCGTTCCTCGACAGCTTCGACGCCACCGTCTGGTGGTCGGCCCTGCTGGCACTGCTGATCTCCTCGGTGGCCTCGATTTTCTTGCTCCGCAGGCTGCGTGAGTCCCTCGCGGCGCAGGTGGAGGGCAGGGCGCAACGGATGTCTCGGCGGTACGAGGAGGCTCGGACGCGGGAAGATCGAGATGAATGAGCGGCGAGAGTGGGCCGCGGACGCCATCCGGAAGGTGGCGGCGGACGCGAACCGCAGCGCCGACACCCATCTGCACGTTCTCTCCCTGCCGGTGGTGCCCGACATCGACGTCTACCTCAAAGACGAATCGGTCCATCCCACCGGGAGTCTCAAGCACCGACTGGCGCGTTCGCTCTTCCTGTACGCGCTGTGCAACGGCTGGATCGGACCCGATACAACGGTGATCGAGGCGTCGAGCGGGTCTACGGCCGTGAGCGAGGCGTACTTTGCCGCCTTGCTCGGGCTGCCGTTCATCGCGGTCATGCCGGCCACCACCAGCAAGGAGAAGATCCATCTCATCGAGATGCACGGTGGGCGATGCCACCTGGTGGCCGATCCGGCCACGCTGTACGCCGAGTCCTGTCGGCTGGCCGCGGAGTGCGGGGGCCACTTCATGGACCAGTTCACCTACGCCGAGCGGGCCATGGATTGGCGCGGCAACAACAACATCGCCGAGTCAATCTTCGAGCAGATGCGACAGGAGGCGCACCCGGTCCCGGCCTGGGTGGTGGTTGGTGCGGGCACTGGCGGCACGTCAGCGACGGTGGGGCGTTACGTCCGCTACCGGTGCTTCGCCACCCGGGTTGCCGTGGTCGATCCGGAGGACTCGGCATTCTTCGAGGGCTGGGCTAGCGGCGACCTCGCGTACGAGACCGGCGTCGCCTCACGCATCGAAGGCATCGGACGGCCGCGCGTCGAGCTGTCCTTCGTCCCGACAGTCATCGACGCGATGATCCGGGTGCCCGACGCGGCTTCCATCGCGGCGATGCGCTGGTACAGCGCGTTCGCAGGGCGGCTGGTGGGCGGGTCCACCGGCACCAACTTGTGGGGAGCGCTGCAGCTGGTGGCGCAGATGCGCGACGCGGGGCAGTGCGGCAGCGTGGTGACGCTGCTGTGCGACAGCGGTGACCGATACCGGCACACCTACTACGACGACGGCTGGCTGGCGCAGCACGCGCTCGACATCGCTCCGTACCGGGCCACCCTCGATCACTTCTGCTCCACCGGAGAGTGGCGGGAGCCTCGGCTCACCTGAGTGCGGTCGCCGCGTCCCGTTGCTGTCGTTGTCGGCGGCGGTCGCGGGCTCGGCGGGCCGCTCGGCGGTGGGCGTCGTAACGTTCGCGGCGCAGAGCCTGGTCTTCGCGGGCGTACTGCCGTTCGATCCGCCGCCGCCGACGAAGCGGCCGGCGGGAAGGGCGGCGACGCTTCGGGGTGCGGGACGGACGCTGGTCGGCACGCTTCCGGATCGCCTCGAGGAGCTCCCGAATTTCTTCAAGCGGTTCGGGCCTGTCGGGCAATGGCGACGGCCCCTGAATTGTCGTCGGTCGGCTGCCTTCGCCGAGGGCCGGTGGTGGTGCCATCTGGTAGCTGTGCCCCGTCGGCATGGTCCAAGTGACGTTCGGCGCGTTTTCCCGCAACGTGTCGAGGTCGTCGCCGAGTAGCGGCCCAGTGTCGACGTTGACGGTCACTTCGGGGTGGTCTTTGACCACGTGCGGGTTCTTGGCCAACCCTTGCCCGTTGCCTGCGCTGGTGGGGCCACCATCTTGGACCTCTTTGACGTGGTCGATGGCGCGGATCCGGCCACCGGAGAGTCGGCAGCGTTGATCGCGGTAGAGGTCGAACTGGCGTAACCCGCCCTCGAAGCACCGGGCCGAAGACTCCATCGCCAACAACCGGGTCGGCGAACAGTCCGCGCAGGGTGGTGCTGGTGGCGTTGTCGACGATGTCCCGGGCCACTTCCACCGGGATCGCCCCGTACCCGCGGAGCAGACACGGTGCGTCGTCCAACCCGAGCAGGGTCGCAGCCGAGATCACCACCTGTACCTCAACTTTCGCCGGTATCCGCCACCTCGGCGGAGAAGGGATGAGCTGCGGAGGTGCCCACGAGTCCGGATACGGATCTGGCATTCCCGGGTCGGTCGGATTCCACGTATCTGGATCCGGATCCGGCGGATCGGACCCCAAACGGCCCGGACCGATGGCGGGAGGCGGGTCTTCGGTCCGTGTCATGGGTAGGCCGGTGACCGCTTCGATGAGCAGGTCACACATCAAGTCAGTGATGGATCGGTCGTCACCGTCGGCGCGCATGGCGCGTGCCCGGACGTCCAACGCACCGTAGACGAGGGTGAGTTCTTCGGCTCGTAGCTTTGCCCACAACACCCCGGTCCCATCAACCCGGTTGATGGTCGAGATCCGCCGGTCGTGCCGGGATGCTCTTGCCCGTTTCTCGGCGGCATCGGGGTCGACGTCAATGACGCGGCGGAGTGCGGCGCGTTCCAGCATGCGGGGGTGAGCCGGTCCCGTTCGGCGTCCTCGGTCAACTGTTCGGCCACCACCTGGCGCGCCGCCCCGGAGCCGAGGACGTCGGTGGCCTTGAGCACCAACCGCAACCCGCCCATCGAGACCAGACCGGTGCCCAGCAGGTCCAACAGCCGTGGGTGGTCTTTCACGGCGACCTCCGCGGTGGCGACCCGGCTGGCCGCGGTCACCGGAGCCACACCCAGAGCCAGACCCAACTCGGTCGAGGTGGTCCGCCCCCGAAGCCGACCGTTGATGCCAGCGGCCACATCGGCGGCATCACGGGCATCGGCGAACGCGACCATGTCGCGAGCCTGCTCCGCCTGCAACGCGTGGGATCAGCCGCTCCGTCGCCGCGATCCGATCAATCAGCTGACGCGGGGACAATGCGGCCGACGGCAACGCACCAGTAGCCGGGGCCACCCGCCCGCAATCGCAGGCCAGCACCTCAGCCACCAGATCAACCGCTCTCTCGAACATATGTTCACCCAACCATCACCCACTGACAGCGGCCGAGCCGATGAGCCGTTGTACACAAAGAAAATCGGTATTGGGCCATCGTTCTTCAACATCGGTCTCGCCTTGCCAGTCGGCGAGGCGGGCAGGGAATGCGGAAGCACGAACCTGTTCAGCTGAGCGCCAAGCCGATTGCAATCCCGGTGGCGTAAACCAGCTGCGCCAGGCCGGTGTACCGCAGCACCGCAACCAGCTCCCCTCCGGCACCGCCACGGACGACGCTGCGACAGGCCCTGCCCACGGGAAGCGCGAACGCGGCGCCCAGCAACGCCTTCGGTGCCAGCACGCCGAGCCATCCCAGGCACACCACCGCCACAGCGACGAGCGTCAGGTACAGAACGCGGGTCCGGTGGTCGCCCAGCACTACCGCCAGCGTCCGCTTGCCCGAGTGGGCGTCAGTCGAGATGTCGCGCAGGTTGTTGGCGACCAGGATCGCGCACGCCAACACCCCCACCCCGACGGCGCCGGCGATGCTCGCGACCGTGAGTCTGCCGAGCTGGGTGTACGTGGTTCCGAGTACTGCCACCAGCCCGAAGAACACGAACACCATCAGCTCACCAAGGCCGTGATAGCCGTAGGGTCGGGAGCCGCCGGTGTAGAACCAGGCGGCCGCGACAGCGGCGACGCCGACCGGAGCCAGCCACCAGCTCGAGATCGCCGCAAGCGTCAAACCGGCGACGGCTCCAACACCGAGGCCAAGGAATGCGGCCCTGCGCACCGCAGCCGGTGAGGCGACGCCAGACCCGACGAGGCGTAGCGGGCCGACACGATCGGCGTCCGTGCCGCGGATCCCGTCGGAGTAGTCGTTGGCGTAGTTGACCCCGACCTGCAGCGCCACGGCGACAAGCAGCGCGAGCCCCGCCTGAACCAGCCGGAAGCCGCCGGCGAAGGAAGCGGCACCACTGCCGACGAGCACCGGCGAGACCGCCGCTGGCAGCGTCCGCGGGCGGGCACCCTCGACCCACTCGCCGATGGCTGCCATGAGAGCCAGTGTGGCAAAGGTGCCTAGCCTGGGCAGGTGACGTCCGCGACCGCCTTGCGACCGGTGAGAGGTTCGGCGCGGGAGGTGTACGAGGCGCTGGGTGGCTGGTGGTCTCATCCGGATGGTCCGATCGTGGTGCGTACCTCGGGCAGCACCGGCTCCGCCAAGGACGTGCTGCTCTCGCACGCCGCGCTGGCCGCAGCGACCAGGGCTACCGCCAGCCGGCTCGACGGTCACGGGCAGTGGCTGTTAGACCTGCCACCCGATCGGGCGGGTGGGTTGCTGGTTCTCGTTCGCTCGGTAGCCGCTGGCGTACCACCGGTCCTGGCAAGCGATCACGGCTCCTTCGCCGCGGCTGTGGCTGCGTTGTCGGGGCCGCGCTGCTTCACCGCCCTGGTGCCGACACAGCTGCACCGGCTGGCGATGTCCGGTCGGCTCGGATTGCTCAGCCGGTTCGATGCTGTGCTCGTCGGTGGTGCGTCGCTGCGACCTGATCTACTCCGGCGCTGCCACGAGGAGTGGGTGCGGGTGGTGCGTACATACGGGTTGACGGAGACGTGCGGCGGTTGCGTGTACGACGGCTACCCGCTCGACGACGTCGGTGTGCGGCTCGGAGCCGACGGGCGGATCGAACTGTGTGGGCCCATGATGTTCGACGGATACGCGGGCGATCCGGAGCTCACGGCTCGATTCCTGCGGGACGGCTGGCTGCTGACAGACGACCTCGGCCGGCTCGATGATGACGGTCGCCTGCAGGTGCTCGGTCGGGTTGACGAGGTCGTTGTGAGTGGCGGAGTCAACGTGTCCCTGCCCGCGGTCGCGGCCGCCGTGCGGCTGGTGCCTGGGGTCGAGGATGCGGTGGTCGTGGCACTCGATGATGCCGAGTGGGGCAGCCGCGTGGTGGCTTGTGTGACCTGCCCACCGGGGGGGCCGACGCCTTCCCTGGAGACGGTCCGAGAGGTGTGCGCGCGGACGCTGCCCCGTGCTTGGGCGCCGCGCTCGGTGGTGCGGGTGGCGGCCTTCCCGCAGCTTCCTGGAGGCGGCAAGGTCGACCGCGCCGCCGTAGCCGCCCTCGCCGCGGCCGGCTGACGCGGTTGCACGACAAGTCGTCGGTATTGGTCACGGTGGCATCATCGCTATGTCGGAGGTGGGCCGGGTGGAGTGGCAGGCGTACGCGATCGGCATGCGCAGCCGCTTTCGTGGCATCAACGTGCGCGAGGGGGTGCTGCTGCGCGGCCCGGCCGGATGGGGGGAGTGGAGCCCGTTTTGGGAGTACGACGCCGGCGAGTCACTGCCGTGGCTGCGCGCGGCGCACGAAGCCGCGTACGAGACCTGGCCGGCTGCGCGCCGAACGCTCATCCCGGTCAACTGCACTGTGCCGGCGGTGAGTCCGGCGCGGGCGCAGCAGATGGTGGCGGATAGCAACGGCTGTCGGACCGCCAAGGTCAAGGTGGCCGAGCCCGGGCAGTCGCTGGCCCACGACCTCGACCGGGTGGCGGCGGTCCGCGACGCGCTCGGCCCTGCGGGCCGGGTCCGGGTCGATGCCAACGGCGCCTGGACGGTCGACGACGCGATCGCGGCCATCACCCGCCTCGATGCGGCAGCCGGCGGGCTCGAGTACATCGAACAGCCGTGCCGAGGGGTGGCAGACCTGGCGGCGGTGCGTCGTCGGGTCGATATCCGTATTGCCGCGGACGAGTCGATCCGGCGGGCTGAGGACCCGCTGCGGGTCAAGGCTCTAGACGCCGCCGACATCGCGGTGCTCAAGGTGCAGCCACTCGGCGGGGTGGTCGCCTGCCTGCACATCGCCGAGCAGATCGGGATACCGGTGGTCGTCTCCAGCGCACTCGAGACGTCAGTGGGCATCGCCGCCGGGATCGCGCTGGCGGCAGCGTTGCCGGAGCTGCCGTACGACTGCGGCTTGGCGACCGTCCAGCTGCTGGAACGCGACGTGGTACCACAGTCGCTGCTGCCGGTCGACGGCGCTCTGCCGGTACGCCGCCCCGAACCTTCGGCAGAGCTGCTGGCCGCCGCCGCGCCCAGTGACGTGGCGACCCGCCGCTGGACGCAGCGCCTGACCGCCGTCGACGCACTGCGGCAGGATCAGCACTCGTGAACACGTCGACCCTTACCGCTCGTACGGTCGTCGACGAGCTCGCTCGTGGTGGCGTGCGCGATGCCGTCCTGGCACCGGGGTCGCGGTCGGCGCCCCTGGCGATGGCGCTGCTCGACGCCGAGACCAGCGGGCGGATCCGGCTGCACGTACGCATCGACGAGCGCAGCGCGGGGTTTCTCGCGCTCGGCCTGGCGAAGGTCTCCGGCCGTCCGGTTCCCGTAGTCACCACGTCCGGCACGGCGGTTGCCAACCTGCATCCGGCAGTCCTCGAGGCCCATCACGCCGGCGTCCCCCTCGTCGTCCTGACCGCGGATCGCCCAGCGCGCTTCCGCGGTACGGGCGCCAACCAGACCACGGACCAGGTCAAGATTTTCGGGACTGCAGTACGACTCTTCGCCGACTGCGAGCGCGCCGATCGCGCGCTGGTCGGGCGGGCACTCGCGGCGGCGACCGGCCGGCGCAGTGGTGCGCCTGGCCCCGCGCACCTGAACCTTCCGCTCGACGAACCGTTGCTGCCCGACGATGGGACCGGCCCCGAGGTGTGGCCACCCGGGCGCGACAGCGGTGCCCCTTGGACCGACGTGGCGGCGATGCCGCCGCCCGCACCCGTGCGACTCGAGCCGGGTCCACGCACCGTCGTGGTCGCCGGCGACTCCGCCGGCCCACCGGCCCGGGTGCTCGCCGAACGAGGTGGCTGGCCTCTCCTCGCCGAGCCGTCGTCAGGCTCTCGCACCGGCAGCGCCGCCCTGGGGGCGTACCGGCTGCTTCTCGAGTCCCCGGCCCTCGGCGGACGCATCGAGCGCGTCATCGTCTACGGGCACGCCACGCTGTCCCGGCAGGTCAACGGCCTGCTGTCGCGCGACGACGTCGAGATCGTCGTGGTCAACTCGGCCGGCCCTTGGCCAGATGCTGGTCGACAAGCGTCCCGGGTCGTTCCGGCAGCAACGGTAGAGCAGACCGACCACGAGGACTGGCTACCTCTTTGGCGCGATGCCGACTCTCGGGCGCAGCGGGCCATTGCTACCTGCCTCGACGCGGAGCCGCAGCTGACGCCGTACGAGGTGGCTCGAGCGATGTCACAGGCCGTGCCGCCCCGAGGGCTGCTGGTGGTGGGATCTTCGCATCCGATCCGCGACCTCGACCTAATGGCAGTCGCGCCCGCCATCGGCCAACGCCGCAAGGTGATCGCCAATCGTGGGCTGTCCGGGATCGACGGCATGGTGTCCACCGCGATCGGCGCAGCGCTGGGGCGCGACTCGAGTCGGTCCCTCGCGTACCTCGGCGACCTGACCTTCCTGCACGACAGCAACGGTGTGTTGATCGGTCCGGATGAGCCACGCCCCGACCTGACAATCGTGGTGGCCAACGACGACGGGGGCAGTCTCTTCAGCGTGCTCGAGCAAGGTGGCAAGCGGTTCGCGACATCGTTCGAGCGGGTCTTCGGTACGCCCACGCGGGCCGACCTGGGCGCCTTGTGCGCAGCCGCCGGCCTCCCGCACACCCGGATCGACGGCCTGCAGCCGCTACGCGAAGCACTCGCCCGGCCACCGACCGGGATCGAGGTCATCGAGGTACGCATCGACCGGACCGATCGTCGCGGGCTCGACTCCCGGATCCGCGAGGCCGTGGCGCCCGTCGTGGCAGGTCAGCACATGCGATCAAGCGACTGAATGCCTCGGCCAGCGACCATGAGCGCATGAGCACGCCGGCCGACACGTTCGCTCGCTTCGTCGACGTGGTGGCAGACAGCCTCGACTCGGCGGAGACCAACGGTGACGAAGTCGCCCGACGCGCCCACCTGTCGCGGTCTCACTTCGAGCGGGTCGTCGCGGCCATCGCGGGGGAGTCCCCCGGTGCCTTCCGCCGCCGGATCAAGCTCGAACGGGCCGCGTACCACCTGCTCACCGATGCTCGCGTGGTCCTCGACGTCGCTGTCGACGCGGGGTACTCCTCACACGAGGCGTTCACCCGGGCGTTCGCGAAGGCGTTCGGGGCGTCGCCATCGCAGTGGCGCCGCAGCCCGGGGTCGACGTTCTGGCTCTCCGCCCCGAGCGGCGTCCACTTCATCCCACCGGGGAGCCTTCGGGTCCCTGCATCCAGGAAGGTCACTGGCATGGATCTGCTCCAGCGCATCGTCGCCCACCACGTCTGGTTGGTCGGCGAGATCGTCGACCGAGTTGCTCGGCTCGACGGCGAGACACTCGACCGACCCATCGACATCTCGGTCGAGTACATCGACTGCAACCCCACCCTGCGCTCCGCGGTTTCCAGGCTGATCGGGCAGCTGGCGATGTGGAACTCAGCCGTGGCCGGGCAGGCGTACGACTTCGAGGTCGAGCGGAACGAGTCCGTCGCCAGCATGAGGTCACGGCTGGCCGAGGCAGGACCGGAGTTCGTCGAGCTCAGCACGCGGCTAGAAGCCGATGGCCGGCTCGAGGAAACCTTCGTCGACGCCATCTGCGACCCGCCGGAGGTGTTCACGTTCGGCGGCATGCTGGCGCACGTGCTGACCTTCGGCGCCACGCGGCGCACTGTGGTCATCGGCGCATTGTCGTCGGCCGGCATCGACGACCTCGGCGCCGGCGATCCGATGCGCTGGGTCACCGAGCACTCCTGAGCCAAGCCGGCTGACCCAGCCTAAAAACCCATCGCCTTCGGCCGCGGTAGCCCGCTAGCCTCTCGCGCAACGGACGGCTACGACCAAGAAGGGACCGCTGGCGATGCGGCAACTGCTCGGAAAAGTTCGCCCCTATCCGAGCAACCCGAAGGCGGCCCTTCTCCGTGTCCACCCTCAACCTGGGAATCGTCGCTCACGTCGACGCCGGTAAGACCACGCTGACCGAACGTCTCCTCTTCGAGACGGGGGTCACCACCCAGATCGGTCGCGTCGACCACGGCGACACCATCACCGACGCTGACGCGCTCGAACGCCAACGCGGCATCACGATCCGTTCGACCGTCGTCGCCTTCACGATCGGTGACCTCAGGGTCAACCTGATCGATACACCCGGCCACTCCGACTTCGTCGCCGAGGTCGAGCGAGCCGTTGCCGTTCTCGATGGCGCGGTGCTCGTGGTCTCGGCGGTCGAGGGCGTCCAGGCGCAGACTCGCGTCCTCATTCGCATCCTCGAGCGGCTCGAGATCCCATTTCTCATCTTCGTCAACAAGATCGACAGAATCGGAGCGACGAGCGACAAGACGTTAGCCGCCATCCGCGAGGCACTCACCGGTGACGCGGTTGCACTCACGTGGCCGACCGACATCGGTAGTCGATCGGCCAAGGTCACCCGGTGCCATGGCGCCGATTTTCTCGACGCGCTCGGGGAGCGGCTCGCCGAGTACGACGACCAAGTGCTGCGCCAGTACGTCGACGAAGTACTGCCGCTCGGCGAGCCCGAGGCGTTGACCGTCCTCGAGCGCCTCACCGCCGACGGCACCATGCACCCGGTCTACTTCGGGTCCGCCCTCATCGGGATCGGGATCGCCGAGGTCATCGAAGGAGTCCGCCGCTACCTGCCCGCAACGGAGGTATCGGGCGACGAGCCTCTGCATGCAGTTGTCTTCAAGATCGAGCGCGGGCCGGCCGGGCGCAGAGTGGCTTTCGCCCGACTCCACGCCGGCAACCTGACTGCACGCGACCACGTCGTCTACCACCACCGCACGCCCGCCGGCACTCTCATCGAGAGCGAAGGCCGCGCCACCAGCATCGACACGTTCACATCAGGGACCGCTACGGCAGCAGCCCCTGCCCACGCCGGCGAGATTGCCAAGATCGTCGGTCTCCCCGGCATCGAGATCGGCGACCAGCTCGGTGTGTGGGAGCCCGCCAAGGGCGGCCGGTACTTTGCGCCACCAGGCCTCGAGGCCGTCGTACGCGCTCGCGACCCAGCCGACCGTTCCGCGTTGTTCGAATCGCTCCGTCAGCTCTCCGAGCAGGACCCGCTCATCGACGCCCGCCTCGACGGAGTCGACCAGGAGCTGACCGTCAGCCTCTACGGCGAAGTCCAGAAGGAGGTCCTCGCCGCCCGGCTAGCCCGTGAGTTCGGCGTCGACGCCGAGTTCCTACCCACCCGGACGATCTACGTCGAGCGGGTGGCGGGAGTGGGCGAGGCGTTGGAGCAGGTCCCTACCCAGAACGCCACCTTGGGGCTGCGGGTCGAGCCCGGCCAGGTCGGCTCCGGGATCGACTACCAGCTGGCCGTCGAGCGCGGCTGGCTGCTGCCCTCGTTCCATACGGCGATCGAGGAGACGGTGCCTGTCACGCTGGAGAAGGGGCTCTTCGGATGGCGGGTCACAGACTGCGTGGTGACGCTCATCCAGTCGCGATACTGCGCCCCGACCCCGCCGGCCGGCTACTTCCGCTGGCTGACCTCGGTCGTGCTTCGTGAGGCGCTTCAAGTCGCCGGCACGACGGTCTGTGCGCCGGTCAGCGAGTTCGAGGTCGAGATGCCGGCCGGGTCGCTCCGCCGGGTGCTACAACAGCTGCACGCCGCCGGCGCCACGCCGCAGCCGCCCGACATGCGCACGACGCGCTGCCGCGTCACCGGCTCCATACCCACCGATCAGGTGCACCCTTTCGAGCAACGGCTCCCCGGGCTCACCCAGGGCGAGGGGATCTTCTTCTTCCGGCCCGCGGGTTATCAGCCCGTCCAGCACCCGCCCCCTCGCCGTTAGCCGCCGAGCGCGTCGCGGACCGGGACGAACTTCGCCTGGGCCTCCGCCAGCTCTGCCTCGGGATCGGAGCCGGCGACGATGCCGCAGCCGGCGAAGAGCCGGACCCGCGAGCCGGAGACCGCGCCGCAGCGCAGAGCGAGACCCCATTCGCCGTCGCCGGCAGCGTCGAACCAGCCCACCGGGCCGGCGTAGCGGCCGCGGTCCGTGCCCTCCAGCTCCGCAATGGTCTTGACGGCCAGGTCCGATGGAGTGCCTCCCACGGCGGCTGACGGATGCAAGGCGGCGGCCAGCGCCAGTGACGACGCGTCGCCGGCCGCGGAGTTGTCGAGGACCGCGGTGACGTCGGTTGCCAGGTGCATGACATTCGGAAGATGCAAGACGAACGGGGACTCCGGGACATTCATGCTCGTGCAGTGTGGTGCCAACGCCTGGGCGACCGACCGGGTCGCGTACTCGTGCTCCTCGAGATCCTTGCTGCTGCGTGCCAAGGCACCAGCGAGGGCCAGATCGTGCGCGTCGTCACCGGTGCGCCGGATCGTGCCCGCCAGGACGCGCGACGTCACCAGGCCGCGCTCGCGGCGGATCAGCAGCTCCGGTGTCGCTCCGAACAACCCGTCGACGTGGAACGTCCAGCAGGTCGGGTACGAAGCCGCCAGCCGTTGGAGCGGCGCGCGGACATCGATCTCGATGTCCGCCGTTGCAAACAGGTCACGGGCCAGCACCACCTTCTCCAGCGACGAGCCGGCGATACGCGCGACGGCCTCGCGGACCCGGCCGACCCAAGCCGCCCCGGACATCGCGCCGTCGGCATACGAAAGTGTCCGGAACGGCTGCGTCGGCCTGCCAGGCGACAGCAACGGAGCTGGTGCCAGCGCACCGGTCGTGATGGTCGTCACCCACCACATTGACTCCCCGGCGTACTCGCGATGACCGACGACGATCTCAGGTACGACGAGCACGGACGAGCCGGGGGAGTCGGCGAACGCGAACGAACCGAACGCGACCAGGCCGCTGCCGGGGGCGTCCACCTCGTCGCGTACGACAGCCCCCGAGGCGACGTGCCGCCACCAGGTCTCGGCCTGCGCAAAGCGTTGCGGGCCGGCAGTGTCGACGCGGGCGGCGCTGCCCCAGCCCACCAGCCCCTGTCCCCGTCGCACCCAGGCCAAGGCGTCGGAATGAGGCAGCAGCGACAGCAGCGGTCCCGGGTCATCGATCCGCACGCTGCGAACCACGACCCCGACCGCGACTCTTGGCACGGACGTCACCGTGCGAGGCTAAAGGACATGGCGCGGGTCGGCTTGGACAAGCAGCCCTCTGAGGTGGCGGCGATGTTCGATGCCGTCGCGCGTCGCTACGACCTCACCAACGATGTGCTCTCCCTCGGCCAGGATCGCCGCTGGCGCCGGCAGGTCGTGCGCATGCTCGCCCCCCGCGCCGGCGAGCGGGTGCTGGACCTGGCGGCGGGTACCGGCACATCGAGCTCGCCGATCGCCGCAGCCGCGGCCTATGTGGTGCCCTGCGACTTCTCGCTCGGCATGCTGCGGGTGGGCAAGCGAACCCGCACCGACCTTGCATTCACCGGTGGCGACGCGACCGCACTGCCGTTCGCCGACGGGTCCTTCGATGCGGTGACGATCTCGTTTGGGCTCCGCAACACCGTCGATCCGGACGCGGCATTGGCGGAGATGCTGCGCGTCACCAAAGCGGGTGGCCGGCTCGTGGTGTGTGAGTTCAGCTCGCCCACCTGGGCGCCGTTCCGCCACGTGTACACCGAGTACCTGATGCGTGCGCTGCCGGCACTCGCCCGCCGGGTCTCGTCCGCGCCCGACGCGTACGTCTACCTGGCGGAATCGATCCGCGCCTGGCCCGACCAGGGGGCGTTGGCCGAACGCATTCGACTGGCCGGCTGGGACGAGGTCACCTGGCGTAATCTTTCCGGCGGCATCGTCGCCCTCCACACCGCTGTCGCCACACCGCCGAGTGGCGCGAATACGTCGTCGTGACGCAAGGACTCGCACCTGTTTGCGCCACTCGAGAGGTGATCTTCGCCTTGCGGCTCGCCTGACGAGCCGGGTCGCGTGGCGCGAGGAAGCGGCATACACTACGGAGTGCGCTCGTGAATGGATTCACGAACAGCCCACTAGGCAAGAACATCAGTCGGCTTTGCGAGGGATCGAATGACGCGGAGAACGGCCGACGACCGGCAGGCCGACGTCATCATCGTCGGCGCGGGTCCTGGCGGCTCGACCACCGCCTACCACCTCGCCCAGGCCGGCGTCGACGTGCTGTTGCTGGAGAAGACCAGCTTCCCCCGCGAGAAGGTGTGCGGGGACGGGCTCACGCCGCGCGCGGTTCGCCAGCTGCTGGCCATGGGAATGGACACCGAGGCCCCCGGCTGGGTCAAGAACCATGGCCTGCGCATCGTCGGTGGTGGGCACCGGCTCGAGCTGCGGTGGCCCGACCTGGCGTCCTTCCCGCCGTACGGGCTGGTGCGCACCCGCCTCGACTTCGACGAGATCCTGGCTCGGCACGCTCAGAAGTCCGGAGCGCGGTTACAGGAGCGCACCGCGGTGACCGGCGCGATCACCGACGACGCCACCGGCCGGCTGAGCGGAGTACGTGCCAGACCAATCGATGACGGCGGCCGCAAGGCAGGGGACGAAGTGACGTATCGCGCCCCGATCGTGGTGGCTGCCGACGGCAACTCCGCACGACTTGCGCTCTCGCTCGGTCTGGCCAAGCGTGACGATCGGCCCATGGGTGTCGCCGTCCGCACCTACTACACCAGCCCGCGACACGACGACGACTGGCTGGAGTCGTGGCTCGAGCTGTGGGACGGCCCGCCCGGGCAGGGCGGCCTGCTGCCGGGTTACGGCTGGATCTTCGGCGTCGGCGACGGCACCTGCAACGTCGGTCTCGGCATCCTCAACACCTCCAGCGCGTTCCGCAGCGTCGACTACAAGGAGCTGCTCCGCCGCTGGCTCGAGAACACCCCGGCGGACTGGGGCTTCCGCGAGCCCAACCGGACCGCGCCGATCAGGGGAGCGGCGCTGCCGATGGGCTTCAACCGCAAACCCCACTACCGCAACGGGCTGCTCCTGGTCGGGGACTCCGGCGGCATGGTCAACCCGTTCAACGGGGAGGGCATCGCCTACGCGATGGAGGCCGGAGAGATGGCGGCGGAGGCGATCACCCAAGCCGTTCGCCGCTCGAGCGACAGCCAGGAGCGCACCCTGCGGGCATATCCGGCGGCGCTCGACGCGCGCTACGGCGGCTATTACACGCTCGGGCGGATCTTCGTACGGCTCATCGGTAACCCCGCTGTCATGAACGCCGCCACCCGTCACGGGCTGAAACGCGAGCGGTTGATGGGCATCACCCTCAAGCTGCTGGCGAACCTGACCGATCCCCGCGACGGCGACGCGACGGATTGGCTGATCAACGCGCTCAGCAAGGTGGCGCCCGCTGCCTGACCACCTGCCTAACCAATGGCCTGACGTCCTAGAATTGCAAACCCGCCACGCACCCGCGAAGGCACGGATCTCGGAGAGGGGAGCCGCACGTGGATCTGTACGTCCCGATCCTCGCGCTCGGCCTGCTGGCCGCGGGCTTCGCGGTCTTCTCCGTCGGTGTCAGCGCCTTCACCGGCCCCAAGCGTTACAACCGGGCCCGACTCGACTCCTACGAGTGCGGCATCGAGCCGACGCCGCAGCCAGCCGGGGGCGGCCGATTCCCGGTCAAGTACTTCATCACCGCCATGCTCTTCATCATCTTCGACATCGAGATCATCTTCTTGTTCCCGTTCGCGGTCGCGTTCGACGTCCTCGCCTGGTACGGCGTGGTCGAGATGTTCTTGTTCATCCTCACCGTCTTCATCGCCTATGCGTACGTGTGGCGACGGGGAGGGCTGGAATGGGACTGACGAGGGGACGCGCATGGGGTTAGAGGAGAAGCTTCCCAGTGGCGTGCTGCTGACCACCGTCGAAGGAGTCGCCGGCTACTTTCGCAAGGCCTCCCTGTGGCCGGCGACGTTCGGGCTGGCGTGCTGCGCCATCGAGATGATGACCTCAGGCGGTCCCCGCTATGACCTCGGCCGGTTCGGCATGGAGGTTTTCCGAGCATCCCCGCGGCAGGCCGATCTGATGATCGTTGCCGGCCGGGTGAGCAACAAGATGGCCCCAGTGC
>Ga0183260_10000019_pt1 | contig 95102 bp, 81 predicted proteins | sample AntDrymUQ4972206_2_FD_129768 | JGI IMG/M metagenome (GOLD analysis project Ga0183260, IMG submission 129768) | Polar desert sand microbial communities from Dry Valleys, Antarctica - metaG UQ497 (22.06) (version 2) (version 2) | ecosystem: Environmental > Terrestrial > Soil > Desert | place...
GAGATCCCCGCGTCAAGCTAACAACGGGCTCCGAGCGCCATAGTCGCGCGACGTCAGCCCGGCCCGGCACGCACCAATTCTCATCCGCCGAGGGCGGCCCCGCCAGGGGCCATGGGAGCTAACAGCTAACCTGAGGCGGCGGTTTCCCCAATTCCACTGCGCAGGTAGCCACCCAGGGGACGTAGCTCAGATGGCTAGAGCACCTGCTTTGCAAGCAGGGGGTCGCCGGTTCGAGTCCGGTCGTCTCCACCACAAGAGTCCTGGTCAGCGGCTTACGGAGCTGCCGACTTGAGGGGAATCCCCCCGACGTAGCCAGATTGAACGTAGCCTTTGGAAAGTTGGCTACGTCGGAAGTTGGCTACGTCAGGAGGAACGGGCGATGGCTCGTCGGCCCACCGTGCGGTGGAATGCAACATCAGGACGATGGATGGCGTGGGTGCGGTTCCCGGACGGGTCCCGCCGCAAGGTCGAGCGGGTCGAGAAGTCCGACGCCCAGGCGGACCTGGACCGGCTCCTCGACCTTCGTGCCCAGTCGCTCGACCCCGGGCCCAGCCGCAGCCGGATGCTGTCGTTCAACGACGTCATCGACGCGTGGTTCGACGCCGACTGCACGAACGTCTCCCCGACGGCGAAGTCTCGCCATGCCCGGGTGAAGTCGCCGAACACGATCGCCAACGCCCGCCAACTGCTAGGGACGAGCATCAGGCCGGTCATCGGCGACCTCCGGGTGGACCGTACGACGACAGAGCGCCTCGAAGCGCTCTTCGCCTCCATGGCGGCCAAGGGCTACGCGACGAGCACGGTAGACCGGACGTGGAACTACCTCAACCAGGCCTGCCAGCATGCCCTACGCGAGCGACGGATCAAGAGCAATCCCGCCGCCGCCGTGCTCCTTCCCGCCACCCGCCCGTCGAAGTCCCGGAAGAGCTTCACCATCGAGCAGGCCCAGCGTCTCCTGGCGGATGCCATCCCGGCCGACAGCCGGCCCGCCATGTGGCTGACTGGGCTCATGTGCGGCCTTCGTCCCGGTGAGCTGGTCGGCCTCCGCTGGCTGTTCGTCGACGTCGACTCTGTATCGCCCACGATCGAGATCGCCGAGCGCGCGCTCGAGGTTGAGGACCGCTACGTCGGGCAGGCCCCACCGAAGACCCGGCGCAGTCGGCGCCGCATCGGACTGCATCCCCTGCTCGTGGCCGCCCTTTGCCGACATCGCGAGGAGATGCGGGCGCTCGAGCTCTACGACCCCGAGGGCTTCGTCTTCTGCACGCGGAACCGCACTCCGATGACGATGTCCAACCTGCGACGGGCTTTCCAGCAGCTGTGCGTGCGAGGCGGACTCGGGCCCGACTGGACCACCTACGAACTCCGCCACTCCTTCGTCTCCCTCGTGTCCGATCAGCTCGACGACCTCGTCAAGGTGGCCGACCTGGCCGGCCACGTCGACACCCGCACGACCCAGGGCTACCGACACTCAGTGCGACCGTCGCTGCCGCACGCAATTGACGCGTGGGAAAAGCTGCTCGAACGAGGGCAGTCCCGGACGCACGTCGAGCCTGCCTGGCGACCGCCAGATGACGCGCCGGGCGCAGGGCATGACAAGACTTGAACTCCGGTCGAAGGGGTGTTGATCGATGCCGATCGATGTTAAAAAGCGCCCCTTACCTGGGCTTTTGCAGATCGGGGTGCTGAACCGTGCTGACCGGTTCTACCGGATTTCTACCCGTCCGGTAGAAGTTTCGGTAGAAGTCCGGGCCTCGCACGGCCAAGGTTCTGCATCCGGGCGCGACCATGGTGTGCATGGCCGGGTACGTGCCGCCACAGCTCCACCCGCTCCTGGGCCGCGACCTCGATGCCATCACCGAGACGGAGCTCCAGCAGCTTGTCGGCGCCCCGGAAACCGAGTGGTTTGATGCCAAGCGCGAGCCCTACGGCAACAGCGACGGGCAGAAGCGGGAGCTAGCAAGCGACGTCACCGCGTTTGCCAACCGTCAAGGTGGGCTCATCGTCATCGGCCTGGAGGAGGACGAGAACGGCACGGTGGCTGCCCTCACCCCACGGCCCGAGGCGGATCTGGCCAGCGAGGAGCTCCGCATGACGCAAGTCATCTCCTCGCTGGTCGCCCCGGTGCCCGCCTTCACGGTCAGCCGCGTGAGTTGCGCGAACAGCGAGGCCTTCCTTCTCGTGTCGGTGCCCCCATCGCTACGCCGACCGCACTGCGTCGCCGTCAATCCCGAGACCGTGCGCTACCCACTCCGCGAGGGCACACACAAGCGCTATCTGACGGAGTCGGAGATCGCGGACATGTACCGCAGTCGGTTTGCTGACGCCCGAGCGCACGTCGACCACGCTCAGCAGCGGCATCATGCGATGGTCGCCGCCCTCGATCGGAGCGACAAGATGTGGTTGGTTATGACCTTGGAGCCGGACTGGCCCGGTCATTTCGCAGTCACCCGAGGCAACACCGACGGCCTGCGCAACTTCGGTCGCATGGAACGTGTCGCTTTCCCCACGTGGTTCCGCTCCACCACGTACACCCCATCGCCGGCCTTCCGCTCGCTCAACCTCTACGACGCCGACCACGAGGTCTACGCAAGCACCGGACGCCTCCACCTCGACGGAGGCGGATCGTTGGCATACAGCTGGGAATGGCGCCCGTGGAACGCGAACGACGAGGGACCCAAGATCGCGCGAGTCGCCGACGAGGACATCGTTGGTTGCCTCGTCAATGGCATCTGGTCGCTCGCGCACTGGGCGATCGATTGGGCAGGCACGTCGGGTGACGCCACGCTGCTGGCCGAGCTCTATGCACCGGAGCAGCATCCGATGACGCTGTGGCAATACCGGACGATGTTCGCCGATCGGCTGCACGGTGCCCGCATCTTGGACACCGACACCGGCCTGGCAGAGATGACCGTGTCGCTCGACGCGCTCCGCACGTCCGCGATCGACCTACTGGCGGTGGCACGCCAGGTCAGCGCTGAGCTCGAGAGTGCCTTCGGCGTACTCGGGCCCCCGCAGATCAGCAGGAACGGCGGTGTGCGTTGGCGGTACTTCTACCGAGACAAGCACGATTGGCTCAAGCAGTGGGCCGAGGCCTGGGGAGTCGAGGTCCTCGACGACGAGAACACCGATTGACGTCGCGCCACCCTTCGCAAGGCGGGGAGTGCCGCCGCCGATCGCCTCACTTGGGTCGGGAGGGAACCTGTCGAGTTGGCGCCGCCGAAGCGGTGTCGCCGCTCGGACTGGCGAGTCTCCGCTCGAGGCCGGTGAAGAGATCGAGGACGTCGGTCGCTTCAAACACCCGGTAGCGCTGCCGCCCGACGTTGCGCTGGCGCAGGATGCCCGCTTCGGAGAATGCATTCACGGCCTCGGTCGTGCGGGCCTTGGACCGGCCGATGAGCGTGCTGGCTGACTCGACGCTGACGAGCGGAGCGCCGGGGAGCATCTTCAGGAGCAGATCAGTACTGGAATTGGCGCGGACTTTGCCCAACCGCTGCCGCCAACCGGCCGTCAGCGCGTCAATCCGCTCGGCGTAGTGCTCGGCGTCGATGCAGCTTCGGTGCGTCGCGGTGGCGAAGACCCGAAGCCACTCGGCGGCGGCCGCCGACCGTTCGGTGCTGTTCGGTTCGCCCAGGTGCCGAAAGCCCATGAGCCCGGCGACGTAGGTCTCAGACCACGTCGCCAGCACGAGGCTGATGGGCGGGACGAAGGCCGGCGCCAGACCGCGGCGGCGGAGCACGACGTGGATGAGCGCCCTCCCGGTGCGGCCGTTGCCGTCGGCGAAGGGGTGGATCGTCTCGAACTGGGCGTGGGTGAGCGCGGCCTGGACAAGCGGCGAGTGGTCGTCGCCGTTCATGTAGGCGATGAGGTCGGCGAGGAGCTCGGCGACGTGGTCGGGCGGCGGGGGGACGAACGACGCGCTGCACGGGTTGTAAGAGCTGCCGCCGATCCAGTTGTGTTCGGTCCGCACCTCACCACCGACCTGCGGCGTCGCGGAACGCTCCATCAGGGTCCGGTGGATCGCGAGGAGGTCATCGAGCTCGAACCGCTCGGTTTGCGATGCCAGCTCGATCGCCGACTCCATGGCGGCGATGTTGCCAAGCACCTCCACGGCGACCTGGTCGCTGGCGTGATCGCCGCGGGCAAGCGCCACCTCCGCGCTCACGAGCCGCCGGGTGCCGGCGGCGAGGCCCTCGATCACTGACGAGGCGACCGACTCTGCCCGAAGCAGGAACCGGGCCAGCCCCTCGAGGCTGACGTGGCTCGTCCCAACCTCGTTGAGGCGGCGCACGGCGGCTTCGGCGTCGGCGATGTCCGCCGCGACGTCGCCAGGGATGGCGGGGTTCCAGCCCACGAGTGGATCGGGCAGGTAGGCGTCGTAGTCGCATCCCTGCCGGTCGCGGCGGCTCATCCCCTCAAACCGAGCGGTCCAATGGCTGCGCAACAGTGATGCCATCAAGCTCCTAAGTGCCGGTTACTCCTTAACCGTAGCTTAGGACCCGGTGTCTCACACGGATATTCGGCGCCGCCGTGGGGGTATGCCGCAAACTCAACCTCATCTGCGGTACCGTTCGCGGCATGTCAGATTCCCTCTTCCGGCAGTCCCGGACCCTCATCCTCACCCAGCCCGAAGAGGTCGAGGCCTACATCAGCGACGAGCTCGGGTTCGACTCCGTCGTCCTCGTTGAAGCGCTGGAGCGTGCGGGGTCAGAAGCGGCCATGACGACTCAGCACAACGCTGCCTCGGCGTTCGGGTACCGCTTCTGGGATGGCATGGTCGCCAGCGTTCGGGACCGCCTTGTGCCCCTTGGCTGGCGAGTAGAGCGTCCGGGCGGTCTGGAGGTCGTTCGGCGATCCGACAACCGCCTTCAGATCACAGGCTCACTCGGAGATGACGCCGTCGGCATCGAGTCCGCCGATCCCAACTGCCGCCATCAGAAGGGCCAGTCGAGCGATGAGGCGATGCGGACGAACCAGCTGACGCTCGACGGGTTGGCCGGCGATGACCCGGCCTGGCGGCCGATGCTCACCTGGTGGGTCCTCTACCGGTTCGCCGGATTCGACGATAGGCGGATCATCTCGGAGCTCTCGCTGCCACGTGAGGGTTCCAGTGGTCGGGTAGCTGAGTGGGAGGTGCGCCTGTTCCTGCCCGAGTTCCAAATCGGTGGCAGCGGGGGGATCGACCTCGCGTTGCCAGAGCCACCTGCACCGATCGATATCCCTGTCCGCCGCGTCGGCACCTGAGGCCGGGCGGTGCCGGAGCCGTTCACGCCCGACCGCCTGACAATGATTCGAGAACGTCGGGGGTGGTCGATCAACACTCTTGCCGAAAGGTCCGGCGTCTCCGTTCGGTCGATTCGGTTCTACGAACGAGGCGACCAGCAACCAGGGCCAGCCGCAGTCGAGGGACTGGCTAACGCGCTCGCCGTTCCGCCCGCATGGTTCTCAGCGTCTCCCGTCACTGGGCTTGAGCCAGGTTCAGCGAGCTTCCGCGCTGCCACAAAGCTCCCGGCCTACCGGCGACGCGCTGCCGTCGCGGCCGGTCGCATGGGCATGCACCTTGCTGACTGGATAGCGGAGCATTTCGAACTGCCGACCGTCGACGTTCCCGATCTTGCTGGTATGGACCCGGAGCTCGCTGCGGAGGCGGTCCGCGCTCAGTGGGGGCTCGGCAACCAGCCCGCTCCGAACATGGTGCACCTGCTCGAATCGCACGGGTGCGTCGTCCTAGCGCTCGCGGAGGACTGCAGGGAACTCGATGCGTTCTGCTTCTGGCGGCACGGGAGGCCCTTCGTGCTCCTCAACACGACGAAGTCGGGCGAGCACGGGCGCATGGATGCCGCGCACGAACTCGGTCACCTCGTGCTTCACCGCGACGCTGAGCATGTCGATCGTGAGCACGAGATCGAAGCAATGCGGTTCGCTTCGGCATTCCTCCTGTCCCGACGGGGCATGTCGCCGTACAGCGGCTCGCTGTCGCTACAGCAGGTGTTGCAGATCAAATCTGCCTGGCAGGTCGCCGCCGTCGCGCTCGTCTACCGGCTGCACTCGCTCGGGCTCATGGTCGATTGGCACTACCGGACGCTGATGGTGGAACTCAGCAAGCGCGGTTACAGGCGCGGTGAGCCAGAGGGCATCGTGCGCGAACAGTCGCAGATACTCGCTGGTGTGTTGCGTGCCATGCGGGAAGAAGGCGTGCGCCTCGTCGACATCGCAGCAGATCTCGGCGTGTTCGAGGACGAGGTCGTCGAGCTGATGTTTGGCCTCACGATGGTGGCATCGCCGAAGCAAGAGACGACGGCCAGCGCCGACGGATAGCTCATGTCGCCGATTTGTCGAGGAGTGCGTTGTGGTTTGCGGCCAGAAGATTCTTTCGTTTCTTTCGATTTGGGTATCCTCGGACCGTGATCGACGCCATTGCTGCGACGGAGCCGGTAACGGTGGATCGCGGCCGAGAGAACGACCTTGTCTTCCCGCCGGACGACCTCGCCCAGTTGCTCGATCTGGCGCGCTTCATCGAGAACCGCATCGAGCCAGGACTGCTCATGGGCCTGGACGGCGAGCAGATACCGCTGCCCGGCGAGGTGTACCGCGTACTCCGTCAGGCAGTCGAAGTGATGAGCCAAGGCCAGGCCGCGCTCGTCGCAGCCCAAAGCCTGCTTCTCACGACGCAGGAGGCTGCCGACTTGCTCGGCGTGAGCCGACCGACGCTGGTGAAGCTCCTCGAGGACGGCGCCATCCCGTTCGATCAGCCCAACCGGCATCGCCGCGTGCGGCTCCAAGACGTCCTCGACTTTCGAGCGCGCCGACAGGCGGCGCAGCGGGCCGTGCTCGATGAGCTGGTCGAGGAAACAAGCGCGCTCGGACTCTACGAGAGCTCCGCGGCTGACTACACCGCAGCCCTCAAGACGGCTCGGAATCGCCGCGCGCGCCAGGGACAGAGGTGAGCCCAACGTCGTCCCTCGCGAGCCAGCGTGACTGGCCACAAGGGACCCACTCACCCTCGCGCCGCCAAATACGCTCACGGCCGTGGTGGATCTAGTGAGGTCGAAGCAGCGCGTAGCCGACCACGGGGAAGTGTTCACCCCGGCATGGTTGGTCGAGGCGATGCTCGATCTGGTCAAGGAGGAGAGCGAACGAATCGACTCCCGCTTCCTAGAACCGGCCTGCGGTAGTGGCAATTTCCTGGTTCAGGTCCTGCGACGCAAGCTCGCTGCCGTCGAGCTGAGGTTCGGAGGTGCTGACTTCGAGAGACGCCACTACTCGCTGCTCGGCCTCATGTGCATCTATGGCATCGAACTGCTGGACGACAACATCGCCGAGTGCCGGGACAACCTCTTGGAGATCTTCGCCGACTACCTCGACCTCGATGAGGCAGAGGATCTCTATCGGGCAGCCGCCTTCGTGCTCTCACAGAACGTCATCCATGGCGACGCGATAAGTATGCGAACCACTCTCGATCAGCCGATCGTCTTCGCCGAGTGGGGCTACCTCGGCAAAGGCAAGTTCCAGAGGCGTGACTTCCGACTCGATGTCCTCACGGAGTCCGCGGCGTTCAGCCAGGAAGGCACCCTCTTCGCCGAGCTCGGCAGGCATGAGATCTTCACACCGACGCGGACCTATCCGCCGTTGACAGCGAGAGAACTGGCCTCGTGAGGGCAGCGCGAGCCGGCTTCGCCTTGCGGGGGCGGAACCCCGATGTGCTGACCTGCATCGCGAACCTCTCTAACGACGAGGTCTTCACTCCGCCCGAGCTCGCAAACAAGATGCTCGACACCCTCGCCGATGCGTGGGCCGCGGACAAGAGCGGGGCGAACATCTGGGCCGACCCGAACGTCAAGTTCCTCGACCCGTTCACCAAGTCTGGTGTCTTCCTTCGCCAGATCACCAGTCGACTGACCGCAGGACTCGAGGACGAGATCCCCGATCTGAAAGAGCGCGTCGATCACATCCTGACCACGCAGGTCTACGGCATCGCGATCACCTACCTCACCAGCCTGCTCACGCGCCGAAGCGTCTACTGCTCGAAATGGGCCAACGGCCCCCATTCGATCGCCAAGTCGTTCACGACGCCGGAGGGCAACGTCTGGTTCGAGCGGTTGGAGCACACCTGGGTCGGCGGCACCGAGTGGGTGCTCACCGCCGACGAGAACGGCAACGAAATCAAGAAGTTCAAGAACGGCAAGTGCACGTTCTGCGGCGCCAACCAGAGGGACTACGACCGCGGGGAGGCGCTTGAAACACACGCCTACGCGTTCATCCACACCAACGACACCAAGGCTCGGGTGCGCGAGCTGTTCGGAGACGACATGCAATTCGACGTCATCATCGGGAACCCACCATACCAGTTGGGTCAGAGCGGCGGCGACGCCGTCGGCAACTTTGCGATGCCCGTGTACCAGAAGTTCGTCCAGGCCGCTAAGAGCCTTGATCCGAGGTACGTCGTAATGATTACCCCGTCACGCTGGTTCGCCGGCGGGCGGGGCCTCGACGAGTTCCGGAAGGAGATGCTGTCGGACCGTCGCCTGAGCTCACTGACCGACTACGCAGATTCTCGTGAGGTCTTTGCCGGCGTAGACATTGCGGGCGGAGCCTCCTACTTCCTATGGGATTCGTCGTGGGATGGGCCGTGCGAGGTCACGACGGTCCAAGGCGGCGCCATCGGTCCGACGTTGAACCGCTGGCTCGACGCGTACGACATCCTTGTACGGAGCAACGAGGCGGTGCCCATCTTGGAGCGCGTCCTGGCAACTCCCAAGGGCGAGACGTTCGAGAGCCTGGCGAGTCGCGTCTCGCCGATTCAGCCGTTCAGCATCCGAACCATGTTCCGAGGCGAGCCCACGCCGGACGCCATGGCGGAGCCGGTGCTGCTCTACCAGGCCGGGGGCACCGGCTACATCGAGCGCAGTCAAGTTCCACGCAACGTCGAGTGGGTTGACCAGTGGAAGGTCTTCTTGTCCAGAGCGGCGAGTGAACACGGCGGGCAGGCCGACAAGAGCGGCATGCGCCGCGTGTTCTCTCGCATTGAGATCGGCGGACCGGGAACTGCGTGCACGGAGACGTTCCTCGTCGCAGGTCGGTTCGAAACAGAGGCTGAAGCGTCGAACTTCGCCGCGTATCTGCGCACGAAATTCGTTCGGTTCCTTGTATCGCTTCGAACCAATACGCAGGACATCTACAGCGAGCGATTCGCGTTCGTTCCAGATCTACCCATGGGACAGAAGTGGACCGACACCGAGCTATACACGAAGTACGGCATCACCGACGACGAGCAGGCGTTCATCGAGTCGATGATCCGACCTATGAAGTCGAACGACGACCCAGCTGATGGCTAGGTCGATCGAGGAGATCCTCACACCGAAGCCAGAGGCGCGCCTTCGCATCTACGCCTGGACGCCGGACGATCCACCGGCCGCCTACGTCGGTCTGATCAAGGTGGGGCAGACGACACGGGAGGACGTGAACGTCCGCATCAAGCAGTCCCAAGGACAGATGCAGCAGGCTTACACCTTGCATCTCGACGTCCTGGCCGAGCGCGAGGACGGGTCGCTGTTTCGCGACGGCGATGTGCGCCAGCGCTTGATCGACAAGGGGTTCGAGAACGTCATCATCGGTGCGTCGCGCGAGTGGATGCGGTGCGCAGTTAACGACGTCAAGACGGCGGTAACCGAGCTGCAGAAGGGTCTGCGGCTCACGGGCACGCATCACTTGACGTTCCCAATGCGACAAGAGCAGACGGAAGCAGTCAACAAGGCGTTCGGCTATTACAGCTCGATCTGGGCAGAGGACGCTGACGCCGTCCCGCGCTTCTTGTGGAACGCCAAGATGCGTTTCGGCAAAACGTTCACCGCGTATCAGCTGGCCATGCGGCTTGGCACCAAGCGCGTCCTCGTGGTCACGTTCAAGCCGGCCGTGGAGGACGCGTGGAAGACCGACCTCGAGTCCCACGTCGACTTCGACGGGTGGCAGTACCTCTCGCGTTCCTCGGGCAGCGATCCGACGCAGATCGACGCCGAGAAACCCGTCGTCTACTTCGGCTCCTTCCAAGACCTCCTCGGTCGCGACGCGACCGGAAACATCAAGGCGAAGAATGAATGGCTCCACGCTGTCAACTGGGACCTCGTCGTCTTCGACGAGTATCACTTCGGCGCCTGGCGCGACACCGCCAAGGAGCTGTTCGAAGGCGAGGACGACGCCGTAGCCAAGAAGGAAGCCAAGCTCGAATACGCCGCCGGGCTAGAGACGGTGAATGAGGACTTGAGCGAGCTCTCGGTCGACGAGACCCAGTTCCTTCCGATCACCACGAGGGCGTACCTGTACCTGTCGGGCACGCCGTTCCGGGCGCTGGCAACCGGTGAGTTCATCGAGGAACAAATCTTCAACTGGACCTACACCGACGAACAGCGTGCGCAGGAGCAGTTCGCCGCCGAGCACCCTAACGACTGGAGCCCATACGGCGCGCTGCCGCAGATGCGCCTGCTCACCTACCAGATGCCCGACGAGCTCCTCGCGATCGCCTGCGGCGGCGAATTCGACGAGTTCGACCTGAACGAGTTCTCCGCTGCCACGGGCACAGGCACGAACGCGGAGTTCAAACACAAGAACGACGTACAGAAGTGGCTCGACATCATCCGGGGTTCCTACGCGCCGACCCAAGTCGACAACCTCAAGCTCGGCAGCCAGCGACCGCCGTTCCCCTACTCCGACGTCCGGCTGCTGCCCTACCTACAGCACTCGTTCTGGTTCCTCCCGAAGGTCGCCTCGTGCCACGCAATGGCACAACTGCTCGCCGAGAAGCAGAACACGTTCTGGCACGACTACTCCGTGCTCACCGTTGCCGGCGCGTCGGCCGGAGTTGGGCTCGATGCCCTGCCGCCGGTCCGCAAGGCGATCGGCAGCGGGTTCGATACGAAGACGATCACGCTGTCGTGCGGCAAGCTGACAACCGGCATCACCATCCCGCAGTGGTCGTCGATCCTGATGCTGCGCAACCTCAAGTCGCCGGAGACGTACTTTCAAGCTGCGTTTCGGGTCCAGTCGCCTTGGTCGATCACGAACCCCAACGGCGACGACCCGGACGAAGAGGAAGTCTTCAAGCCGGTTTGCTTCGTGTTCGACTTCGCTCCGACGCGCGCCCTCCGCCAGCTGGCCGACTACGGCGTCGGGTTGTCGCCGAACGAGCCGAACCCTGAGAAGGCCGTCGAGGAGCTCGTCTCGTTCCTGCCGGTGCTCGCATATGACGGCTCGCACATGACACAGATCGACGCGGGCGGGATCCTCGACATCGCCATGGCTGGGACGTCGGCGACGCTGCTGGCTCGCAAGTGGGAGAGCGCTCTGCTGGTGAACGTCGACAACGACACGCTGCGTCGCATCCTCGACAACCCTGAGGCCATGGCGGCGGTCGAGCGGATCGAAGGCTGGCGTGCGCTGGGCGACAACATTATCGAGACGATCATCAACAAGAGCGATAAGGTCAAGGAGCTCAAGAACAAGGCCAAGGACGGCGACCTCACGGCGAAGGAGAAAAAGGAGCTCACGGACGAGGAGAAGGAATACAAGTCGAAGCGCAAGCTGGTCCAGGAGAAGCTGATCAAGTTCGCGACCCGGATCCCGGCGTTCATGTACCTTACCGACTTCCGGGAGAACACCCTGCAGGACGTGATCACCAAGCTGGAGCCCGACCTATTCCTCACCGTCACCGGTCTCACGGTGGCGGACTTCCACCTGCTGGTGCGGCTCAAGGTCTTCAACACCGAGCAGATGAACCAGGCCGTGTTCGCGTTCCGCCGCTACGAGGACGCAAGCCTCGCCTACACCGGCATCGACTCGCACCCCGGCCTTACGCACTACGGCCTCTACGACACCGTGGTCGCGCGTGAACGTGAAGGAGCCAACGCGTAGCCAACAGTGGCGCTCGCTCTCCCACTCACAGCGGCCAGCGAACGAGGGCCGATCAGGCCACCCGGCGATCACAGCTCGACTTCGCCTTCCGCATCTGCGCCGACACCCAAGCCGGGGCAGGTGACCGTGGACGAGGAGCGCGTCGCCCACCGAGACTCGGCGCAGCGACCCAGCGTGCGGACGGCTTCACCGAACCCGGGAGCTACAAGCCGGCTTGGGTCCACGCCGACGAGCTACAACGAATCGGCCTATTCCTTGTAGCTCTTACGAAAACCGACGTTGTAGCTCATCGTGGCCGGGCCAGCGGAGTTTGGCGGAACCTCTGCGTGCCACGGTTTCGCCAAACTGGCGTCAAGCCTTGTGATTCCCGAAGGGGGTCATCCCGAGCGGCCGCCGTGGTCGCGGAACACCAGGGTCAGAGCCTGCGTGCCCTGCCACGGGCGGTGACGACCGTGACGGGCCCCGACGGGTCGATTCCCGTCGCGGTTGCGCGGCAACAAGGTCTTCGAGTGGTGACATGACGCCCCGCCTCCTGGCCTTCGAGCTCACCGGCACTCTACGTACGGAGACAACCCAGACCGCCAAGAGGCACAAGCTCTGAGCAGCACAGGCCGGTCTGCGCATGGCAGGGGTTCAAGCCACCGACCGGCTTCTTCGGGCGGGTCGAGGACGCTGCGGCGTCCTTGACATGTGAGCGATCCTCTACGCCGGCGCCGGTGGGTCAAGGGGCGGGCGGAGCCCGAGCGAGAACCGGAGCGCAGCGCAGGCTCGCAGGGACCCTTGAGGCGCCGGCGCCGGTGTGGAACCACACTGTCAGTGCTGGCGGCCTCCATCGCCTGAGCGTGGCCACCCGCGCCGCGGGGATCCCGACGCCCTCCCGGCACGTCGAACCGCCCGACCTCGAATCCATGCCACCGGGAGCTCACCGTGGAACAGCAGGGCGTCTCCCACCCGCATGCGGCGCAGGACGCTGGCCGGCAGGAAGGGCACGGAGGTTGACGGGCTGCGCGTCGGTGGCTCTTCTCCCGGACTGCCCCACCTCGATTCATCCAGGTCGCTGCGGACGTGTTCGCTGCCGATCAGGGCGCTGACGTAGTCGCTCGTAGCCATGTCGCTGCTGCTGCTCGGGTAGATGAGCTTGGTTCGATGGTTGGTGAGCAGGGTGTCGGCGTGGCGGCCGTAGAGCTGTTCGATCTGCGCCTTTGACTGCCACACGGTGACGAGCAGGATGCCCGGCCCCGTGACCGTCGATGCCCACTCATGCAACTTCGGCAGATACGTGTTGGCCGCCTCGTCGAGCAGGACCAGCAGCATGGGGTCGATCGGCCCTTGCCGATTGGCGCGGTCGAAGGCCTGCATGACCAGGTCGTGGACGAGGGCGGCCAGCACGGTGCCGATGCGGGTCTCGTCGCCCAGGGGAGCGCACACGTACAAGGTGTTGGAACCGTCGAGCAGCCAGTCCAGGGTCAGTTCACAGCCATCGGCGCTGGCGGCGACGTTGGGATCGGCCCACGGCCACACCGCGTTGCGGGCGGTGGCGTAGACGTTCGACGTCGTGCGGTCGTCGGTCTTCCACTGCCCGTGGAGCCAGCCCTGCACCGTGCGGGCCGCCTCGGCCACGGCGGGATCGGCGTGGTCGGTCAGCAGGCGCACAAGCGGCGCCAGCGTGCCCCCGTCGCCCTCGGCGGGGCGGTCCAGCTCGAGCACCCAAGTGACGACGTGGCGCATCGAGTGGTTCTCCGTGTTGGCCGCCGTCCACAACATGGCGGCCAGGAGCTGTTCGGCCTGGCCCTGCCAGAACTGATGCTGGGTCTCGCCCCGGGCGCCACTGTGGGCCAGCATCTGGGCGGCGGCCATCGCCCCCGGCAGGGTTCCCGCCGCTCGCAGCGGGCTCCAGGTAGCCGTTTCCATGCCGCTGATGCCGGCGGGGTCGAAGACCTTGACCTCGCCGACCTGCGACCGGCGTTGGAGCGTGGCCGCCATGAGGTCGGTCCTGACCGACGACACGATGGCCGGGCCGTGCCATGCCTTGACCCCGACGATGAGCCCGAAGGTCTTGCCCGACTGGGTGGCCCCGAAAACGGCCACGGCGCCACGCACCCCGCGTCGGCGTCGGAACACGCCAGCCTCGGTCGACAGGTAGCGCCGACCCCAGCGGGCCAGCACGAAGCGATTGGGCATCGGACGCGTCGTCAGCAGCGGTGCCAGGTCGCGGGTGCGAGCGAGACGAGGCTGGGTGTCGACGCCGACCCGTCGGCGATTGTCCACGGCCTCGTGGCGTCGGCCCGAACGGGCCAGGATCACCGCGGTCACGCCCAGGAGGGCGGCGATGATGACGCCCGCGCAGGCCCAGTAGGCAACCGGGCCGGGCAGCCGGGATGCTGCCGGCTCGCTCCACGCCCGGCGAGGATCGCCCCAGTGGTCGGGCATCGCCGCGAGGGCGGAGACCGTGTCGGCGGCACTGGCGCCCAGGGGCTGTCGGGTCGTCAGGACGGCGGCGAGGTTGGCGATGAGCCAGTGGCCGCCCACGATGACCGCGGCTGCCGCAACGGCCACGAGGATCAGCAAGTCGACGATGGGCTGTTCGGTGCTGGACTGGGTCTTCATCCGACGCTCACCGGCTCGGCCACGTCGATGGCCGCCGTCTTGGCCAGGCTCTTGTCCAGGGCCCTGACGAGATGGGCCAGCGGGTCTTCGTCATCGCCGATCCCGGGGGCGCCGACGACGGTGTAGAGGTGGTTCTCGTCGGTTCCCCGGGTCAGGCCCGTGTAGCCGAGCTCGGCATAGAGGGCGTCGTCGCCGAGGAGCAGTCCCACCTCGCACGTGAGGCCCTGGGCCTTGTGGATCGTTCGTGCGTAGGAATGGGCCAGGTGGTCAGAGACATAGTCGAGCGGGAGGTGGAGTTCCTTGTCGGCGCAGCGCACGTGCAGCGAGGTGGCGTCGGCGCCGGTGATCTCGCCGAGGTCGCCATTGAGGATGCCGAGGTCATAGCGGTTCTTGGTCGCCAGTACCTGGTCACCGATGCAGAACCGTTGCTCGTCGACCATGGCCACCAGCGGGCCCAGGCGTCCACCGGCCTCGAGGCAGGCGTGGGCCCGAGCGTTGAGATCGCGCACGTCGCTGCGGCGGATGGCGCCCATGACCACGTCGCGATTGGCCTGGTGATGGGCCACCAGTCGAGCACCATCTGATCCCTGAGCGCGTCGCTGTTGTGGGCGACGGTGACGTGGCCGTGGGCATCCAGGCGCCGCACCGCCAGCTCGGTGTGCCCGTCGCGCAGCGCGGCGACGATGAACCGCTCCTCGGGGTCGCGCTGGCGGCGGTTCTCCACCAGCTCGACCACCCCGACGCGCCTGGCCAGGGCGGGCAGCAGGCCGCCGGCGTCGATGGACGGAAGCTGCTTGGGATCGCCGACCAGGATCATCTTGGCCCCGGCCCGTCCCACCTCGTCGGCCAGGTCGGCCATGAGCCGAGTGCCCAGCATCCCCGCCTCATCGACCACGAGGACATCGCCGGCCCGCAGACGGCTCCGCCCGGCCTCGAGGGCGTTGTGGAGGGAGTGAGCGGTGGACGAGGCGATCCCCGAGCCCGACTGCAGCTCTCGTGCTCCCCGGGCCGCCAGGCTGACGCCCAGCACCCGATGGCCCGATGACTGGTACGCCTCCCGGACGGCGTCGAGGGTAAAGGTCTTGCCGGCGCCGGCTCGGCCGATGACCACGTCCAGCGGACGACCGGCGAGGCAGAGTTGTTCGACCATGGCCCGCTGCTCGTCACTCAGCGACGGTCGGGCGTCCATGGTGGCGGCCACGGCGCGGGGATCGGCGGCGAGGCCGGGTCGAGCTGGACCGGTGGCGAGAGCGACCACCCGGGCCTCGGCGGCGAGAATCTCCGGTGTCGACCATCGCTCGGCGGACAGCGGCACGGCCTGGTCCGACGCCAAGTACGCCTCGCAGCGCCCGGTGATCTCGTCGAGACTCGCCCCCTGGCGGGCGGATCGGGCGCACGCACGGATGGCATCCCGGCGCACGAAGCTGGCGTCTTCGTCGGTGAGCGCCGTGGCCAGCTCGACATCGGCGGCCCGCAGCTCGGGCACCCGTGGCACACGCGTCACCCGGGTCAGGTCGAAGCGGAGGTCGCCGGCGCGCCGGCGCCATTCGGTGCGCAGCTCGGCCTCGGTGATCCCGGTGGGCTTGGGCTTGCGGGTGGCCAGCGTGGCCAGGCGGGCGGACTCGGCAGAATGGCCGCCGACCCGCTCCATCTCGGCCACGATCTCGGCCCGACGGCGGGAGAACGCCTTGCGCATCTCGCCGCTGATGCCCACTACCTCGGCCACCCCGTGACGGTCCATCTCGTCGAACACGAGGCCCAGCCGGGTGGCCAGCTCCCGGCGCAGGCAGGCCTGGAACACGGCCTCACCGGCGTAGCGCTCGCGGTACAGGGCCCGGGCGTCGAGGGCGGTGCGACGACCGTCGGGGCCCTCGGCCACGTTGAACACGGTCCAGTGCAGGTGGATGCCCGGGTCGCCGAGCCGGCTGGTGCGGTGCAGGAAGACTGCGCCCATGAAGCCGGTGCCGGGTTCATGTTCGACGCCGGCGTGGCCCCGACGCACCAAGCAGGCGTTGGCCTCCAGGTAGCGCTCGACCTCGTCGCGCGCCGCGTAGAGCGCTGCTTCCACCTCGGCGGCGTCGTGGTCGCTGCCGAGGGCCCAGACGAGCGACACCGACTTCGACGGCGACAGCGTCAGGTCGAAGCCGGCGACTTGACGCCGGTGGATGGTCATGGGCGAACCGTCGGGGGCCTCGCCCCGGAAGGCGGCGGCCAGGGCCTGGCGATCGGCGACGCCGGTCAGGCCGTCGGCGGCGGCCAGGCGACCGACCCAGCGTCCCGGCGACGATCCTGACTCTGAGAGATAGTCCTCTCGGCCGTCGATGACCTCGACCTCGTAGTAGTCGAGGTCCTGGCACTTGGCGATGGACAACACGGCGGCGCTCCCTTCGCACCTCGGTGCATTGGTGTGAAAGTTGTTGATCTGTCCGGCGGGCGAGTTCCAGCGGCTTGCGAGCCGCTGCGACCGGCCGGTTGGTAGGCCCATCGGCGACGACGGGAGAGGGTTTGGAGCTAGGCCGCGGAGGGGCCGAGGAGGTCCTCGATGAAGCGGACCAGGGCGGCCCGGGGGACGCGCTTCTGCCGACCGAACCAGACGAAGGGCAGGCCACGTTGACCGCCGCTGCGTTCCCACTCGACGGTCAGCTCGTAGGTCTTGGACCGGCCGAGCTGCAGCACCTTGGCGGCCTGGCAGACGGTCAGGAAGGGGGGAAGGTCATCCAACACGGCTCACCTCTGGGTACTCGTGGGACTTGTTGCTCCACTACGGGTGCGCCCGAGGCTGCTTTCGGACAGAAAAGTTTTCCGGGCGGCGCAAATGCTTCCTACTGTTGTGGAGCTTGACAGTGTGCGGTATCATGGTTACGTTGTCAAGCACAACCTCACGGATTAGGAGGGGACCATGGTCCGAGCCCGCAAGAAGGCCGCCCCCGCCGGCGAGTCCTCGACGGCCGGCGCCGCCACCGATGGCCGCGTCGACGTCAACGCCGTCGTGTCCTACAACCTCAAGGCCATACGCGAGCGCCGCGGTTGGACCCAGCAGTACGTCGCCGAGCGCCTGGCCACGCTGACCGACCACCTGCTTCCCCAGGCATCCATCTCGGCCATGGAGCGGGGGTTCGACGGTGAGCGCCGTCGGCGCTTCGACGCCCACGAGCTGTACCTGCTGGCCATGGTGTTCGACGTGCCGGTGCTCTACTTCTTCCTCCCGCCGCCCGACCCCGGGCTGAGCGAGCTGGCCGACTCCCACCGTCCGGTCTCCGAGCTCTATGCCACCGTCCTCGGCCACGACTGGCAGATGGAGCCTGTCGACGACCGACTCGCCGAGATCAACATCAACAACCCCGACGCCTCCGACGCCGTGCTGGCGGCGATCTTCGGAGCAGAGGGGGCGGCTCGGAACTGGCACGAGAGCTTCCGCACCTGGCGCAAGAAGCGCCTCAACCAGGTCACGCGCGAGTATGGCGACCGCCTCGACGAAGTCGCCGAGTTCCTCACGGAGTTCGCAAGCCGCATCACGGCGTTGGGCCCCAGCGCGTACCTGCAGTCTCAGGCCTACCGGGAGGGCGAGAGCGTCTCGGTCCTCGACGAAGCGGAGGGGTGATCAATGCGTGGGTCGGTGCTGAAGAGAGGCGACCGCTGGTACGTCAAGATCGAGCTCGACCCCGACCCCGCCACCGGACGACGGCGTCAGAAGTGGCACTCCGGCTTCGGCACCCGGCGGGACGCCGAGCGGGCGCGGGTCGACCTGCTTTCGAGACTGGACCGAGGCGAGTACGTCGAACCGTCGCGCCAGACGGTCGCCGAGTTTTGCGCCGAGTGGCTGAAGGCGATCGAGTCCACGGTCCGTCCGGCGCCGGCATGGCCGGCGCCATCGGCCGCCGGGTCAACAGCCGGTACGGCATGGAGGGCCTGCCGTGGGAGACGCGGTGGCGCCACATCGACCCCACGGATGAGACGAAGGGCACCGAGACCCTGATCTCTCCTGAAGTGGATCTGCAAGATCATCCGCGACCTGTAGGACTGGGCGGACCCACCCGGCTCGGTGCCGGGTGGGTCCTCGTGGCCGCAAAACGTCGTCAGACCAGGCCCATACGGTATTGCCCATGAGCGAGACGGCCGCGGCGAGGAAAACGTTCGCGCCCCTGTACGTGGAGCTGGTTCGAGTGGCCAACTACCGCGGCATCGAGTCGTGCGAGATCGAGCTTGAGCCGCGTCTGACTTTGCTTGTCGGTCGCAACAACGCAGGCAAGTCGCGCGTCCTGCGCGCTCTGGGCATCGCGCTCGGTGGCCTACCAGCCGAGCTAGACGATCTCACGATTGGATCCGCTGCGCGGGCCACGATCGACCTCGTGGTGGCTCCGCCGGCGCCGGCGACCACCACCGATGAGGAGGTCTTTGACAAGGCGGTCGCGCAACGGCTGGGGAGCATTCAGACCCTGCGGGAAGAACCGCTCAGAGAGCGGTTCGCGTGGCGGACAACGATCCGCCGATCGGCGGAAGGCCTCGGAGCGCGCGCGGACATGCAGCTCCTGACGTTCGACGACACCAAGCAAGCGTGGGTGCTACAGCAGAACGCTCCAGGGCTCACTCGAGACCAGCGGTCGCTATTCGCAGCTGATCTCGTTGAGACGAAGCGGGACCTTGTGGAGGAGCTGACGCGGCGGGGATCCGCCGTCCGACGAGTGCTCAGCGATCTCGAAGTGGACGACGCGACGCGTGCCGACCTCGAACATCGGCTCCGCGAACTCAGCGGGGAGATTGTCGGTCAGAGCGCGACACTCAACGCAGTCAAGGCAGCTCTCGACGAGCTCGAAACCCTCATCGGGATCGGAACCCCCTCCCTTAACCCGCTGCCGATACGGCTCGAAGAACTGTCCCGATCCGTGGCGATCGACCTCGATACCGGGTCCGGAGCACTGCCGGTCCGGCTGCATGGCGCTGGAGCTCGGAGCCTGGCTTCGCTGCAAGTTCAGGGGGTCCTGTACGAGCGTCGCCTCGGCGTCGACGGCCCGACAATGCGGCCGCACCCCATGACGCTGATCGAGGAGCCAGAGGCTCACCTCCACCCGCAGGCAAGCCTCGAACTTGCCGGACTCCTCTCCGCTCTCGCTGGCCAGATAGTCGCAAGCACACACTCGTCTCACCTCGTGAGTGCTGTCGATCCTCGATCGATCAGGCTGATCCGACAGGACAGCGGGACCTCAGTTGTGGTCGACCTTGGTCCGGTTCGTGCTCCTGACGAAACCACCCATCGCGCTCTCCGGCCAAGCACTCACGCCGCCGAGATGGAGAAGCTCAAGCGCCTGGTGGAACGGCCATTCGGCGAGCTGTTGTTCGCTTCCGCAATCGTCATCGGAGACGGCGCCACCGAGCGCGCGTTCTTGCCCTTGGTGATCCGACACGCGCTGGGGAAGAAGGCGCACGGTGTCTGTGTCATCGACCCAGAGAGCATGGCTGGTCCTCTCGCTCATGCTGCAGTGAAGTTCGCAAAGCTCGTCGACATCCCATGGGTGCTGTTCAGCGACAGCGACGGAGCTGGGAAAGCAGACGCGCAGGGTCTGGTCGACCAACATGCCGGTGGCGACGCCACGCATCTCGTCTGGATCGTGAGCGACGGTGGCGACGGACCGGTCGAGGGCGCCATCGAACGCATGCTCATCGCCTTCGACGAGCCGCTCTGCCATGCCGCCTGCATGGACATCCGGCCCGATCTTGATGCCAACCAGCCCGCCCTCGAATTGCTCAAGCAGCTGAAGGGCTCGGTCGGAACATGTCTCGCTCGACGACTGATCGAGCAGCACAGTGATCACAGCCAGTGGCCCACCGCACTTCGTGATCTCATTGAGCGCATCGATGACGCCCTGGAGCCATGAGGATCGTGCCGATCTCGCCTGACCACCAACTCAGTCCCGAGCAGGAGGCGGCTGTTCGAAGTGATGCGCCAGCGATCGTCGTCGTCGCGAGCGCCGGCAGCGGCAAGACGGAGGTCGTCGCCAGGCGGGTTGAGCGACTCCTGACCGACTCCCCGGAGGACTCCTTCCGGGTTCTGGCTCTCTCGTACACACTCAAGGCTGCGGACGAGCTCGCCACTCGTTTTCGTGAGCGATTGGGCGAGCTGCATCGGCGCGTGGACACCAACACGGTTCACGGCTTCGCACATTCGCTGCTGCGCCAGCACGGCACACGAATCGGCCTGCCAGTTGAGCCAGAGGTTCTTGTCCGTGATGAGGACCGCGCCGAGCTGCTGGCTCGATGGCTGGAGACGGAGGGGCGTCCGGTACCGGATGACCTCGTTTCGGTGTTTCAGCGGCTCGATCTTGCGCGCGCACGTGAGCAGTCGGCGCCCCTTCTCGCCGAATGGGAAGCAGCCCTGTCAGCCGCTGGGGCGCTCGACTACGCCAGCATGCTGAATCGAGCAAGCGAGCTCCTTGAGCTGCAGTCTGCTCAACGACAGCTCGCGCGGCTGTACGGCCACGTCATCGTGGACGAGGCACAGAACCTGACCGCGTCGCAGTACACGCTGCTGACCACGCTCGTAGGTTCCCCTGACAGCGACCACCTGCCTGCGATGGTCGTTGGTGATGACAAGCAGTCGATCGTGAGCTTCGCGGGCGCTGACCCCCTGCTCATCGAGCGATTCACGAGTGCCTACGGCGCGGCTCGGTTCGAGCTTCGCCAGAACTTCAGATCCGCAGCCGCGATCGTGAGGCTGGCGGAGGAAGTTGCCGAGGACCTCGGTCAACCGCGTCCCGACGGCGCCGAGGGGACCGCCTACGCAGCGATGGGCCTCATCGAGTTCCGCGAGGCTGCCGATGAGGACGCCGAAGGTTCTCTCGTGGCGGATTGGGCGCTGCGGTTGATCGGGGACGGCCTACCCGGCGACGCTCTCGCTCCCGGCGAAGCCACTCACGTGCGGCCTGACGACATCGCTGTTCTTGGTCGTTCAGCCGCTGCCCTGCGCGCCACCCGCGTCGCTCTCGAAGCGGCCGGGCACGTCCCGGCGACGGCGAGCTCGCCCGAAGACTGGCTGACCACGCTCGCCGGCAAGGTCGCTTTTGAGATGGTGTCGCTTCGGAGCGCCGCATCGCACCAGTCGACTCACTGGCAGTTGGCGCGTCTCCTCGTGACCGACGAGGAGAGAGTGCAAACACTGGATGGCCTCTACGCAGCCCTTGAGGAGCACCAAGACACCACCCTTGGGGGGCTGCGAGTTCTTTGCGAGGTCGACGACCCGCACGAGTTCATCGCAGTTCTTCGTGAGCTGAAGTTGCCGACCGACGCAGGCGACGCTTGGTTGGCATCGTGGGACGCGGACTGTCGTCAGCTCGTCGAAGCGTGGGACTTGTTCATCGCTGCGGCCGATGTGGCGTCCCAAACGTGGGGCAACTTCCGCTTGTTCGTTTCCCGACTACAGCGAGGTGACGACCTCGACCCCGGCGTTCGCCTCCTGACCATTCACAAGGCACAGGGCCGGGAATACCGAGCAGTTGCCGTTGTGGGGCTGAACGAGGGACAGCTCCCCGACTTCCGTGCGACGACAGACGACGACCAGGTAGCCGAACTGCGCACCTTCTATGTCGCCGTGACGCGCCCAACTCGGCTCTTGCTGCTCACCAGACCGATGTCACGCGAGACGCGGTATGGATCACGCAGCTCGGATCCGTCACCATTTCTCGCCTACCTGAGCAAGGGAGAATGACGCCTCCCGATCGTCTGAGGAAATCAGGCCGGCGGGCTCGGCTTCCGCTCGGCCCGGGTGGGGGACCGCTGGGGCGTCCGGTGGCAGCGCCAGGCGACCGGGCGGCAGCGCCAGAACCTCGGTCTCGGCGTCGCCGATCGCAACGAGGAACTGGAACTCCGGCGCGTCGAGCAGCTCGACGAGCGGTCGGTACTGCGCTCCAAGCGCGGTCACGTCAGCTCCCCACCCCGAGAACCATCGGTGCCGCTGCTCGCTGATCCCGTCAATGACCTCATGGTGCCGCCGCAGGCCGTCGAGGTGGGTGCCGAGGTCGTCCAGGACGACCTGCGCGGTGACGGTGTCGCCGTGGGCGATCGCGTGCTCGGCCCGGAGTGCCGCCGTCTGCGCGGCGATGGCGTGGACCTGGTAACCGGCTGCGAGCTCGGCGATGGCCGCTCCGCGGTCACGGGCCCCGGGTTCCCGGGGCTGCTTCTTGGTCGCCGCGTCGGCCTCTCCGAGGACCAGGTCGCGGATGCGATCTGAGGCGGAGGCTTGGCGAGCCAGATCGTGGTAGCAGCCCACCACCCGCTGGAGCAGGGTATCCGGCCAGTCGGTCGGCTCGTTGGACAAGGCCCGGATGCGGCTGACCAGGCTGCGGGCCTGGTCAGCGGCGGCCAGTGCCTCGCTGACCTGTCGCTGGTGCACGAGCGAGACGATCTTGCCCACGCGTTCGACCTTCATCGTCAGGATGTACTCGGCGAGCGCGGCGGCCGCGACGGTGGCCAGCTCGGGGGCGAGCGTGACAGCGGTGCCGCCGACAACGACGGCCTTGGCGCCGACCTGGCCGCAGGGGCCGGCTGCCTGTGCGACAGGTCGCCCGCCGGCCGTGAGCCACTTCGTCCCACGAGGGGCCCGGACGACCCAGTAGCCGGCCTTGCCGGCGAGGGCACCAACGAGGCGCTGATTGCCGGCGAGGCTGGCCAGTGCCCGGGCGACAGGGCCAGCGACGGTGGCCAGCTCGCCGTGCTGGTGGGCGGCGATCAGCGTGTCGTCGAGGCGCTCCAGGAAGGACACGACGATCGCGGGATCCAGCCCCGCTGGCATCGCCTCGCCAACCGCAGACGGCTCCAGCGCGGCCAGCGCGACCTCCGGTCGCCAGACTCCCGCTGAGCTGGGTACGAGGGCGCCCGAGCTGGGCACCCGCACGAGCGCGCTGCTCCCTGACGCCACCCGACCGACTGATCGTCGACCGAGTCCGAACGCGACCGCAGCGACTAGCGCCACCGAGCCCAGCGCCGCGACTGCCTCGACCGTCCACTCGATGCTGCCGAGAGCGTTCACTTGTCGCCCTCGCTCTCCGAGGATCCCGCGGCGACCCACAAGGCGGCGGCGGCGTCGGCGTCGAGCTGGGCGAGAGCGATGATCGCCTCGGCCATGGGCGCGTCCACCTGGCCGATGCGAGGGCCGATGTCGAGCACGCTGATGTTGGCGAGCCGGCCGCCCCACAGCCAGCCGGGGCCACGAAGGCCTACGGCCTGGGGTTCCGGGATGCCCACACGGGGGGTGCCGTCCTGGTAACGGGGGTTCGTGGTCAGCCCCATCGTCGCCCAGTGGCCGTTCTCTCGGCGGATCAGGACCGCCGGGCGCCGCTTGCCGCTGGTACAGCGGTTCTCCAGGGCGTTTAGCAGGTTGACGATGACGACGTCACCGGCGCGTCGGGGGCCGTCGTCGTACGGCGAGGTCATTGGATGCATCTGCTGAGCTCCTAACGCTTGTTTGTGTTCCCCGCCGGCTAGCCCTTGTCCGGGTAGCGAGGCGCTGGATGTCACCGTCGCGCTGAGATAGCTGGTTGTCAAGCCCGATGTCAGGCCCTACGATCCGGTTTATGGCCACCCCCGACGATCGCAAGCCGTTCCCCGCCCGGCTACCCGCCGAACTGCACGAGGCTCTGAAGGCACGGGCGAAGGAACTGCCTGATATCACGATGAATGACCTCGTGATACTCGGCATCCGCAACGTCCTGGAGGGTGCGGAGCTCACCGTCGTGACCGACTCCGAGATGACCGACGCGCGAACCGATCTCGTGGTGTCCGCGATCGGTGGCGAGGTCGGTGCGCTCAAGGGCGCAGCGCAGCACTTCGTGAACCTCGGCCGCGCGAACCTTGCGAGCCTCCTGTACTGGATGTCTGCGGAACTGATCGCGAGAACGGATCCGAAGCTGGCAGCGAAGGAACTGATCAGAAGCGCCGACTCGACTCCACGCCACTCGCGGCCGATCGCCATCGCATTGCTGAGAGCCGCCCTCCAACACAACCCGTCCAGCGAGGTCGCCAAGAACCGCCTCGGTCAACTCCTCTACTTCGAGGGCGACTACACCGGCGCGGTAGAGCACCTGGCGTCAGTTCGCGATCGCGACAACCACGCGAAGCTGTTCCACGGGTGGGCGTGCCTTGAGCTGGCAGTCGGCCAGGGAAACCGCGCGGCGATGACTCGCGCACGGGAGGAGATCGTGAACGCCCTCGAGGCGTGGGCGTTCGGCGAGCGGGACCCGCGAAGCCGAAGCAGCTGGCTCAAGCAGGTCGCAAAGCTGGCGGCCAAGGGCCCGGAGTACCGACAGACCGTCGAGGAACTCGTCGCCTACGCGAACGACAACACGTCATGGAACCCGATCTCCAAGACGGACGTCGCGAACACCGACGAGAGTGCCGACGACAGCGATGTCGAGGCGTTCGGGAGGGGTCCGGTAAAAGTCCGGTAGAAGTCGGGCCTCCGAACGGCACCCGCACTACCGCTGACGTGCACGTACTGAGTGGGCGAGGGGGGACTTGAACCCTGCGGCAGTAAGGCTCCCGAGATAGCGGTCGCCAGCCAGCCGGACAGAGCCAGCTGCTGGCCCCCAGCCGGCTCATTCAGCCGGATGCCAGCTCCCTTCCCTACAGCGAGGAGGCTCATTGTGTCGGCGGCGGTGCCCCCCAATCCAACGGTCTTGGGTGATTCGTGTCGATGATGACCCGACGTAGCCAGCAACGTAGCCACAGTCGATGCTCGAACGGGTCGAGACGGCTGCAGTCGGTGCGGCAGCGTCTGGCACTCGGGCGGACGGTTGAATCCCTGCCGACCTGCACGTTCGTACCGAACGGTCCGTCATCGAACGTCACGAACCGGCGCTGATCGGGACCGGTTGTGCACCGGCAGTGCTGCTTTGCAAGCAGGGGGTCGTGGGTTCGAGTCCCATCGTCTCCACCTACAAAAGTGCTGGTCAGAGCGTTGTGAGAGCAACGCTCACGACCGTCCGACGGTCGGCGTGACCTTCACGTGACCTAAGCGTGACCCAAGCATCCGCGCGGTTCAGCACCGTCCATAACGGATCAGCACGCTCCGCGCGTGCTGGCGGGCGCGAGTTCGGCCGCCTGCGTGGCGTGATCGCGTCGTACCATTGCGTTCGTGAGCGCGGTCGAGCCGAACGCGGAGAAGGAGCTCGTCGTGGCCGACGATGGGAGCATCCCGGCCGAACAGCTCGCGCGCCTCGGCCTGCGCCCTGGCGCTCACCTGCGCGTCGTCGAGGCCGTCGCCGGTGAGCCCGGCGAGCTCGAGGGTTCACTCCCCGACCTTCCCGATCTCGACTGGGAAGACTTCGAGCGGGGCAGCGAACTGGCGCAACGCGACCTCAGCGGCGCGTGAGGGTCGTCGCGGACTCGCACGCGATCTTCTGGCACCTCCAGCGTTCGCCGAAGCTCTCCGCACCAGCGGCGCAGGCCCTCAGGGAAGCGGGCACTCGCGAAATCGTCGTGTCTGTGGCGACGCTGGTCGACCTCTGGTACGTCACCCAGACCACGCAGGCGATCACCACGGCCGACCTCGCCCTCGTGCGCGCCGCGCTCGAGGTGTCGGCTCGGGTCGATCTTCGGGTGATCGACGCGGCCGTCGCCGACGCCTATACGGCCATCCCTCGCTCAGTACTGAGGGACCCGTGGGACCGGTTCATCGTCGCAACCGCACACGCGCTGGAGGCTCCCCTCGTGACTCGTGACGCCGCCATCCAGAAGGCGCAACTCGTCCAGACGATCTGGTGACGACCTGAGTCTCAGGTCGGAGTTATCGCCCGCCGTACGAGCGCTTCGTAGTCCTCGATCGCTCCTGGGAGCAGGCGTATGTGCACGATCCGACCGGCTGGCTTTTCGGCGATGTCGCCGACCTCGGCGACTGCCGGCGCGTCGGTGTCGCCGACAAGAACGATCGCGCCGGGCTCGATCAGCGAGGGATCCGTGGCTTCGTGCAGGAAGGTCCACACGCAGCCGGTCTCGTCCTCGTCCATGAGGTCGCAGGTGATGTCGAGGGGGAGGCGGTCCCGTAACTCGTGGTCCGCCGGCGGCTCGCTCATGAGGTGACGGGTCGCTCGCCCGCTGCGCTGTCGCGGAACCGGAGCACGGCGCCGCCGACCTCGTCCTGGGCGGCGAGGATGCGGTCGATCCCATCGGCGATCGCTTCGTCGCGCTTGGCCGTCGCGTGCTGGTACCGCAGCGCGGCGCACCTGCGGGGGCCGACGAGCGGTACGACAACGTGCACGTCGGACTACAGCGGGTCGGAGAGGTCGTCGATCTCATCCCCGGCGACACGGCGGGGGCAGGCTGGTCGTTCGAAGTCACAATGAAGCATGTCCCTGGCGGCCTCGACTTCGGAGGCCCGTTCGTTCACGGCCGTCGGGGAGACCGCTTCATCTACCTCAGCTGGGGTCAGGTCGCCGCAGGCGAGTTCCAGATGTTCCGACGCGCCATATTGCACTTCGCCGACGCCGCCCCGGAGGCGCTCGCCTCGGCGGCTCGGACCGGATCCCTGCGTTTTCGGGTCGTGATGACCGACCCGTGTGGGAACCCGCGCTGCGCCAGGGTTCGACCGCCCGACGCGGTCTTGGACCAGCGCGACCATATAGGCGCCTTCGGGCATGAGGCCTTCTGCGCATCGTCGAGGGCTTCGGCGGGAGGCGTGGCTTCTCTGAGTGGGCGCGCGTGCTTCGGCAGGATCAGTCGTAGGCGCGAATGGCGCGGACGTTGAGGGAGACCATGGCGATCCCGGAGACGGCAACGACAGCGAAGCCCCTGCCGATCGTCGCCCAAGCGAAGTCCTCAAGGATAAGGGAACGCAGCGCTTCCATGATGTAAGTGACGGGGTTGAAGGTCGCCGCGACCTCCATCGGCCGAGTGAGCAGGTCGCGAGGGACGAAGTTCGGCGTCAAGAACAGCAGAGGGAAGAACACCAGCGAACCCGACTGGGTGGCGGCGGCACTGCGCGACTTGAGCGCGATCAGCTGCACGAACCCCGAGAACACGACCGACCAGGACGCCGCCAGCACCAGCAGCAGGACGAAGCCGAGGACCCCGCTGGCGACCGAGATGCCGAAGGGCAGCGCCACGAGCACGAGCACGGCCGAGATAGCCACGATCTTGGCCCCTTCCGCCGTTAGGCGGCCGAGCACGATGGCCGTCCGTGATACCGGCGCGGCCCGGAGCTTGTCGAAGTACCCACCCTCGATGTCCTCGACGAGGAAGAGGGCTGCGCTCCCGAACGAGGCGGCGAGCAGTATTGCGCTGGGCAACTGGAAGGCGGCGTAGTTCTGGCCCTCGAGGAACGAGGTGGCCCCGGTCGGGAAGATCCTGGCGGCCTGGCCGACGTTCACCACCAGGAAGAAGAGCGGGATGAACACCGTTGGGAACAGCGACTCGGGCGTGCGCAGTGCCTCGCGGATGGCCCGCCGGCTCAGCTGCCAAAACTGGGTCACAGCACCTCCTGCACCTGGCCGGCGGTGCGTTCGCGGGTGCGTCCGGTTGCGTCGAGGAAGACGTCATCCAGGGTCGGGTCATGGTCCAAAGACCGCCGTTGCCGGAGGTCGGCCTTCAGCTCGTCCGGAGTTCCCTCGCGTACGATGAGGCCGTCGTCGATGATCGCCAGCCGGTTGCAGAGCTGATCGGCTTCCTCCAGATACTGCGTGGTCAAGAATACCGTCGTCCCCTGGGCGTTGATGCGTCGCATCTCCTCCCACACGGTGAGCCGGCTGGCGGGGTCGAGGCCGGTCGTCGGCTCGTCCAGGAAAAGGACCTGCGGTTGGTGCACGAGGGCCGACGCCAGATCGAGCCGGCGCTTCATGCCCCCCGAGTAACCCTTGATGCGCCGGTCGGCGGCATCGACAAGATCCACCAGTTCGAGCAGTTCCTGGGCCCGGTCGGCGGCACGAGTCGACGAGATGCCGAACAGCCGGGCTTGCAGGATGAGCAGTTCACGGCCGGTCTGGCGCGGGTCGAGACCCGCCTCCTGCAGCGCCACCCCGATACCGCGACGGGCGGCGTCCGGATCCGCAGTCACGTCGACCCCAGCGACGCGCGCCGAGCCCGATGTGATGGTCATCAACGTGGTCAGCATTCGCACGGTGGTCGACTTTCCGGCGCCGTTCGGCCCGAGGAAGCCGAAGATCTCACCCGCGGCCACGCGGAGATCCACGCCCCGTACGGCGTCCACCGTTCCGCTCCGGCCACGGAACCGCTTGACCAGCTGCTCGGCTTCCACGGCGACTGACACTTGGCTCGACCCTACCTCGGCCCCTTGGGCGATCTTTCGGAGAGGGGTGGCCGCTCGCAGCAGGGGCTCGCGGCAAGAGGCTCGGTAACGGTCCGGAGCGCACGGAGTGCCCAGGCGAGAGTGCCGTTCCTGCTTGAGGTCGGCCCCCGCTGAATTGCGGCGTTGTTCTGGGCCGCCTCTGCCGCCAGACCCCTGTCTGTCGGACTGGGAGCGCCCGCACGGGCACTACGCGCCGTCGTAGGCGGCCTTCGGGCAGTATTCGCCTATGACGACACTCGTGGTCCTTGATCAGGGCGGGTTGATCTCCATCTCCTTCGATGACCTTCTGAAGTACCACGGCAGGAGCTCGATCGCCGGCGTCGCCCACGCCTTCAAAGCGATGGAGCGCGCTTTTCCACTGCTGTCCCCTGGTGAACCGCCGGAGCGCTATGACATCACTGTCGAGAGCGGGTTCCTCGGCGGAGGCGCACGCGACGCGTTCGAGATGGTCACCCGGGCGGTCACGGGCGACCGTTACCGGCTGGCGTCCGAGTCTGCCGGGGCCGAGGCTCCAGAGGCTCCGGGAGGCCACTTCTTCTTCCGTCTCGGCTACCGGGGAACAGTGGTCGACCTGGTCGCGCGGGCCGGCCTCGTACCGGAAGAGTTCCTCCAACTCGCCTGCAGGGAAGCCCCGACGCCGGCCGAGGCCGTTCGCGCCCAGCAGCTCAAGGAGGAGATGGCTGAGCGACTCTTGAGCTTGCCGGCGGACGAAGTCTATGACGCCAACCTCCACTGACGGGTGCGCCGAATCGAGCGCATGAACGTCACGACACACCATGGTGGCGCGACGGGCGGCTCGCAGCGAGGTGCCCGGGCAGGACGTGCCGAACCCGGTCGATGGCTTGGCGCGCTTGCCAGGCGGTATCGACGGGCCGGCGGTCTTACCGACCGGTCGCCGTCGGCCGCGAACAGGGCAGGCTCGTCAGATGGCCTCAGCTAGGGCTCCCGAGGAGCGCGCCGTCGGACGTCTAATCAGATCCGACGTCGACAACCTCTCGGCGATCAACGTCCACAACGATCGTTCTCCGCCACGGCTCGGGCGGCTGCCATCCGTCCGGTGGCTCGAATGCCAGCGTGACGCGGGCGGCTCTGCGGGGGACTCGACCGCCAAGGTCACGTTCGCCGTGCACACTCTCGCCGCCGCGGGTGTCGAAGCCGCCCGTGTTGCTGCTGTCGTACTCGGTGCCTCGATCGTCAGTTGCGTGAAGGGTCCAGTACCAGAAGAAAGGGCCCTTGGTCTCCTGTTCCTCGGCACTGATCCCTGGGATGAACTCGTAGTGGAACACGGCGCCGGAGTGGCGCAACTCCAGGCCCCGAGCGATGACTCTGTGACCATCGACGAGTTCGCCGAGGTCAATGTCGAACGCGACATCGATGCGCCGGCCCCAGCGGCTCATCTGCGCGAGGAACCGCTCCGTAGCGTCTCGGGGAGGCACGCCAGGCATTCCGAGGAGCCTGCCATGTCGTTGCCGCGAGGTGCAGATTTTTCGTTCCGTGGAGCGGCGTTGGAGGGGATGGGCCGGAGCTCATCCCGGGTGAGCGGGAAGTGCCGAACCCGGTCGGGCGCTCGCGGCTGCCCACGATCGGTATCGCGCAGACGACGAGATTACCGATCGCCCTGGGTTCGCCCGGCGCGCTGGGGCGGCACGCAGGCGATCCTCGCCCGGCAGGATCGGGCGATGTCGTCGGATGGAGTCGTCTTCACGGGACGGGCCAATGTCCCGACGTCGGACACCTGGCGGCTCGACGCCTCGATCCCGTTCGCAAGTCTTGCGGTGTCAGGCAGCGCGGTGACGTTGAGGTGGTTTTTCGTCAGCCACGCCGACGTCGACCTATTTGGCGGACGCAGCCGACATCAGTCAACCGCCGTGGCCTCGATCTCGACCATGAGCTCCGGGAACGCGAGGCGGGCGACGCCGAGCAGGGTCCCGGGCGGGGCTACGCCGGCGGCTGCGAACCGCTCGGTCATCGGTCCGTAGTTCGCGAAAAACAGATCGACGTCGGTCGTGTAGATGTTCAGCCGCACCACGTTGGCCAGCCCCATGCCTGCCTCCCGCAGCACCGCCTCCAGGTTGTCGACGGCCATCGCGACCTGCGCGCCCATGTCGTCGGCGTGCTGCGGCTGTCCTTCTGCTGACATGGCGGTCTGACCGGCACAGAACAGTGTTCGATGGTGACCATCGACGATCTCGCCTTGGTTGAAGCCCATTTCGACTGACCATGGCCACGGATTGACGGGGGTCCGCTGAATCTTCATGCGAGACGACGCTAGTACTTTCGACGGTCGGGCAGGGTGCCGCCAGAAACTCGTCGGAGTCGGCGGGGACGAGACGCCACGGCCGTCGGTCGAGGCCAAGGCCTCCCGGTGCCGATGCGTGGCCAACTGGCCCATGCACAGGCGGACGAGGTGTGCGAGCTGCCCAATCGGTGACTCCGGGCCTACTGCCACCCTTCGTACGGCAACCAGGATGTGCCGTGGTGCGTCGGTCGCGGCCTCCGGCCACCCGAGCGGCAACGACTGAACGCGCTCTTACTGCTTGGTCGCCCCACGCCGTCCTACGCCGTGACTTCCGAGCTGTTCGTTGGATGGTAGGAATCGCCTGTGGCTGCCCCGGCCCAGGCTCCCGTCATCGCTCCCATCTGGAAGCGCGGGTTGGCGGGCCTGATCGACTCCCTGCCGTTCTTCGTCCTAGCCCTCGCCCCGCCAAGACCTACGCACTGAACTCGCCGGCCAAGGCGTGGATTCGGCCCAGCCGCTATGGCATTAGCCCGGATTCTCGAACAGCGAAGCGGGTTCGAGAATCCGAGTTAGGCGGGGCCTATCACATCGCACTGACGGCGAAGCGTGGCCAGACCCTTGGCCAGATGGTCCTCGGAATTCGGGTCGTGGACGCGAAGACGGCGACACTGCCAACCCTCAAGCAGTCGGCCGTGCGCTGGGCCGTGGCCGTGGTTCCTGATCGTGTCGCCCAGCTGGTGCCTTTGTCGGCGAGAGTTGAGTTGAGACCACGCTGGAGGTCATCACGGACCTGCAGCCCGAGATCGACCGATTGACTCACCGCCATGAAGACGATCGCGACACGCTCAACAAGGAACTGATGAGCCTCTTCAACGAGGCCAATGTGAATCCGATCGAAGCTTGCCTGCCCGTCCTCCTTCGGGCACTGCCTGGCCTCGCCATCAGCTGTGCTCTCTATGCTCCTGCGCTGCAGGGGCCGCAGCGCCAAGCGCGTCATGACCGACTCGCCGGGACCGTCGTAGTCGAAGGACGCGGAGCGACCCGATCTAGCGTGTAGAACACCGGTCGCATGTCGGCGCCGTTGAAGGCGCTGCGGCCCCCGAGGCGACGCCCGACCTGCATGGAGGGGATCGGCGGGTCGCTTACCTGACCAGAATGCCGCCTCTGCTCATAGGCGGCGGGGGGCTACCCAATGCGTCCCCTACGTCCGGTCTGGATCGCTATTTCGAGTTCGTCGAGTCGCAAGCTCGCCACAACACCCTGCTGGCCACCGCGTCGGTGCCGAGCGGCGTTCTCCCCCACCGGTCAGGGACCAGCCAGCGCCATCGGCTCAGCGCCCCTCGCCGGCGACCATGGATCGGATGGGCTGGCGTCCAGAGGTAGGGACCGCGTGGGGGTGTCCTACGAACGAACGGATCTCGACAACCCGAATCTGAACCGGCGTCGCCACCAGCCGACGCCTCGCGCCTTTGGGCCAACCGAAACTCCTCTGTCTAAGATTCGGTCTCCGGCGCACCCGTGATGGCGGCGTTGTCCTACAAGGGGTGGTAGCCGGGCACCGTTTCGTGTGGCGAGTCGAGGTACACCTTGGCCTCGGGGGGTTGGCCGAACCGGCCGTGGCTCCAGCGGATCTCGATGTGGCCGTGCACGGTGTGTTCCGCCGAGGTCGCCCGCACCTCGTACACCGCGGACCACCGGACCCGGGGCTGGCCGCCCGGCTGGGGCGCAACGTCGAAGCGCCGGAGGCGGTACGCCTTGCGCCAGTCCCAGGGGGTGTCGATCCTGAGCCGCATGGAGCCGGCTGGACTGGTGCCGAGGACGAAGTAGGGGGCGGAGCCAATCCGAAGCAGCCGCCAGACCATCGTTTCGGCATCGCGCGAGCTGATACGGGCGCTCCACGACGCGGCGGTCGCCTCGGCGACGACGCGGCAGAGCCGTGCGTATGGCGCGACCGCCTCATCCGGCCAGACTCCCCGCAGTGCCCGGGCGAGGTGCCGCCGCTGCCCACGGACGAGGCTCGTGACGAGCGGTGGGAGCGCAACCCCTTCCACCACGGCAGCGCACGCCTCATAGAGCTCCTGGTGCTGGGCGGGGGCGACGCGCTGGTACCAGTCGCGGAGGTCGTCGACCGGGGCCTGGGTGAGCAGGCCCTCGACCAACCGGGCCGGGCTCGGATTATGGAGGACGCGGGAGAGGTACTTGCAGCTGACGAGGTAGACGTGATCGACACGGAGGTCGGACGGGACGACCTCGTCGCCCGGAGGCCGTCGTCCCCCTGTCCACTCGACGATCCTCGGGCGTCGGCCGTTCAGGGCGTCGGCGGCGGTGAGGAAGGCGCGGCCGTTGAGGAAGGCGTTGAGAAAGTCGGACTCGTAGAGGCCCGAGCGCCACAGCGCGACGAGCCGGTCCCAGTCGCAATCCGTGAGGCTGGTCAACGCCGCTGGGCGCCATTCGATGGTCGAGGCGAGGTTCTCGTCTCCCACCATGCCCAGGCCGGTGGCGAGCTCGGTGACGAACGTGCGATCGGACGGCACGTCAGCGGTTCGGGCGACCCCGAAGCGCGTAGTCGCGCAGGCGCTCCTGGTCGCCCGGGTCGAGCAACTCGACCAGGTCGAACACCGGTCGGCCGGGGCCCTTCAGCACATCGAGGGCGGCGTAGCCGACACTGTTGCGAGCGGGTGCGTCGGTGGTGACGAGGACGAGGGGAACGTCGCCGGAGCCCTCATGGAAAACGGCCGCCTTGCCGAGGGCCTTCCACAGCGTGTCCGTCCGCCTGAGGCCGGCGCGGCTCGAGGTGAACGCTCCCGAGACGTCGAAGGCCCACTCGTGCCCGGCCCGGTCGTGAGCCACGAAGTTGAGCTCGATCCCCAACCCCGGGACCTTGACGTCGGGGCGGACGTCGACGAACCCGCAGCCTTCCAGCAGGATGCGGGCGAGGTCCTTGGCCTGCCTGCCTTCCCGGACAGCTCGCGCCTGGAGGTCCTCGCCGTCGTCGGCCGACGAGACCGCCGGGAGGTGGACCCGGAACGGCGTGGCGGCGGGCGTCTCCTGTCGCCGGAGCCGCTGGGCTTCCTCGGCGATGCGTTCGTTGGCGCGATCGACGTAGGACCGGTCGGTGTCGAAGCCGATGAAGTGTCGACCGGTCCGTAACGCGGCGACGGCTGTGGTGCCCGACCCGATGAAGGGATCGAGCACGACGTCGCTCTCGTAGGTGTACAGGTTGATCAGGCGCATCGGCAGCCCGACTGGGAACGGGGCCGGGTGACCCACCCGCGTGGCGCTCTCCGGCGGGATCTCCCAAAGGTCGGTCGTGGCCTCCAGGAACTCGTCGCGTGAGATCGTCGCGGTCGACGGAAAACCGAGATCCAGACGCCGTTCCGCCTTCATCGCCCGGTCGAAGCGACCCTTACTGGCGATCACGATCCGCTCGGTGACGTCGCGCAGGACCGGGTTGGCCGGTCGCTGGAAAGTGCCCCAGGCGCAGGAGCCGCCGGCGGCGCGGCCCTTCCACCACACGACCTCACCTCGGAGTAGCAAGCCGAGACCCTGGAGGATCTCGGTCACGTCACCGGCGAGGGAACGGTACGGCCGCCGGCCGAGGTTGGCCACGTTCACGGCGATGCGCCCTCCGGGCTCGAGGACCCTCTTGCACTCCTCGAAGACGTCGTGCAGCAGCGCGAGGTACTCGAAGTAGGTACCGGGGACGCCGTTGTGACCGAGGCTCTCCTCGTACTCCTTGCCGGCGAAGTAGGGCGGCGACGTGACCACCAGAGCGATCGAGCTCGACTCGACGCTCGCCATCTTGCGGGCATCGTCGTGGTAGACGACATCGAGCTCGCCACGACGGACGACGGTCGTGTCGCTCGAGAGGTCGGGCGCGACGAACCGGTCGTAGAAGGCGGAGGCGTCGTGGCTCTCTCGCCGGGACGACCCGAAACGCGCCGTTGCCGTGGACTTACGCCTACGGCCGTTGCGCGGCTCCGGCAGGGCGGCAGAGGTCACGGTGTGTTCTCAGGCCGCTCGCCGGGCGGGGGCAGCCGGACGAGGAACTCCGAGACCGCCCGGGTCACGAGGAAGTTCACCGAGACGTCGCGAGTGGTGGCCGCCTCTCGGAGCTGGTCGCGAAGCGAAGCCGGCAGGCGGATCGCCGTTGCGACGCGCCGCTCGTCGTAGATCCTCGGGCGGCCCATGCACTGACGGTAGTGAGCCTGTGTGACGAACGGGCGGATACCGCGCGCAGAAATCCGCGGAATCTCGCAGGCTCGGGTACGACCTGACGTACCACGTCGGTGGTACGCGGACCGCCCGCCGGCGGCTGATGACGGCTCGGGTGACGCGTCGTAGCGTTGGTCCGTGACGACGCGTCGCCCGCTCGGGCCCGAGGGCGCCGCCACGGTTGTCCCGCTGGTGCCGGCGGTCCTCGTGCTTCCCCTCGTCATCGCCGCGATCCAGGTCGGCGGCACCGCGATGGCGAGCCGCAGGCAGTCCGATCGTTACGCCCTCGACCTGCTCGGCGTGGCCCTGCTCCTGGCCGGCCCGGCGGCTCTCGTCGTGCGTCGGCGGTTTCCGGCGACCGTCCTGGCGGTGACCCTGGCCTCCACCCTGGCCTACTCGGTCGTCGGCTACGCCCGGGGCCCGATCTTCCTCGCCCTGATCGTGGCCTTCATCACGGTGGTGAAGTCCGGCCGACGGTGGATCGCCCTCGCCGCACTGGCCGTTGGCTACGTCTCGTTCCTGTGGCTGGGCGACCTCCTCGGGCGGGAGCCGCCGCCCACCCTCGGTCAGGCCGTCGGCCTGGCGGCATGGCTCGTCGCGCTGACGGCGACGTCGGAGGTCATCAGGGGTCGCAAGGAGAGGTCGGCCGAGATGGCACGCGCCCGGGAGGAGGAGGAACGACGACAGGCGAGCGAGGAGCGCCTCCGGATCGCCCAGGAGTTGCACGACGTGCTCGCCCACAACATCTCGCTCATCAACGTCCAGGCTGGCGTGGCGTTGCACCTGATCGAGGAGCGACCCGAGCAGGCCGAGACCGCCCTCGTCGCCATCAAGGAGGCGAGCAAGGAGGCTTTGGGCGAGCTGCGATCGGTGCTGGACATGCTCCGTCGGGACGGTGACGACACCGCGCCGCGAGCCCCCGCCCCGGCCCTGACCGCCGACCTCGACGGTCTTGTCGCCCGGGCATCGGCCGCCGGGGTGGAGGTGCGCGTGGAGGAGGTGGGGGAGCGGCGGGCACTGCCGCCGAAGGTCGACCGGTCCGCGTTCCGCATCGCCCAGGAGGCGCTCACCAACGTCGTCCGTCACGCCGGAGGAGCCCCTGCCACCCTTCGGGTGTCGTACGACGATCCCGACGCGCTCGTCCTCCAGGTCGACGACGACGGCCCCGGGATCAACGCCAACGCCAACACCGACGCCGACGGGGATGTCGCCTCGAGCCAGCTCGTCGCGAGGGGCAACGGGATCACCGGGATGCGCGAACGGGCGGTGGCGCTCGGTGGACGGCTCGAGGCCGGGCCCCGACCCGGGGGCGGGTTCCGCATCCGGGCCTGGCTACCACTGGTCGACCCCGCGTGATCCGGGTCCTCCTCGCCGACGACCAGGCGCTGGTCCGGGCCGGCTTCCGCGCCCTGCTCGACGCCCAGGACGACATCGAAGTGGTGGGCGAGGTCGGCGATGGCGACGAGGCGGTCCGTGAGGCCCGCACGCTCGTGCCCGACGTCGTGCTCATGGACATACGCATGCCTCACGCCGACGGGCTGACCGCCACCCGGGCCATCACCGCCGACGAGCGCCTGGCCGACGTGCGCATCGTCATCCTCACCACCTTCGAGCTCGACGAGTACGTGTTCGAGGCGTTGCGGGCGGGGGCCAGCGGCTTCCTCGTGAAGGACACCGAGCCGGTGGAGCTCCTGCGCGCCGTGCGGGCCGTCTCCAGCGGCGACGCCCTGCTGTCGCCGGGCGTGACCCGCCGACTCATCGCCGCGTTCGCCCGCAACGCCAAGGAGCCCCGACCGGCCGCCGATCTCGACGTGCTCACCGACCGCGAGCGCGAGGTGGTCGCGCTCGTCGGCGAGGGCCTTTCCAACGACGAGATCGCCGGGCGCCTGTATGTCAGCCCGGCCACGGCCAAGACCCATGTCAATCGGGCGATGACCAAGCTCGGCGCGCGCGATCGGGCGCAGCTCGTCGTCGCCGCTTACGAGTCGGGCCTCGTCCGCCCCGGCTGGTCGTAGGCCGCCGAAACGAGCCCGTCGTCCGCGCCAAGACCCCCTGAGAGCCGTACTTGCGCGAGGGCGGGCGGTTCGCTTCTACCGCCGCCGTCGTAGGGCAAGAGCCCGCAGGGGGCTGACGACACCGACCGGCTCCAGGCGGACGATGTCACCATGACAACTTCACTGATAGCGGACCACATCCACCATGGCTGGGGGCTCGGCCCCTGGATCGGCCTCGTCTGGTTGGCCCTCTGGGGAGCGGCGATCTTCTTCTTCGTCACCCGCGGGCGGCGCCGGGGCTGCTGGCGTACGGGCGAGTCGGTACTCGCCGAGCGCTACGCAAAGGGCGAGATCGACGCCGACGAGTACCGCGACCGCCGGGCCACGCTCAGGCAGAACGGGCGATGACCGTCACCTCCTCGCACACCCGGGCGGCGGCCGCCGCCGCCCGGGGGGCCACCAAGGTCTACGGCTCGGGACCCATCGAGGTCCGTGCCCTCGACGAGGTGAGCGCCGAGCTTCCGGCCGGTCGCTTCACCGCGGTGATGGGGCCCTCGGGCTCGGGCAAGTCGACCCTGCTGCACTGCCTGGCCGGCCTCGACCATCTGACCGGCGGACAGGTCTTCATCGGCGGGACCGACCTGGGATCGCTGTCGGACAGGGAGCTGACCCTTCTGCGGCGCGACCGCATCGGCTTCGTGTTCCAGTCGTTCAACCTCGTCCCCACCCTGACCGCCCTGGAGAACGTGACCTTGCCGCTGGCGCTGGCCGGTCGGGCACCGGACCGTGACTGGCTCGACGGCGTCCTGCACGCCGCGGGCCTGCTCGACCGGCTGAGCCATCGGCCGTCAGAGTTGTCGGGCGGGCAACAGCAGCGGGTGGCGGTGGCCCGGGCACTGGCCAGCCGCCCCGAGATCGTCTTCGCCGACGAGCCCACCGGCAACCTCGACTCCCGCACGGGCGGGGAGGTGCTGGGGCTGCTGCGGCGGGCCGCGACCGACATGGGCCAGACCGTCGTCATGGTGACCCACGACCCGGTGGCCGCCGGGTTCGCCGACGCCGTCCTGTTCATGGCCGACGCCCGCATCGTCGACGAGATGCAGTCGCCCACCGCGGGCAATGTGCTCGACCGGCTCAAGAGCCTGGGGGGTTGAGCCGGATGCTCCGGGTGACCCTCCAGAACCTGCTCGCCGGCAAGCGCCGGCTCGCGGGGACGGCGTTCGCCGTCTTCCTCGGCGTCGCCTTCCTCGCCGGCACCCTCACCCTCGGCGACACGCTGCGGGCCAACTTCGACAACCTGTTCGCGGGCGCCAACGTCGGCACCGACGTCGTCGTCCGCAGCACGACCGAGATCACCGTCGACGGCGGACGGGGCCCCGACGCCCGCCAGCGCGGCCTGGTCGAGTCGTCGCTCTCCGACCGGCTGCGTGCCGTCGACGGTGTCGCCGCTGCGCTGCCGTCGTTCCAGGGCTACGGCCAGTTGCTCGGCTCCGACGGCGAAGCGGTGGGTGGCAACGGCCCGCCGCGCCTGGCCGGCTCGTGGGTCGACGACACCAGTCTCAACCCCTATCGCCTGGTCGAAGGGCGTGCGCCCCGAGCGGACGGCGAGGTGGTCGTCAACCGCGGCGCGGCGAAGGAGGGCGAGCTGGCGCTGGGCGACACCACGACGGTGCAGACGCCTGAGTCCGTGCCCGTCGTCGTCGTGGGCATCGCCACCTTCGGCGACGCCGACGGCCTGGGTCAGACCACCTTCACCGCCTTCACCCCCGAGGCCGCGGCCCGCCACATCACCAGGGACCCCTTCCGCGCCTCGAGCGTGCTCGTGCGGGCGGCACCGGGAGTGTCCCAGGACGAGCTCGCCGGTCGCGTGCGCACGGTGTTGCCCGCAGGCGTCGAGGCCATCACCGGTGCCCGGCTCACCGAGGAGAACACCGATGAGATCAGCGGGCAGTTCCTCGACATGCTCAGCACCTTCCTCGTGGTCTTCGCCGGGGTGGCGCTGATGGTCGCCGCCTTCAGCATCCACAACACGTTCTCGATCCTCGTCACCCAGCGGTCGCGAGAGGTGGCACTGCTGCGGCTCGCCGGCGCCACCCGGCGCCAGGTTCTGGCTTCGGCGGTGGCCGAGACGCTGGCTGTGGGTCTGGTGGCCTCGCTCGTCGGGTTGGCCGGCGGCGTCGCCTTGGCCGGCCTGCTCAAGGGCCTGTTCGACAGCTTCGGGTTCTCGCTGCCCGCCGGCGGGCTGGTCTTCAGCGGGTTCACCGCCGTCGTGTGCCTGGCGGTCGGGGTGCTCACCGCCCTCCTGGCCGGCGCCGGTCCCGCCCTTCGGGCATCGAAGGTGCGTCCTCTGGCTGCGCTGCGCGACGTCGCCGTCGACCGCAGCGCCACGCGACGACGGACCCTCACCGGCCTGCTTGTCACCCTCGCGGGCGTGTCGGCCGTGCTCAGCATCCTCGCCACTGGTAGCGGCGGAAGTGCCCTGACGCGGTCAGGCATCGGCGCCGTGCTCACCATCGTCGGCGTCGTCGTGCTCGGGCCGGTGGTCGCCCGCCCGGCGGCCTCGCTCCTCGCCTGGCCCGTCGCCCGCTTCGGCGGGATCACCGGTCTGCTCGCCCGGCAGAACGCGGTCCGCAACCCCCGCCGCACGGCGGGCAGTGCAACTGCGCTTCTCGTGGGGGTCGGCGTCGTGGTGCTGTTCACCGTGTTCGCCTCGTCGCTGAAGGCGTCGATCGACCGCAGCGTCGAGCAGTCCTTCGGCGGCGACCTCGTGGTGGCCACACCGGCCTTCGGTGGCGGCGGTCTCAGTCCCCAGCTGGCGGAGACGGTGGCCCGCCTTCCCGAGGTCGAGCGGGCGACGGGCCTCGGGGAGGGGGCGGCCACCGTCGAGGGAAGCCCCCAGCTCGTCACCGTCGCCGACCCACCGGCGCTCGACGGCGTGGTCGACCTCGACGTGGTCGAGGGGTCGCTGGCGGCAGTGGGGGTCGGAGGGCTGGCCGTCTCCGACGACGTCGCCGACGACCGGGCCTGGCGCCTGGGAAGCGAGGCGTCGGTGACCTTCGCCGACGGCACGACCTCCCGCCTGGCCGTCGCCGCCGTCTACCGGACGAGCGGCGTCGCCGGCGACTATCTGATCTCCCGTGCGACCTGGGCACCCCACGCGCCCCAGGACGCCGACACCATGGTGCTGGTCTCGCTCAGCGACGGTGTCAGCCTCGATCAGGGCCGGGTCGCCATCGAGCGGATCGTCGAGCCGTTCGGCCGCCCTCCGGTGCAGGACCGTGACGAGTACGCAGCCGCCACCACTCAGGGCGTCGACATGATGCTGGGGATCGTCTACGCCCTGCTCGCCCTAGCCGTCGTCATCGCCCTGATGGGCATCGCCAACACCCTGTCGCTCTCGGTCCACGAGAGGACCCGTGAGCTCGGGCTCCTCCGGGCCGTGGGCCAGACCCGCCGGCAGGTTCGGCGGATGGTGAGATGGGAGGCGGTCGTGACCGCTCTGTTCGGCACGCTCGGGGGCACAGCGGTCGGGCTACTGCTCGGATGGGCGCTGGTGCAGGCGGCGGGAGCGGAGACGGCCCGCTTCTCCGTGCCCGTGGGCCGGCTCGTGGCCGTCGTGGCCGCCGGGGCGTTGGCGGGCGCTGCCGCCGCACTGCGACCATCGCGGCGGGCGACCCGGGTCGACGTCCTCCGGGCCATCGCCACGGCGTAGCGTCCGCCTGATGGTGCGTCGCCGGCCGATGTGGGACGTGGGTCGGCACCGGCTCCGGGCGGCTGGGGGAAGCACCCGGAGCCGGTGCCCTTCGATGGTCCATGGTCCGGGGGCGCGCAACGTCACGGGCGGCGAGAAGAGAAGCGGGGGCGGCCGTCGCCGACGACGGGCGGGACGGCGGCAGACGGCCGCCCCCGAGTCGACCGGGCTCGTGCCAACACGAACCGGGCCGGGATGTTGCTCTCCGAATCGTCATCGACTCGGTGAGCAGTCAACTGAAGAGACGATTGCGGGGGCTGATCGTGACGCGGGAAGGCGAATGATTTCCACGGCCGAGCTCATGGCCCGGCGGTTCCGCCTGCGGGCCCCGGTGTCCACCGTGCGCCGGTTGGACGGCGGTCACGTGCACGACAGCTTCCTCGTGGGCACCTCTGGCGCGGCGGCTCGCGGCTACGTGCTCCAGCGCATCAACGAACGGGTCTTCCCGAACGTTTCGACCCTGACCGCGACTGTGACCCGGGTCACGGATCATCTCCGCCGGACGGCCACCCGGGGCTCGGACCCCGACCGCCGGACACTCACCGTCGTCGAATCGGTGGACGGCGGCGCGATCGCCCTCGACGACGAGGACCGGTCGTGGCGGGCCTTCGTGCTGATCACCGGGGCCCGTAGCCGTTCCCGGGTCGACGAGCCCGGCGCCGCCTCGGAGATCGCGGCAACCGCCGCCCGGTTCCTGGTGGACCTCGCCGAACTGCCCGCACCGCCGCTGGTGGAGGCGATCCCCGGCTTCCACGACCTGGCCGCCCGCCGCGAGGCCTTCGAGGCGACGGTGGCGGCGGCCCCGCCGGTCGAGAGCGCAGCCTGCGCCGCCGAGATCGACGCCGTCCGGGCCCACGCGCCGGTGGTCGACGAGCTGTCCGCTGGCCGCCGTGGCGGGGCACTCCCGAAGCGAACGGTGCACAACGACGCCAAGGCCGCCAATGTGATGGTCGACGAGCGCACGGGCGAGGGCCTGTGCATGGTCGACCTCGACACCGTCGCGCCCGGCTCGGTCCTGTTCGACTTCGGCGACCTGGTCCGCAGCATGGCCGCCGGCGTCGCCGAGGACGATGCCGAGACCGGCGGCGGCCCCGTCCGGCTGCGCGCCGACCTCCTGGAGGCGTTGGCGGCCGGCTACCTGGGCACCGCCGGTGGCCTGCTCGGTGCCGATGAGATCGACCTGCTGCCACTCGGCGGGCTGCTCATGACCTGGGAGACGGCGCTGCGTTTCCTCGCCGACCACCTGGCGGGCGACGTGTACTACCGGGTCGACCGGCGGGGCCACAACCTCGACCGCGCCCGCGCCCAGCTTCGCCTGCTCGACGCCTTGGTGGCGGCCCGGCCCCGGATGTCGGAGATCGTGGGCCGGGCCGCGACCCGGGCGTCCCGAGGATGAGCACCAGCGAGGACCGCAGCGCAGCGGAGGACCGCAGCGCATGAGCACAGAGATGCGGGTCGGGGCCGGCGACGTGGCCAGGGTGTACGAGATGGTCGCCGGGCGCCCCCGCACGGTCGCCCTCGAGCACACCGGCACCCGCAGCCCGGTGAACGGGAGAGAGCTGGCCCTCGTGATCGACGGGGCCACGGTGAGCGAGGACGACCTGGAGCCCGACGGCGAGCCCCGCCTCGACCCGGCGCGAGCCGGCCTGCGCTGGCGACTCTCGTCCCCGGGCCGGGACCTGGCGGTGACGGTGGTCGTGACCGGTGATCCCGAGGAGGGCGTGGTCCGCAAGCGGCTCGAGATCACCGGCCGTGGCCGTCTCCGGTCGGCCGAGCTCGACCGGTGGGTCGGGTCCGGGGCCCGGGGCTTCCCCGACGTGTCGCCCACCGGCCGGGGCAACGCCGGTGCTCCCGGCCTGGGCCAGCCGCTTTTCGGTGACGGGTACTTCTGCGGCGTCGAGCATCCGGGTGCGGCCAACCTGGCGGGCAACGAGGCCAGCTCCTGTGTGCTCCCCGTCGCCGCCGACCTCGGGCCCGACCCGTTCGTGACGGCGCCGGCCGTGGTGGGCGGTGCGCCGGCCGGCCGGGAGCGCGACGGTTTCTGGGATTATCTCGACCGCATCCGGGCCCGTCCCCCGCGTGTGGTGGCCCTGGCCAACAACTGGTACCAGCTCGGTTGGCCGGACCGCATGGACGAACGCTCGGTGACGGCCGAGCTCCAGGAATTCGCCGCTCTGGCCGGCGAGCATGGCCTCGACCTCGACGCTTATTGTCTCGACGACGCCTGGGAGGGCCGATGGGCCCCACCCACGGGAATCTGGGGTCGACTCGACCCCTCGCGGTTCCCGGACGGGCTCCCGGCGCTGCAACGGGCCGCCGGCCCCACCGGCGGCATCGGCCTGTGGGTCGGCCCCTTCGGCGGGTACGGCGCCCGGGGCGGGGCCCGAGTGCGGTGGGGCGGCACCCAGGGCTTCGAGATCGACCCCGGCACCGACGTCGAGGGCTCGAGCAACGGGTGGGGCGTTCGCCTCTGCCCCGGCGGCGTGAGATACGGGGCCCACCTGGCGGCCGCCCTCGGCGGGTGGACCGACGCCGGCGTGCGCTACTGGAAGCTCGACGGCGTGCAGTTCGACTGCCAGGGGCCAGGACACGGCCACGCCACCGGCCCGGGAGGTCACACCGACCAGATGGACCGCTTCGCCACCGTCCTCGACCAGATCGGTCCTGACGCCGCGGTGGCCTTCACCAGCGGATCGAACCCCTCGCCCTGGTGGTTGCGCCACGCCGACTTCCTCTGGCGGGGAGGGGTCGACGACACCGCCGTCGAGCTGGCCGGTCCGCGCCTCGCCCGTTTCGCCACCTACATCGACGACTGCCTCGACGAGTATCGCGACACGGCGGTGCCGGTGTCCGCTCTCGTGACCTTCAGCGTGGTCGAGAACGACGCCGTCAGTTACCGGGACGGGGGTCGGAGCAGCGACGACTGGCGGCGCCACTGCTGGTGGATGGTCGGCCGGGGGACGCTCCACCACGACCTCTACTGCGCTCCGGGCTCGCTCTCGGGCCCCGAGTGGGCGGCGGTGGCCGATGCCCTGCGCTGGGCCCGTCGGAACCAGCACGTGCTGGCCCGGAGTCGCATGGTGGGAGGCAGCCCGCTGGCGGGGGAGATCTACGGCTTCGCCGCCCGCCGCGGGCCAGAGGCGGTGGTCGCCCTGCGCAACCCCGCACCGTCGCCCCAGGCCATCGGTTTCACGCTGGGCGAGCTGGCCGGCGTCGATCCCGGCGGCGGCCCGATGGTGGCCACCACCGTCTGGTCCGACGCCGGCGGCCTCCCTCCGTCTCTCGAGGTCGACCAGCGGGTGGACCTCCGCCTGCCGGCGTTCGGGATCGTTCTGCTCAGCGCCGCGCCGACCGGTTCTGTGGACGGTTGACGTCTCACCGTTCCGCGGAACGGCTGGTCGGTCCTCGACGGGGACCACGGCCGCGCAGCAGCCGCACCGGCGTCAGGGGCGCCGATCGGTCCGACGACCAGGGGGCGTAGGGAGCCATGACCAGGCCGGCGAGGTTGACCAGTGGGACGTCGTAGTTGACCCGCCATCCGGAGAAGTCGCGCCACGCCTGGTCGCGGTCGGGCTTGAGCTTCACGCCGGCGGCGGCCAGGCGGTCGTACGCCTCGTCGAACTCGTCGCGGGCGACGGTGATCGGGTCGGTGGCCTGGGGGTCGGGGTCGTAGGGGATGCCGAAGTAGTCGGCGATGCGGCGCAGGCAGAGCGAGCCCGCCCGGATCATCAGGTCGGCGTCGGGGTCGTGGTCCTCCATGGTCGACGAGGCCAGGGCGGCGGCGTCGAGCACGGCACCGGCGGCCGTCACCCAGGAGTGGTCGGGCTGCGGTGACCGGAAGAACACGAGAGCCGGAAAGGAGGTGTGGGTCTCCTCCGTCTCCACGAACCACCCCTCCCAGCGGTCCCACAGGCCGGCCAGGCCGCCGAGCCAGCCGATGCGGGCGAACCGCTCGATCATCTGCACCCCCGACGGCGGCGACCCCGCCCGCACCTCGAGGTGGGCGACGGTCGCCTCCCGGCGGGAGAAGGCGGTGTAGATGCTGGGCAGGTAGGTGATGATCAGGGCCAACAGGATGAGGCCGAGCGCCGCCTCGCTGAAGGCCACGATGACGGTGGGAAGACCCTGGGGGCGCAGGAAGCCGATGGTGAGCAGCGACGAGCCACTCAGGGTGATCGCCTCCCGCACCGGGTGGGTGCCCATCGCCCAGAACATGGCGGTGTACCCGGTGGCCACGATCACCAGCCAGACCAGGGCCATCGTCAACAGGCTGAGCGGCGCGTAGGGGGCCATCACCCGGTCGCGACGTTCATAGGAAGGGGCCCGGCCCAGACGCAGACGGAACAGCACCCGCATGAAGAGGAAGACGGCGGTGGTCAGCTTCGCCTGCACGCCCCGGGGCAGCACGACCGTGCGGACGGCGGATCCGATGGTGAGGGCCACGAGGGTGGCGCCGACCCCGAAGACGACGACGTCGACCGCCTGCTCCACCCGGGCAGCGTAGGCCGGGCGCCCCCCGGCCCCCGGCCCCACGGGTGCCACACTGGACCGGCCATGATCACCGCCGTCGTCGTCGACGCCGTCCGCACCCCGATCGGCCGGCGCAACGGGGGCCTGGCCGGATGGCATCCCGTCGACCTGGCCGCCGAGACCCTGCGGGCGCTGGTCGGGCGCAACGACCTCGATCCGGCTCTGGTCGACGACGTCATCCTGGGCTGCGTCTCCCAGACGGGCGAGCAGGGCCTCAACGTGGCCCGCAACGCCGCCCTCGCCGCCGGGTTCCCCGAGTCGGTGCCGGGTACGACGGTCGATCGGCAGTGTGGGTCGGGCCAACAGGCGGTGCACTTCGCCGCCCAGGGGGTGATGGCCGGTGCCTACGACGTCGTCGTGGCCGGCGGCGTCGAGTCGATGTCGCGGGTGCCCATGGGCATCACCACGGTGAAGGGCCCGGGCATGCCCTTCGGACCGCGGATGGTCCAGCGCTACCAGCCGGCGGGAGGGCTGGTGCCCCAGGGCATCGCCGCCGAACTGGTGGCCGAGCGGTGGGAACTGTCACGCGAGGCGCTCGACGCCTACAGCCTGGAGAGCCACCGCAAGGCGGCGCAGGCGACGGCCGAGGGGCGGTTCGACCGCGAGATCGTGCCCGTCACCGTCGAGCACCGACGCGGCAAGGCCGAGCTGCGCACCGACGAGGGCATTCGCCGAGACACCAGCGCCGGGGCGCTGGCTGCGCTCAAGCCCGCCTTCCGGCCCGACGGACGGGTCACGGCCGGCAACTCGTCGCCGATCTCCGACGGGGCGGCGGCCGTGCTGGTGACGAGCGAGGAGGCGGCCACCCGGCTCGGCCTCGTGCCCCGGGCCCGGTTCGCAGCGTTCTCGGTGGTCGGCGTCGACCCGGTGTCGATGCTCACCGGCCCGATCCCCGCCACCACGGCGCTCCTCGGACGGGCCCGGTTGTCGCTCGACGACGTCGATCGGGTCGAGGTGAACGAGGCGTTCGCGTCGGTCGTCCTGGCCTGGGCCGCCGAGCACCGCCCCGACCCCGGCCGTCTCAACGTGAGCGGCGGTGCCATCGCCCTGGGTCATCCCCTGGGGTGCTCGGGTGCCCGCCTTCTCACGACCCTTGTCTGGGAGCTGAAGCGAAGCGGGGGCCGCTACGGCCTGGTCGCCACCTGCGAGGGGGGCGGCATGGCCAACGCCACGCTCCTCGAGCACCTGGCCTGAGGCAGGGCTGGATTCAGCGTGCCCGACCTGGGGTTCCTCCTCAAGGTGGTGGCGGCCGTCGTGGCGTTCGTCGTGATCATGCGCCTCGGGATGATGGTGCTGGCCGCCCTCGCCCGCCCCAACGAGCCGCCCCCGGCCGGCGAGATGCGCAGGGTCAACCTCCGGTACCGGTGCTCGATCTGCGGCACCGAGGTGCGCATGACCCAGGCGGCCGAGGAGCTCCCGCCCCCGCCCCGCCACTGCCTGGAGGACATGGACCTGGTCGCTCCTCCCTTCGAGTGACCTGAGAGCCGATGACCTTGTCCCCAGCTGTGGACGACCCTGGGGAGAAGTACAGGCTTGTAATTACGCCCGGGGGGTCAGTGGAACTTGGTGGCGGTGATGAACCCGGCGGTGATGAAGCCCAGCCCGCCCAGCAGCCACCCGTTGTGGGGGCTCTTGGGGAGCACGTTGACGTAGTTGAGGATGATCATCAGCATCCCGATCCCGAGGCAGGTGAACATCAGCACCGGGACCCAGAGGGGGCTGACCTTCTCGGTGCGGGGCGTCGGAGGGGTGTAGCGGCCGCTTCCGGTGCCCTTGGGGGTGACCCGCTTGCTCGTCGACGCCTTGCCCTTGGATGGGGCGCTGGTCGGCGTGGCGCCCTTGGCCGAACCCTTGGAATGGCCGGCGGTGGGCTTGGTCGAGCGGCCCGGCGCACTGCGCTTGTTCGCCATGGCCGGAGGTTAGGCGATGACCCACCTGCCGTCCTCTACCGCCGGAACGACATCCCCACCATCGCAACCTGCATCCGCGCTGCGTCCTCCCAGCACGGAGCCAGGCCCGAATCGGCCGACGTGTCGGGGTCAGGCCCGTCCGTCGCCTCGTGATCGGTGGTAACCATCTGGCGGGGTGCACGCCCTCGCCTGGCCCGAACCTTACGTTCCGGTACTGCGATCCTCGGTTCCAGTACTGCGGTCATCTCGTGTCCCCCGTTCGCCGTTACCACTTCAGAGCGCGCGAGCAACCGTCAGATACACCGAGGAGGTTCGGCGACCGGTGGCCTAGGGTTGGATCGATGGCGGCCCGCGTCCTGGTGATCGACAACTACGACTCGTTCGTCTACAACCTCGTCCAGTACCTCGGTGAGCTGGGGGCCGATCCTGTCGTCCACCGCCACGACGACCTCACCGTCGACGCGGTGGAGGCCATGGCGCCCGACGGCGTGCTGATCTCGCCCGGCCCGGGTCGTCCGGATGACGCTGGGGTGAGCAACGAGGTGATCGAGCGCCTCGCCGGGCGGATCCCCATCCTCGGCGTGTGCCTCGGCCACCAGTGCATCGGCCAGGTGTTCGGCGGCAACGTGGTGCGTGCCGCCGAGGTTGTGCACGGCAAGACGTCGATCGTGCACCACACCGGCCAGGGGGTGCTGGCCGGCCTCCCTCAGCCCTTCGTAGCCACCCGTTACCACTCGCTGGTGGTCGACGCCGGGTCGGTCCCGCCCGTGCTCGAAGTGACGGCCCACACCGACGACGGCACGGTGATGGCCCTCCGCCACCGTGAGCTCGCGGTCGAGGGGGTGCAGTTCCATCCCGAGTCGATCCTGACCGGAGCCGGCAAGCAGCTCATGGGCAACTTCCTGGCCGGTCTCGGCGAAGTGGAGGCGCTCGCCCGCTCCTAGGGCCGGGTGGTGGTCGTCGCCCGGGGCGTCGTCGGCAACGTGATCTGTGGCGTCGTCGTGGTGGGGACCGGGCCCGACGAGACGATGAGGTTGACCGTCGACCCCTTGGCCAGCGGCGCGGGAGCCGACGGGTCGGTGCGGATCACCCGGCCCGTGGCCACGGTGTCCGATGCCTCTCGCTGCACGGCGACGGTGAAGCCCGCCTGGCCGAGCACATTGGCCGCTTCGGACTGGTCCCGGCCCACCACGTTGGGCACCGCCACCTGCCCGCGTCCGCTCGAGACGATGAGCACGATCTTGGAGCCACGGGGTGCCTGGCCCCCGGGCTTCGGGTTCTGGTCGAGCACGGTGTTCGCCGGTGCCTTGTCGTCGGGCTTCTCGTCCACCTCGACCTGGAAGCCCCTCTCGGCGAGGACGTTGGTGGCCGAGTCGACCTTGCGGTTGCGGACGTCGGGCACCTCGATCGGCATGGACCCGAGGCTCACGGTGATCGTGATCACATCGCCCTTGTCGACCTTGACGCCCTGCCTGGGGTTCTGTTCGAAGACGGTGCCCGCGGGGTTGACATCGTCGTTGACCGGCATCGTCTTGGACTTCAGGCCGACGTCGTTCAGCCGCCGGATGGCGTCGGCCTCCGAGACCCCGACCACCTGGGGCACCGCCACCTGCGCCTCGCTGCCGATGCCGAGCTGGCGCGCCAGCAGCACGAGGAACCCGGCCAGCACCGCCAGGAGGACCATCAGCACCACGAAGTAGGCGCCCGTACGCGTCCTCTGGGGCGGTTCCTGGTCCACGACCACCTCGCGCCGGGCGGCGGTGGCCGTCATGACCCGGGTGCCGTCGGCCGCCGGCTGGGCGCGGGTGTCCGACATGACCCCGGTCACGTCCTGGGGCGACAGCAGCGGCTCGGCCGTGACCGCCTGGCCGTGGCTGAAACGCAGGAGATCGTCGCGCAGCTCCGACGCCGACGCGTAGCGGTTGGCCCGGTTCTTGGCCATGGCCTTCATGACGACGGCCTCGAACTCGGGAGGCACGTCGGGGTTGTGCTGCGACGGGGGCAGGGGCGCCTCCCGCACGTGCTGGTAGGCGATCGACACGGGCGACTCGCCGACGAAGGGGGGCCGTCCGGCCACCATCTCGTAGAGCACCACGCCGAGCGAGTAGACGTCGCTGCGGGGGTCGATGTTCAGGCCCTGGGCCTGCTCGGGCGAGAAGTACGAGGCAGTGCCCATCACCGCGCCGGTCTGGGTGAGGCTCTCCTGGGGGTCGCCGGTGGCGGCCCGGGCTATCCCGAAATCGGTGACCTTGACCAGGTTGGAGACCAGGACGTTGCCGGGCTTCATGTCCCGGTGGATGACGCCCCCGCGGTGGGCGAAGTCGAGGGCGCCGGCGATGTCGGCACCGATCTCGGCGGACCGGGTGGGAAGGAGTGGCCCCATCCGCTGGATGAGCTCGCGGAGCGTCGGGCCGTCGACGTACTCCATGACGATGAAGTAGGTGCCCGCCTCCTCACCCCAGTCGTAGACGGAGACGATGTTGGGGTGGTTGAGGTTGGCGGCGGCCCGCGCCTCCCGGCGGAAGCGCTCGACGAAGCTCCGATCGGCCGAGAACTCGGGGAACAGCACCTTCAGGGCGACGGGCCGGTCGAGCAACAGGTCGCGGGCCAGGTACACCTCGGCCATCCCACCACGGGCGATGTGACCTTCGATCTGGTAGCGGCCGGTGAACACCTGCTGAGACATGCCGGGAACCCAGCCTACGGTGCTGCGGTCGTCGGGCGCATGGCGCAGAAGGGTGTCATGACATGTCCAGCGCCGCTCGTATCACCGTCTGGGCGATGGGCGCGGCCAGAGCGCCACCAGTGGCCTCGTCGGCGCTGGGCTGGTCCTCGATGATGACCGCTACCGCCACGCGGGGATCCTCGGCGGGGGCGAAGGCGGTGAACCACACATGGCTGGTGTCGCGCCCGGTCTGGGCCGTCCCGGTCTTGCCTGCCACCTGGGTCCCTGAGATGCGGGCGCGCGTGCCGCTGCCCCGTTCGACGACGCCGATCATCATGTCGCGGGTGGCCGCGGCCACGTCGGGTGACACCGCCGTCGTCCAGGGGCTGGGTTTGAACGTGTCGATGACGCGGCCTTCGCTGTCGCGCACCTCGGCCATCACGTGTGGCGTCATGATGATGCCGCCGTTGGCGATGCCCGCCGACACCAGGGCCATCTGCAGCGGCGTGGCCGCCACGTCCTGCTGACCGATGGCCGACTTGGCCAGCGCCGGCTTGTCGCGGGCGAACGCCGACCCCGGCGGGAAGGTGGAGGCCACGCCGAAGGGCAGGTCGAGTGGCGGGACCTTGGTGAAGCCGAAGGCCTGGGCCCCGCCCGACAGGCGGTCGCCGCCGAGGTCGAGCCCGAGCTGCGCGAACGAGGTGTTGCACGACACCCGCAATGCCTCGGGCAGCGGCCCCCCGCAACGGCCGCCGCCGAAGTTGCCGAGGGGCTGAGGGCTCTGGGGCAGCGGGAGCTCGGTGAGCACCGGGTAGACCGGTCGGGTCGGGGTGGCCACTCCCGTGGCCAGGCCTGTGGCCGCGGTGACCACCTTGAACACGGACCCCGGGAAGTAGCGGTCGCGGTAGGTGCGCGGGAGCAGGGGCTTGGCGGGGTCCTTGTTGAGGGTCTCCCAGGCGGTGCGGACCGTCTTCTGGTCGTGGCTGGCCAGCGGGTTGGGGTCGTACGACGGGAAGTCGGCCATAGCCAGGATGGCCCCCGTCTTGGGGTCGACGGCGACCACTGCGCCCTTGCGTGAGCCCAGCTCGCGAGTAGCGATCTCCTGTAGCCGCTTGGAGACGGTGAGCTTGACGTTGGCCGTCTTGTCCTTCTCGAGGAGGAGGTCGCCGAGGCGGTCGATGCTCAGTTTGCGGTCTCGACCGGTGAGGGCGTCGTTGTAGACGCGCTCCACTCCGTCGCTGCCGAACGTGAAGGAGAAGTAGCCCGTCAGGTGGGCGAACAGCTGACCCTCGGGATAGCTGCGCTGGCGCTCGAACTGGTCGTCGACCGGGTCGGACCGGGCGATCACCACACCGTCGGCCGTCTGCACGACACCACGGGGTCGGGCGAAGTCGCGCACGACCGTCCGGGTGTTGCCGGGGTGCTCGTTGAGCCGCTTGGCGTCGATCACCTGGAGCCGGTTGAGCTGCACGAACAGCACCACGAACAGCACGGCCAGCACTATGCCGAGACGGCGGATCTGGTTGTTCACATGGTCACATCCTGGGCGATCGCGGCCGCCATGTTGCGGGCGATCACGGCCGCCATGTTGCGGGCGATCACGCCCGGGTTTCCTCGCCGACCACGGCCTCGGCGCGTTCCCGGATGGCCTGGTCATCGGATACCCGCAGCAACAGGGCAAGGAGCATGTAGTTGGCCAGCAGCGACGAGCCTCCGTAGGACACGAAGGGCAGGGTGACGCCGGTCAGGGGCACCACCCGGACGACGCCGCCCAGGATCACGAAGCTCTGCACGGCGATGATGGTGGTGAGCCCGGCGGCCAGCAGCTTCTCGAACGGAGGCTCGGCCCGCAGGGCGATGCGGATGCCGGTGCCCACCATGAGCAGGAACGCGGTGAGCACGGCGACGGTGCCCAACAGCCCCAGCTCCTCGCCAATGGCGGCGAAGATGAAGTCGGTCGTCACCGCCGGAATGCGCTGGGGGCTTCCCTGGCCCAGGTTCGTGCCGGTCATACCCCCGGCGGCGAACGCGAACAGCGCCTGGACGATCTGGTAGCCGGTGTCGGCGGCGTCCTTCCACGGGTCGATCCAGATGCTCACTCGGTCCTGCACATGGGAGAACGAGCTCCAGGCGATCCACGCCCCGGCGGCGAAGAGCGTTCCGCCGATGACCAGGTAGGACGCCCGGCCGGTGGCCACCCAGAGCATGGCGACGAACAGGGTGAAGAAGAGCAACGACGAGCCCAGGTCCTTCTCGGCGATCATGATCACCAGCGATAGGCCCCAGGCCAGGGCCACCGGCCCGAGGTGCTTGAGGTCGGGCTTGGGCAGGAAGAACCGTCCCCCGCTCATGGCCTCCGACAGCAGCTCGCGTTTCTCCACGAGGTAGGACGCGAAGAAGACGCAGAGCACGATCTTGGCGAACTCGCCCGGCTGGAAGTTCACCGGGCCGAAGCGCACCCAGAGGCGGGCGCCGTTGATGGTCTGGCCGAGCACGGGGAGAAGCGGCATGAGCAGCAGGCCGATCCCGAGGAGGGCGAAGGTGTAGCGGAAGCGCTCCAGGTCGCGGGTGCGGCGGACGAGAACCAGCGTGCCCACGAAGGCGGTCATGCCGAGGGCCGTCCACACCGCCTGGAGGCCGGCCAGGTCGGTGTCGAGGCGGGCGATGAACACGTAGCCGATGCCGTTGAGCAGCCCGGCGAGGGGAAGGACGATGCCGTCCCCCCCCGGAGCCAGGCGACGGGTGGCCACATGGCCGACGGCCAGGAGGGCGAGGATGACTACGAGGAAGGGCACGACGTTGGCTGGCAACGACGCACTTCGGCCCAGACCGGCCAGCACGTAGGCGCCGGCAGTCAGCACGGCGGCCAGCAGGACAAGACCGAGCTCGGTATTGCGGCGAACCCGGAAGGCGACGCTCTCGCGGATCACCGTGGAGCAGTGGTGAGCGTCGGCCCCGGCGTGGTGGAAGTTGAGCTGAGAGCAGGCGGACGGGCGTCCTCGGCGACGTCGGCCGCCTCCTGGCGGAGGTTGTTCACGTAGCGATCGGCGTCGGCCTTGGAGGGCTCTTGGCGACCGGCCCGCAGGTCGGGGATCCGCGACGGCAAGATGTCGGCGGTGGTCAGGGGCTTGCGCTCCTGGAGCGTGGGCTGGAACCAGAGCAGGCCACCGGGGCGGCCCTTGTAGATCGCGACCCGTTCACCGTCGAGGCCCACGTAGTACGTGCTGCGGGCGTACCAGCCGATGGCGCCGACCACCACGCCCAGGATGGCGCCCAGGGTCACCAGGAAGATCACCACCCGCCACGTGACCCTGCGGGGCGGCTGCTCGCCCGGCGGCGGGACCACCGGGCGGGTACGGGTGGCGGTGGCGGTCGCAACAGCGGCTCCCCCGTTCCCGCCGGCCGGTTCGTCGGAAGCCCACGGATTGGCGGTCGGGGGCGGTGGCGGTGTCGCCTGCGCCCCCGTGGACGCGACGGCCCGGTCGACTTTCGTCGGCGGGTCGGCGGCGAGCGCGGCTGACGAGCGCTCGCTGCGGTCGTCGTCGTCGACCACGTCGATGACCACGACGGTGATGTTGTCGCTGCCGCCGTTGGCCCGGGCCTGGCGCACCAGGTCGTGGGCCGCTTCCTGGGGGTCGCCGATCCGCCGGAGCGTCGACTCGATGCGGTCGTTGGTGACCTCGTTGGTGAGCCCGTCGCTGCAGAGGAGGAGACGATCGCCCCGGTAGGGAATGAGCTGCCAGGAGTCGACCTCGGTGTTCGGGTCCATCCCGAGGGCCCGGGTGATGATCGACCGCTGGGGGTGGACGCTCGCCTCCTCGCGGGTGATCTGGCCCTCGCGGAAGAGCTCTTCGACAAGGCTGTGGTCCTCGGTGAGCTGAGCCAGCTCACCCTGCTGGAAGAGGTACGCGCGGGAGTCGCCCACGTTGGCCACCGCCAGGTGCTCCTCGCCGTCCTCCTGCACGAGGGCCACGGCGGTGAGGGTGGTGCCCATGCCCCGCTTCTCCGACGCCGACTGGGCCAGCTGCCACACGGCCTGGTTCGCCTGCTCGACGGCACCGACGAGGCCCTCGGTCGTGGGCTCGGTGAAGGTCCGCTCGATCGTCTCCACCGCGGTCTGCGACGCCACCTCGCCGGCCTGGTGGCCTCCCACCCCGTCGGCCACCACGTAGAGCCCGAGGTCGTCGCTGGCCAGGTACCGGTCCTCGTTGATCTGGCGGACGCGACCGACGTCGGTGGCCCCGCCGCTCTGGAGAATGGTCATGTCAGCTCCAGCACGGTCTTGCCCACCTGGAGGCGGTCGCCCTTGCGGATGGCGATGGGAGCCGTGACCTTGCGGCGGTTGAGGTAGGTGCCGTTGGTCGATCCCAGGTCCTCCACGTAGTACTGGCCCTCGCGGCGGAACAGGCGGGCGTGGAGCTGGGAGACGTAGGTGTCGTCGATTGTCACCTGGCAGCCTTCGGCTCGGCCGAGGGTGAGCTCGTCGCCCAGGTCGTAGCTCCGACCCCGAGCGTCGGCCGGCTCCACGACGCGCAGGCGCGAGCCGTTGCGGTTGCCCCAGTGCTGCCGGGGTGGGGCGGCCCGGCCGGCGGGCGCTGCGACTGGTGATGCGGGGCCAGGGAGGGGCCCCTTGAGCTCGGCCCATACCGCCCGCAGCACCCGGAAGAAAAAGAGGTAGAGCACGGCCAGGAAGCAGAACTTGAGGATGGTGAGCAGGGAATCGGGCATGTCAGCCTCGGGCCCGTCGGGCCGGGCGGTGCGCTTGGTTCCCCGTGGCCATGGGGGGTCAGGACGCCTCGAAGCGGATGTGGGTTCCGCCCACTGTGATGTCGTCGCCGTCGGCCAGCCGGCGCTCCCGGATACCCCCGCCATTGACCTTGGTGCCGTTGGTCGAGCCGAGGTCGACGACGATGAACTCGTTGCCTCGACGGCGGACCTCGGCGTGGCGCCGGCTCGCGTTCGGGTCCGACAGGACCACGTCGCATTCGGGTAGGCGCCCGATCGAGACGGGGTCCTCACCCACGGTCACACGGCGGCCGTCGGCGAGAGCGAGAGAGCCCACCGCCGCTCCGCCCGGGGCCTCGACCATGGCTGAGGTCACGAGGAACTCGCCCTTGCCCAGGCCGGGGTCCTCTTCGAGCTCGACCTGTACGGGGCCCATGAAGGAGTAGTTCTCGTCGCGAGCGTGCTCACGGACGGCCTCGGCCAGCTCCCGGGTGAGGGCCTCGGCCACGCTGTCGAAGCGCCGGCAGTCATCGGCACCCAGGGAGATCTTGAACTGGTTGGGAGCGACCCGGCCGTTCACGCCCACGATCCGCTCCATGTCCATCTCGCGGGTCAAGCGCCGGCCGAGCTCGACCGGCTCCAGACCGCTGCGGAACGTCTTGGCGAAGACGCCCTCGACCATCCGCTCGAGTCGTTGCTCGAATTGCTTCATTCCCATGCGCTGGCGAAGCCTACCCACCCCCCGGGCGGCTCAGCCCCCGTCGTCCGGTAACCTGGACCGCTGCGCCCTGGGCGAGTGGCGGAATTGGCAGACGCGCAGGATTCAGGTTCCTGTGTCCGAAAGGACGTGGGGGTTCAAGTCCCCCCTCGCCCACTGGGAACGTGCTGGTCAGAGGTAGCGCGGGTGGGGCCTCAGAGGTCGACTTCTACCGGACTTCTACCCGTGCGCGCGCAGGGCACCTGGCGTGCCAGTGTCCGGGTGGGCGCGCGAACCCTGTTGGCGCTGGGTGATGCTGTGGCGGTGGAAGAGGTCGACGCGGTCGTGCTCGGAGCGGGCCCTGCGGGGCTAGCTGCCGCTGCCGCGCTCGTTGGTCGGTCGCGGCTGGACGTACGACTCGTTGAATACGGCAGTCCGATCGGCGAACGAAATCGGTTGGCGCCCGAGGACGTGACATCGGGCATTGGTGGCGCAGGACTCTTCTCGGACGGGAAGTTCTCGTTCTTCCCGTCCGCCACGAATCTCTGGAGGCTCTCGCCTCGGCGGGCGCTTGCGGCGTCGTACGACTGGTATCAGCGGCTCCTGCGGGATCTCCCTTGGGCGGAGCTCGTGCCCAAATTACCCGGAACGGAGGCCGCAGCGGGACCGCGGCCGGTTGGCGGCGAGGTCATGGAGAAGTCATATCCCTCGTACTACACAACGCTGGCCGAGCGGGAGGCTCTCACTTCGGCGTTGGCAAGTTCTCTTGGACGGGACGTAATCCTGACGAACACCGACATCGACGAGATGGACGTCGGCGCCCGAGGCGCCACTGTAGTCACTCGCGATCGTGCATCCGGTCTCGTCACCGAACTGGCCAGTAGGGCGCTGGTGATCGCAACCGGGCGACTCAGTCCCCTTGAACTTGTACGTATGGTGCCGGGCGCTCAGTGGAGAGACGGACGGCTTGAGGTAGGCGTACGGCTCGAGCAGCCGGCCGAGCGGTTCATGCTGGCATCCCATCCGTCCGTGGATCCGAAGCTCGTCGCGACTCAAGCTGATGGCGTCGCGGTTCGAACCTTCTGTTGCTGTCGAAACGGCGAAGTAATAGCGACGTATACGAGAGGGATTGTCAGTGTGTCTGGCCGGGCGGATGTTTCGCCCACCGGCAGATCGAACGTCGGTATTGTCCTCCGCCCGAGTGCGTCTATGCGACGCGACGACCCGTCGTTGTTGGATCGCGTTACGGATGTCGGCCAGCACTTCATCTGCGATGCGGGCGACTTCCTGGGCCACTCGCCATCACGGGATCTGGTTGCTGTTCTTGGCGAACCGATTACAACCCGCTTGGGCCACGCGATCCGCCAGATCGCAGAGGTCGTCGGCTGCGAGTTGTTGCCTGACGAGGCAACGGTCCACGGCATCGCTGTCGAAGGCGTCGGGAACTACCCGGACCTACGAGATGATCTTCGGTGGGGCGACTTCCCTGTCTGGGTCGCCGGGGACGCGACCGGACTCTTCCGCGGCCTCACCGCAGCATTCGTGAGTGGCTTCTTTGCGGGGAATCGCGCACGCGTGCACCTCTTGGCGGCTTCGGAGTAACTCGGCGTGGCGCGTCCTCTGTACTTGCACCTTCTCGATCGTGAACTCGGCGACGCGGTAGATCGTCGACTGTCCGCCGAACAGATTGAGGCTGTCGTGCGCGTGTTGACGCTCGGGACGGCCGCACCTCTCTACGCCGGGCTAAGTCTGGCATGGGAGCATCCCTCCGTAGACGCGAGTCTTCAAAGCCTGCTCGGTGTGCTGATCCGGCATCAGCAACTTGATCTCGTGAGCGGTCACCCAGTACTCGATGAATTTCTTGCTAGTCGCGGCCCGATGTACGCGCACGATCGTGCGAGGTACGGCCACTACTTCGCCGGCGGTCAGCGGCCCTTCGAGCCAACCCGTTACAAGCCTGAGGACACGACGTTTACGCTTCACGCGGAACTCGAAGAGCACCTCGGTAAGGCTGGTTCGGTTGTTCTACCGGACGCTGCCAAGCCAGCCGTCGAGAGGGTGCTTAGCCAGCGCGAAGGGCAGGCGATTACCTACGCGCTGTTTGCACCGGCGATGGCTGACGCTGCACGACCAGCCGTCGGCGTCCTCCGGCGAGCCATATCGCACCTATACACGTCTCACTACCTCGCGCTCGAGCGCGCTGATCTGCCGACGGGTGTCCCTGGCCTCGGCTACTTCGATGTTGTCCTGGCTGAGGAGTACCCGACGCGCGACTTCAAGGTGCTCCGCGCTGTCCTACGGCTCGTCGGGTTTGCACCTGAGGTCGACTCGCGCGCCTCATACTACCCTGGCTTCTGGGACGCCGCGATTGCTTTGCGAATGGTCTACACGGATTTGGCGGATCGCATCCGAGAGCTTGTCGTACTAGCAAGGACCGCTGAGGGGACGGCTTCCGCCCCATCGCCCACGACGACTGCTCGACTCGTCGGCCGACTGACGCGCTGGATTCAGTCAACGGACACCCAGCCGACCCTTTCGGCCGATCGTTTCCAGGCAGCAGCGCTGCTGTTGACGGCGACGATCGCGAAGGTGCTCGGCGAGCACCCGGAGCTCCGCGACCTCGGCGGGCAGGGCCTCGGCACGCTGGTCGTGGTCGCTACGGATGTCGAGGAGAGCGTGCTGCAAGAGGTCCTCCGACGCCGGTACGGCCGGTCGCTCGACACGCTCATCTTGAAGAAGACCGTTGCTCGCGGCATGGGTGCGTTCCGGCGCGGCAGTGCTTCGTACGTGCGATGCAGGATGGGTGGCCACTCCCTTCGAGGAGCAAGCGACGTCGTACGCGATGCGATTGACGAGCTGGCGCCGAGGGAGGTGGTCATGGTGGGCATCGCGTTCGGCATCGACGACCAACGTCAACCAATCGGCACAGTCCTGGTCTCTACTCAAGTCATCGACTACCGGTCCGAGCGCGCAGGTACGTCCGGCAGCGGTTCCCTTGAGTTCACTTCTCGCGCGGAGCCTGGGGACGCGGATGACTTTCTCGTGCAGGCGTTCGCGGCACTCGGGGAGCGGCGACCCGAGCGGACAGAGCGGGGTCCGCTGCTGTCGGACCACGTGCTCGTCGACAACCGCCAGTTCAGGGATGAGTTAGTTCAGTGTTATCCGAAGGCGGTCGGCGGGGAGATGGAGGGCTACGGCGTGTTTACGGCTGCGCGCGGCCGCTACCGCCCGTGGGTTCTTGTGAAGGCCGTGTGCGACTGGGCCGACGGGAACAAGGCGGTCAACAAGGAGGAGCGCCAGAGGATCGCCGCCGCCGCCTCGGTCGAACGGCTGTTCGACTATCTTGACGCGTGATGACCGTCCACAGCCAGTCCACTGGTTGTCCCCAAGGAATGGCATGTTGTCGACGGGCGTGTGCGAGTTATGCCCCTACCGATCCACAACGATCTGAAGCCAGACTGGGCGGCATGGCCGATGAGTCTCTCTTACCCGTAGTTCCGGACGGGATCGTTAGCCCGACGGCTTCGCGCGTCACGGTCTTCACCGCTCAGTCCAAGCGCCACTACTACTGCCGAGACGCGATCTGCGAGTTCGTGTTCCTGCGCAGAGCTGTGCCGTTGAACCCGTTCCGAGCCTTCGGGTACTTCTTGGGAGACCGAGTCGACAGGCAACTCGTAAGGGAGGCAAACAACAACCTCATCCGACTCACCGACGAGTTGTGGGTGTTCGGCACGACCATCGCAAACGGAGTCCTCTTCGAAGTCGCGCACGCACACGACTTGGGCAAGCCAGTGCACTTCTTCACAGTGGCTGCGCGCGCGAACGAGATTCGTAGCGCACCGATTGAAGCGCTTCGATTCGAGAGCGAGCTGTACACGAAGGGGTACAGCCGAGAGGATCTTCGTGCGATCGCTCGAGGTGTAGGCCGGTTCGAACCGCCGCCTCTGCGACTGTTCGACTTCGACGATCTCGACTCGCTTCAAGACGAGGCGATCAGCGACAAGGCGTAGCAGTGGACGCGTCCCCTCCGTCACGACGTTCTCCACTGCCGTCTTGGTGTGATCCACGGGACGGCATTACCCCTCGAGGACGAGACGTGCGATCTGTACGGCTGCCTCGTCGTGGAGCGGTCGGCGCGACGTGCCGGTCAATCCGAGGTGATCGCGATCGTCGAGTGGCCGAGTCACTCCTGCACGACCCGCGGGTGGATGCCGCGCTCGAGCGCCAGCGTCGCCCACGTGTGACGGAGCCCCTTTAATTAATGTCAGCCGCGGTAGTCATGGCGTCGGCGTCGATGCAGCGGTCGACGACATCGGACAGGGACTCGCGCGTGAAACTCGTCGACAACGTGGAGGATCTTGATCACCCGGCCGGTGGCGGGGACGTCGAACTGGTAGTCGAGGGCCCACACGTGGTCGACACCCTCGGCCTGAAGGCGATCAGCCAGCGTGGTCGACTCTCCCACCGGGCGACGCTTGCGCCGCTTCTCGGGCACCCGCAGGCCCTCCTCCGGCCACAGACGCTGGACCATCCTTGCGGTTCAGGCAGTGGCCGTCCCGCACCAGCACGGCGTGAGCCGGCGGTAGCCCCAGCGGGGATGGGCTTTTGGCGAAGCCGCGCAACGTGGTCCGCAGGTCGGCATCGGGATCGTGATCCGCTCGCCGGTGGCGCTGGGTGGAGCTGTACTGACCGACAATCGGACAGGCCCGCCGCAGCGACAGTCCGAGCCCTTGGAGCGTGTCCACGGCTCGGCGTCGTCGCGACGGGCCTACCAGTTTCCCCGGCTGATCTCTCGGAGCGCGTCGATCTCGAGCTCCTTGTCGGCCACGATGCGCTCATGGCGGCGAACCGCTTCGCGATGAGGTCTGGTGCCAGATCGGGATGGATCTCGAGGGTCGCATCGGCGGCCTCTCCGAGGTCCGATCAGACCAGAGCGGCCGATACAGCTCGCCCTCGGCGATGCGCAGAAGGGTGTCGGTGATGGTGATGGGCACCAGGACGCATGCGTCGAGGAGCGCCATCTACCGCGGCAAGGATCACTCGCTGGCGGAGCGCGCTCGGCGAGGGCGCGCCGACTTCAGACCGGTCGCGTAGTCGGCGGGCGATCCTTCGTAGAGCCCGGGCTCGCTCGCCTCTTCCGTCAGGTGGTTCAACGCTCCTCGCCGTTCCTCGCGTCGGCGGATCTGGAAGTCGACGAGGTCTTGGAGTCGCACGCGGCGGTGCCGGTTCGGCTTCTCGAACGCGATGGCTCCCTCCTCGAGGAGCTTCACTGTCGAGCCCCGTACTGATTAGGGACGGGCACGGTCTCTGGCGACAGCCTGGGTGGTGACGACCGGTGGTCATGGTGTCGGCACCCTGTTGGGCGACGGTGTCATCGAGGATGGCGGCATGCGGCCCGACGCGGCAGGCTGCAACACGAACTCGCCCTCCCCGTCGTCGCCGGCGACGGTCACGATGGTCGGGTGCTCACTGATGCTGCTGACCCACGACCCCTCGACCGCCGCGACGCACTTGGCCGCGGGCGTACTTTCCTGCCCGGTCCAAGGCTGCGCCGGCCGGCTCGGTCCGTGGGGCCACGCCCGTCAGCGAGTCCTCCGTCCACCGCTGAAGGCGCAGAGCTTCTCGGCGAAGGGATGGCGGTCGTCCGACATCTCCTGAACGATCTGGTGAGAGCTGGGCTCGCTCGAGCGGAGGGCCAGACTCGCGCCAGGAGTTACTACTCCTGATTCGATTCGCATTACATAGATGTAGTTAGCGGCCTGTCCGTCATTCGGAACCAAGATTGCCAAAACTTCACACTCGCCTGCCCGTACTGGGCCCGTCGCTTTGGCGTATTCAGCTCGCTACGTGCAGCAGTGCATGTGGCGGAACCGATAGGAAGTCACAGTGCTGGCGGCATGACAAGGTCCGCCGAGCTGCGCTGCCTCGTCGTGCAGGGTGGGTGAGACGTGGCTGTAGATGCCGAGGGTGATGGCGATCGTGGCGTGGCCGAGGCGCTCCTGGACGACGCGAGGGTGGATGCCTCGTTCAAGGGCGAGAGTCGCCCAGGTGTGCCTTAAACCCTGCAGTGTCAGGCGGGGAACGCGATAGCGGCGGCCACGGCGGAGGAAGGTCTCGCTGACTGCGTCAGGCCGGAGGCAGCTTCCGTCGGGTCGGTGGAACACCAGATCCAGGTCGTGAAAGTCGGGACCCACGAGCATCCGCTCCTCCAGCATGCGACGGCGGTGCTCCCGTAGGACGGCGACGGTGCCGAGATCGAGGGAGATTGCTCGTCGCCCCCGTATGGTCTTTGGCTCGCTGACTGGAACCTTCGAACCGATCTGGATGATCGTCTGGACCACCCGCAACCTGGCGGCCTCGAAGGCTCATCGCCAACCTCGCCGCCCTGGTGGCGACCGGGCGTCCCCTCGGCGCCACCGCCGCCGACACGGTCTCTGCCCTGGGCGCGATGCCCGAGCACTGGGGCGATCCTCGCCTGGCGTGGAGCGAGCCGATGGCATCCCGGCTCCCCGGTCCGATTGCCTACTGGGCCTGCGCCGCAGTCATCATCGCCGCCCTCCTGGGCCTGGCCGCGGTGATCCTGGCCCGAACGGGCCGACGCCACGAGGCCGTGGACCAGCGGCGACGGGTCGGCGTCGAGACCCAGCCTCGTCTCGCTCGCACCCGCGACCTGGCACCGCTGCTGACGAGGCGACCCCAGCCCAACCGCTTCGTGCTGGCCCGCTGGGGCTGGCGCTACCTGTCGACCGAGGCGGGCGTGTTCCGACACCGACGCGGGGTGCGTGGCGCCCTGGCCGTGTTCGGGCCCACCCAGTCGGGGCAAGACCTTCGGGCTCATCGTCGGGGTCAAGGCCTGGGAGGGCCCGGCCATCGTGTCGTCGGTCAGGACCGACCTCATGCTGGCCACCCTGAAACGCCGGTCGAAGGTCGGCGAGGTCAAGGTCTTCGATCCCGCCGGCATCAGCGGGATGGAAACGGCCACGTGGAGCCCGCTACGAGCGGCGGGGACCCTGCCTGGCGCGATGGCGGCCGCCCAGATGCTGGCCCACAGTGGCGCCCGAGGCGAGACCCAGCACCAGTTCTGGCAGGGCCAGGCCGAACAGCTCCTGGCCGCCATGTTGTGGACGGCGGCCAACACGGAGAACCACTCGATGCGCCATGTCGTCAAATGGGTGCTCGAGCTCGACCGCCCCGGCGAGGGCGACGGGGCACGCTGGCGCCGCTCATGCGCCTGTTGACCGACCACGCCGAGCCTACCGTGGCCGAGGCGGCGCGGACGGTGCAGGGCTGGCTTGCACGGACAGTGGAAGACCGACGACCGCACGACGTCGAACGTCTACGCCACCGCCCGCAACGCCGTGTGGCCGTGGGCCGATCCGAATGTCGCCGCCAGCGCCGATGGCTGTGACCTGACGCTCGACTGGCTGCTCGACGGCGCCAACACCTTGTACCTCTGCGCCCCCCTGGGCGACGAGACCCGGATCGGCACCGTGTTCGCCGCGCTCGTCCACGACCTGGTAATGCAGGCCTTCGACCGCGCCAATAGATACGGGCCGATCGACCCCATGCTGCTGGTCCTTCTCGACGAGGCGGCCAACGCGTTTCTGCCGAAGTTGCCGGAATGGGCATCCATGGTCACCGGGCCGGGCATCCTGCTCGTCACCGTGTGGCAGTCCAAGGCGCAGATCGAACAGCTCTACGGCCGCCACGCCGACACGCTGCTCACCAACCATCGAACCAAGCTCGTCTACCCGAGCGGCAGCAGCGACATGACCACGAGCGACTACGTCAGCGCCCTGATCGGTAGCGAGCACGTCCGCAGCGACCTCGACGAACCGCGGTGGGGCGGCGCGGGAGAACACTCACCGACGCGCAGCCCGTCGACGTCCGTACCGTTCCTGCCCGCCAGCGTCCTGCGCCGCATGAAGGTGGGCGACGCCCTGCTCTTCCACGGCGAGCTCCCGGTCGCGTGGATTCGAGGTCGGTCGATCCGACGAGCCCGGAAGACGTCGGGACCACCCTGGCGACGGTGGTGGCGCCGAGCCGACAAACGCCGCACTGAATGAGGCCTCGTTGTTCCACGCCGTCACCGGCGGCCCATTAGGGTCGCTGCGAGCCTTCGCTACGCTCCGGTTCTCGCTCGGGCTCCGCCCGCCCCTTGACCCCCCGGCGCTGGCGTAGAGGATCGCTCCCATGTCAAGGACGCGCAGCGTCCTCGACATGCCGAAGAAGCCGGTCGCTGGACTGAATCCCTGTCACCCGGTCCGCCTGCGTTACGTAGCCCCCTGTGCCTCATGCGGCCTGGGTCGTCCCCCATACGTAGAGTGCCCGTGAGCTCGAAGGCCGAGAGGCGGGGCGTCATGTCACAACTCGAAGACCTTGTTGCCGGCGCAACCGCCACGGGAATCGACCCGTCCGGGCCCGTAACGGTCGTCACGGCCCAGTGGCATGGCACGCAGGCCCTGACCCTCGTGTTCCGCGATCACAGCTCTCGCGTGCAGGAACGGCTCCTCTACCGCTCCGACGAGGGCACCTTCGCCGTGGCCGAGGGCACACGCCGAGCGTGGAGCTTCGACGGCGACGGCCACCTGTTCCGCCTGGCCGCTGAGGCCCGGCGCATCCACCTGGCCCACCTCTTCGATCCCTACCTGGCGCTCACCTCGAGCCAGGTCGACCCGCTCCCGCACCAGATCGAGGCGGTCTACGGCGTGATGCTGCCGAGACAGCCGTTGCGCTTCCTTCTGGCCGACGATCCTGGCGCCGGCAAGACGATCATGGCCGGGCTCTACATCAAGGAGCTGATGATCCGCGGCGACGTCGAGCGCTGCCTCATCGTCGCCCCCGGGAGCCTCGTCAGCCAGTGGGAAGAAGAGCTGGCAGAGAAGTTCGGACTGCGCTTTGACGTGCTCACTCGCGACATGCTCGATTCGACCCATGCCGGCGACGTCTTCGCCGAGCGGAACCTGCTCATCGCCCGGGTCGACCAGATCGCTCGGCGCGACGACGTCGTCGAACGACTCCGCAACACCGATTGGGATCTTGTCGTGATCGACGAAGCTCACCGGCTGGCGGCCCACTTCTTCGGCGACGAGGTGAAGAAGACCAAGAAGTACCAGCTCGGCGAGGTGCTCGGCGCGTCGACCCGGCACATGCTGTTGATGACGGCCACTCCCCACGCCGGCAAGGAGGAGGACTTCCAGCTCTTCCTCGCCCTGCTCGACAGCGACCGCTTCGAGGGTCGCTTCCGAGACGGTGTGCACAGCGTCGACCCGAGCGACCTCATGCGCCGCATGGTCAAGGAGAAGCTGCTCACCTTCGACGGCAAGCCGCTCTTCCCCGAACGGCGAGCCACCACCGTCGACTTCGAGCTCTCGGCCGACGAGATGACCCTCTACGACGAGGTCACCGACTACGTCCGTGAGCAGATGAACCGGGCCGACCGCCTCAGCGAACAGGGCCAAGGCCGGCGGGGCAACACCATCGGCTTCGCCCTCACCCTGCTCCAGCGCCGGCTGGCCTCGTCGCCCGAGGCGATCTACCAGTCCCTCTCGCGTCGTCGCAAACGGCTGGAAGCGCGGGTGATCCAGGAACGCCAACGCGCCCGCTCGGCCGCCCTCGGCGTCAGTCCGCAGGAGCACCGACTCTCCACCCTGCTCGCCGGGGATGTCGGCGAGGTCGGCGACGGGCTCGACGACATCGATCCCGACGCCTGGGACGACTTGGCCGGCGACGAGCGGGAGGACCTCGAGACCGAGGTGGTCGACGCCGCCACCGCGGCGGCAACCGTCGCCGAGCTCGAATCCGAGATCGCCACCCTCGGCGTGCTCGAAGAGCTGGCCAGAAACCTGCGGGGCAAGGGAGTCGACGCCAAGTGGGTCCAGCTCTCCGGCCTAATGTCGACCGCGGCCTCGATGTTCGACCTCGACGGCGGCCGCCGCAAGCTCCTGATCTTCACCGAGCACCGCGACACCATGAACTACCTGGTCGACCGCCTGCGCACCTTCCTGGGCACCGCCGACGCCGTCGTGTGCATCTCCGGCAGCACCCCGAGAGAGGAGCGCCGGGCGATCCAGGGGCGCTTCACCCAGGACGAGAGCTGCCTCGTGCTAGTGGCCACCGATGCCGCCGGGGAGGGCATCAACCTCCAGCGGGCCCACCTGGTCATCAACTACGACCTGCCCTGGAACCCGAACCGCATCGAACAGCGCTTTGGACGAGTTCACCGCATCGGCCAGACCGAGGTCTGCCACATGTGGAACCTGGTCGCTGCCCAGACCCGGGAGGCGCAGGTCTACCTGCGGCTGCTCGACAAGATCGACCAGCAGCGGACGGCGTACCAGGGACAGGTCTTCGACGTCCTCGGCGAGGCCATGAGCGGCGCGGAGCTCCGGCGGCTGCTGATCGACGCCATCCGCTACGGCGACGACCCCGAGGTCCGCGACCGCATCAACCGGGTGATCGACGAGACCATCGGTGATCGGGTGCGTGACGCCATCGAGCACCCACCTCTCGCCACCGAGACCCTGGCGTTCGCCGACGTCGACCGGATCCGGGCCGAGATGCAGGAGGCGGCGGCCAAGCGCCTGCAGCCGCACTACGTCCGGGCCTTCTTCGAGGCGGCACTCACCCATCTCGGAGGCACGTTCACCGAGCGTGAGCTTGGCCGGTTTGTCATCCCAGCGGTGCCTGCTGCGATCCGCCAGCGCGACCGCCAGATCGGCACGGGCGCACCGGTCCTCACCAGCTACGAGCGGGTGACCTTCGACAAGGACCGGGTGCGCGTCCCGGGGGCGCCACTGGCCGAGCTCGTCGCCCCCGGTCATCCCTTGCTTGCCGCGGCCATCGACCTCATCCTCGAGCGCCACCGTGGCGTGTTCACCCAGGGAACCGTCCTGGTCGACGACGCCGATGACGGCGACGAGGCGCGGGTGCTGGTGATGCTCGAGCATGCCGTCGCCGACGGGCGGCCGTCCCGGACCCAGCCGTACACGGTGGTCAGCCGCCGGTTCGAGTTCGTCGAGATCCCGCGCACCGGCCCGCCCCGCACCACCGGGTACGCGCCCTACCTCGACTACCGGCCCCCCACCGATGCCGAGCTGCCCGGGGTCCGTTCCGTGCTCGACACGGGGTGGCTCGATGCCGACCTCGACATAGTGGGCAAGGAGCATGCCATCGAGGTGGCGGTCCCCGAGCACCTGGCCAAGGTGAGGTTGCACACCGAGTTCCGCGTCGACGCCACGCTTGCCGCGGTGAAGGAACGCCTCACCCGCGAGATCACCTACTGGGACCACCGGGCCAACGACCTCCAGCTGAAGGTCGACGCCGGCCGGGGCCCTCAGGTGAACGTCGACCGGGCCCGCCAGCGCGCTGACCGCATCGCCCAACGCCTCCAGCTGAGGGTCGCCGAGCTGCAGGCCGAACGCAGCCTGCGCGCCCTCCCGCCGTTCATCGTCGGCGGTGCTCTGGTCGTGCCCGGCGGCCTCCTGCGTCGCCTGGCCGGCGAGGGTTCCACGCCCGAGCCGTTCTCGATCGCGCGCAAGGAGGTCGAGGAGCGGGCGATCGCCAAGGTGCTGGCCACCGAGGACGCCCTCGGCTGGGACGCCAAGGACATGAACGAGGTTCAGCGCAACCACCCCGGCTACGACGTTCGCTCGGTCCGCCGCCGCCACGACGACCTCCCGGTCGAGATCCGCCACATCGAGGTGAAGGGGCGCATCGCCGGGGCTCCGACGGTCACCGTGAGTCGCAACGAGATCCTCACGAGCATGAACGAGCCCGACCGCTTCGTCCTGGCCCTGGTCGAGGTGTCACCCCACGCTGGCGAGACGGTGCGCTACCTCCGTCGGCCCTTCGAGGGGCGCAACGAGGAGTTCGTGTTCGAGGTGACCAGCGTCAACTTCACCTGGTCGGCGCTGTGGGACCGGGCCTCGGAGCCGTCATGAGCTACAACGACCTTTGGCCATCCGCCTGGGAGCTACAAAGAAGAGGCCGATTCGTTGTAGCTTCGGTCTCCCAGACGGGGGTCCGTGCTCGTCTGAAGCGGGCTTTGCGCACGTGCGCATAGATTTATCCCGGTTTCGTTATCGCTCGACTAACTCGCAAACACCTGCGTAAACGGGCCGGGTGAAGGCCACGGAGCTGGAAGAACTGGCTCTCAAGGCGGCGAAACCCATGTTGTGGGTCGTGCGGCAACACCGAAGTCGACCCGCCGGGACGTGGCCGTAGACCTCCCCGCCGGCCACGTCCGAGCAGGCTAGGGAGGCTGATCGCGTCGCTGACCCGCCCGGGACAAGCTCGGGACGAGCCCCTCTCGGGACTCACAAGTCTGATCGAGTTTGGCGAAACCCTGGCAATTGCAAACAACGCCAAACTCGGCCAAACTTGGGACCGTGACCACCGGCGTGACCGAGCTGGACGAGGCACTGGCCGCTGTACGAGCTGGAGCCACCGCGGCCAGCCTCGAGTCGGCACAGCTTGACTTCAAGAGTCAGCCCGCGAGCAAGGTCGATGCCCTGAAGCTCCTGGTGAGCGCTGCCGTCTGCTTTGCCAACAGCAGCGGGGGGACAATCGTCATGGGTGTAGAGAACCACAAGCGCGGCGTGGCGGCCTTCAGCGGTTGCGATCTCGACCCGGTCGTCACCCAGCGGCGCCTGTACGAGCTCACCGATCCTCCCCTCATGGTCGGTACGCGCGCTCTCGAGCGGTACGGGGTCTCCTTGCTGGTTGTCGACGTACTCCAGAGCTTTGAGATCCATGCCGACCAACAGGGACGGGCGACACACCGTCTCGGTACCGACTGTCTCCCGCTCTCCCCGCAGGAGCACCGTCGACTCCGCGAGGAACGACTGGGCGTGGACTGGTCGGCGATGCCATCCGAGCGATCGGTGAAGGAGGTATCCGGTCGGGCGCTGGATGCGGCTCGCGAATCGCTCGGGCGATTCGCGGACGACCGACAGCCTCTTGCGAGCCTCTCCGACCGAGACCTGCTCCGTGCCCTCGGGGTCGTCGATTCCGACGACCACCTTCTTCGAGCCGGCGAGGTCCTGTTTTGTCGACCCTCGGCGGGCCCCGCCATCCTGTACCAACACCGTGCAACGCCGGGCGGTGAGGCGCTCGCAGTCGAACGCCTCGAGCTGCCCTTGGTCCTCGCCTTCGAGAGAACCATGGAGCTCGCTTGGGCCCGCCGCAACGCGACGCCTCTCACCCTCGCCAACGGCCAACAGGTGGAGATCAGCGATTTTCCCGAGGCTGCAGTACGGGAAGCACTCTCAAACGCCGTGCTTCACCGCGACTACCGCCTGGGAACTCCCGTCAACGTCGAGCATTCTCCGACATCGTTCGTCGTCATCTCCCCGGGCCCGCTGGTTGGCAGCGTCACCACCGCCAATATTCTCACGCACGTCTCGACTCCGAGGAATCCGACCTTGGCGAGCGCGGCCCGGATGCTCCGCATGGCGGAGGAGACGGGCCGGGGAGTCGACCGAATGTTCCGGGAAATGGTCCGAATTGGTCACGACCTGCCCGTGATCGAGGATGCGTTCGATTTTGTTCGAGTTGTCCTGGCCGGAGGAGCACCCCGCAACTCCATCGTCAGGTATGTAGCGCAGCTCCCAGCCGAAGAACGGGAAGACACAGACGCAATGCTCGTACTCTTCACACTATGCCGCCAGAGGAAGACCTCGGCCGACGAAATCGCTCCGGTTCTTCAAAAGGGAATTGCCGAAGCAGAGATAGTTCTCCGACGCCTATCCAATGACCGTCCTGGAATACTGGAACCAACGCGAGAGTCCGGTCGCCTTCGAAAGCGTCAATATCGGTTACGTGCGGACGCGCTGAAGGCCCTGGGGGCTGCCGTCCGCTACCACCGTCGCACGGTCGACGAGATTGACCGCAAGGTATTCAGTCATCTGAACGAGTACGGCAAGATCACAAACCGCACGCTGCAGAACCTGTTCGACATCGATGTCTACCGGGCTCGCGACATCCTCGCTGATCTCCAGCGGAGGGAACTCATCGTTCGGACTTCTGAAGCCGTACGCGGACCGGCCGTCGAGTACGGCCCCGGCCCGAAGCTGCCGCGCGGGCGGAAGCGCTCTACAGCCCACCGTGAGACCGTTGAGACGATGCCCGAAGGGCGAGATGACACTCTCTTCTGAACGAACCCGGCGGATGATGACGCGGACCACTGAGGTCACCCAGTGACGGACGCGCCCTGGAAGAAGAAGCTGATCGAGGTGGCGCTGCCGCTCGATGCCATCAACGTGGAGTCGGCCCGGGAGAAGTCGATCCGTCACGGGCACCCGTCGACGCTCCATCTCTGGTGGGCCCGACGCCCGCTGGCCGCCTGCCGGGCGGTGCTTTTCGCCCAGCTCGTCGACGATCCCTCGGCACATCCCGAAGACTTCCCGACCGAAGAGGACCAGGACCGCGAGCGCAAGCGCCTCTTCGGGATCATTGAAGAGCTGGTGAAGTGGGAGAACTCCACGAACGAGCGGGTGCTCGACGCGGCACGGGCGGAGATCCAGAGGAGCTGCGGCGGTAACCCTCCCCCGATTCTCGACCCTTTCGCAGGTGGCGGCTCCATACCTCTCGAAGCGCAGCGGCTCGGCCTGGAAGCCCACGCCAGCGATCTGAACCCAGTCGCGGTGCTGATCAACAAGGCCCTCATCGAGATCCCCCCCCGGTGGGCCGACCATTCCCCTGTTCACCCCGAGGCAGAGAACCGCACCCGCTGGAAGGGGGCCGAGGGTCTGGCTGAAGATGTCCGTCGCTACGGCAAGTGGATGCGAGACGAGGCCGAGAAGCGAATCGGCCACCTGTACCCAAAGGCGACATTGCCTGATGGATCCAAGGCCAGCGTCATCGCCTGGATCTGGGCAAGGACAGTGACGTGTCCGAATCCCGCGTGTGGGGCAACGATGCCGCTGGTCCGGTCGTTCTGGCTGGGCAAGAAGAAGGGAAAGGAGGCATGGGTGAGGCCGGTCGCCGAGGCCAAGGGCGTCCGGTTCGAGATTGGCCACGGTGCCCGCGGATTGGACGTTGACGGCACCGTGACCCGGATGGGCTCTGTGTGCCTCTGTTGCACGACAGCTGTGCCGTTCGACTATGTGCGAGCCGAGGGTCGGGCTGGCCGGATGGGCGCACAACTCATGGCCATCGCCGCGGAAGGCGACCGATCCCGCATTTACCTGGCGCCCACGGACGAGCACGTCGCCGCTGCCACAGTGCCAAAACCACGCACCGCGCCTGTCAGTGACCTGCCGACGCAGGCGCTCGGGTTTCGGGTCCAGGCCTACGGAATGACCCATCACGCCGACTTGTTCACAAACCGCCAGCTGACGGCGCTGACAACCTTGTCCGACCTCGTGGGCCAGGCCCGAATAAGGGTGGCACACGATGCCATTATTGCTGGCCTCTCCCGCGAACCTGCCTCAGCGTACGCGAACGATATTGCGGTGTACCTGGGCTTCGCTCTGTCCAAGCTCAGCGATCGTCATTCGACTCTAACCAATTGGTATTTCAGCCGTGAATCGACCAGTTCAACTTTCCAGCGCCAGGCGCTGTCTATGCTATGGGATTTCGCAGAGACTCAACCGATATCTGATGGAACAGGTACCTACCTCAACGCGGTCGAGTGGCTGGCCCAAGTTGTGGAAGTACTACCGGCAGTTGGGCCTAAACCACACGTTCATCTGGGCGACGCGACCTCAGACGCTACTCTCGTTGGAGCAGTGATAGCGACAGATCCTCCATATTACGACAATATTGGCTACGCCGATCTGTCCGACTACTTCTACGTCTGGTTGCGCCAGTCTTTGAAAGTCTCCGAACCCGACCTCTTTGCTACGATGGTGACGCCGAAGGCAGCGGAGCTCATCGCGAGCCCTTACCGCCACGATGGATCTAAGCGCGCCGCCGAGACCTTCTTTCAGAATGGATTCGTGCGTACATTCCAACTAGCGCGCAAAGGCCACAATCCCAATATTCCGTTAACGACCTTTTACGCATTCAAGCAATCGGAAGATGACAGTGACGGAGTGGCATCGACCGGATGGGCCACGATGCTCGAGGGCATGCTTTCAGCGGGTTGGGCGGTGACGGCCACGTGGCCGATGCGAACTGAGGCCGGCAATCGTATGATCGCCAGCGGTACCAATGCTTTGGCATCCTCGGTGGTTCTCGCATGCCGGCCCCGATCCGAAACGGCTGGCGTCACCGACCGTCAGGGCCTGATTCGAACTCTCCAAGATGAGCTACCCGGCCCTCTATGGGAGCTCCAGAAGGCCCACATCGCTCCGGTTGACCTTCGGCAGGCGGCGATCGGTCCGGGCATGGCGGTCTTCTCGCGATTCGCTCGGGTGATCGAGCCCGACGGCTCGACGATGCGGGTTCGCACAGCGCTCGGGCTCATCAACCAGGTGCTCGGCAAGGTGCTCGATGAGCAGGAGGAGGAGTTCGCCTCCGAGACGCGCTGGGCTATCCAGTGGTTCTCGCAGTTCTACGCCGACGAGGGTCCCTACGGCGTCGCCGAGCAGCTTGCCGTATCGATGAACGTGGCCGTCCGGAACATGGTCGATTCAGGGATCCTCGCCTCTGGAGGAGGCAAGGCTCGTCTTCGGGGCCGTGACGAGCTACCCGATGACTGGGATCCGACCAAGGATCTCCGCACGCCGGTCTGGGAGGCCACGCAGCACCTGGTGAAGCGACTGGAGACAGACGGCGAGGCCTCAGCCGGACGGCTGCTGCGCCAGCTCGGCGGCTTGGGTGAGTCGGCGCAACTTCTCGCCTACCGGCTCTATACCGTCTGCGAGAAGGCGCGACCGGCGCTCGCCGGCCCGTACAACGCCCTCGTGGCATCGTGGCCGGAGATCCAACGGCACGCCCGGGAAGCGAGCCAGCCGGCGACGACCATCGAGCAGCAGACCTTCGGCGCGTAGGAGCATCCCTCACATGGCGAACGACATCTCCAACAAGGCACGCGTCGGCGAGGCGTTCGACCTTCTGGCCCGGGGGCTCGAACCCGTCGTCGCCCGCCAGATGTCGAAGACGGTGAAGACTGGCGAGGACTGGGCCGAGGTCTTCGTCCGCACCTCCAATCGACCCGAGCGCGAGTACTCCACCTCTGATCCGAGCTTCCTGCTCAACGTCATGATCGAGACCTGGAAGGGCGTGTTCGAGCGCCAGTTGCCCCGGTCGGTGAAGAACCTGCTATTCACCCTGCGGGACAAGCGCAACGAGTGGGCCCACAATCGGGCTATCCAGCCCAACGACGCCCAGTTCACGCTGAGTGGCGTCGTCACCCTGCTCGAGTCGGTCGGCGCCAAGGAGGCCGATCGGGTGCGGCTCAGCCTCGATGAGCTGAACCGCTCGTTGTTCGAGAAGGAGCGTGAGCGCACCCAGGAGGAGGGGGTGCGCTCCAACGTGGTCGGCGCCCCCAAGGCCGGGCTCAAGCCCTGGCGCGAGGTGATCATCCCCCACGGCGACGTGTCGAGCGGCGACTTCACCGTCGCCGAGTTCGCCGCCGACCTCGAGCTGGTGCGCAAGGGGCAGGGCACCGCCGAGTACACCGACCCCTCGCTCTTCTTCGAGCGCACGTACCTCACCGTCGGCCTGCGGGAGCTGCTGACCCTGGGCGTGAAACGGGTCAGCGGCGCCGGCGGCCAGCCGGTCATCAACTGCCAGACTAACTTCGGCGGCGGCAAGACCCACAGCCTGATCGCCCTCTACCACCTCTTCTCGGGAGTGCCACTGGCTTCGCTGCCGAGCGAGATCGTCGCCCTGGTCGAGAGCGCCGGCGTCACCACCCTGCCGACCGTCAGGCGCGCCGTCGTGGTGGGCAACCGCTTCGCCGCCGGCCAGGTGCACGAGAAGGACGACGGCACTCGGGTGCACACCATCTGGGGCGAGATCGGCTGGCAGCTCGGTGGGCCCGAGGGCTACGCCCTGGTGGCCGAGAGCGACCAGAACCGCACCAACCCGGGCGACGCCATCCGCGACGTCCTGGCCATGGCCTCGCCCTGCCTCGTGCTCATCGACGAATGGGTGGCCTACGCCCGGGAGCTGTACGCGCGGGAGGACCTTCCCGGCGGGAGCTTCGACAGCCAGTTCGGCTTCGCCCAGGCTCTCACCGAAGCCACCCGCGGCACCGAGGGAGCGCTGTTCGTGGTGTCGATCCCGGCGTCAGAAAAGGTTGGCGCTTCCGGTGCCGAGGCGGTGGCCTCCAGCCTCGAGGTTGGTGGGGTCGCCGGTCGGGAGGCGCTCGATCGCCTGACGAACGTCGTGTCGCGCCTGGCCGAGCACTGGCAGCCGGCTAAGGGGGACGAGAGCTTCGAGATCGTCCGCCGGCGCCTGTTCCAGCCTCTCGCCGCCGACGCCACCGCAGTTCGCGATGCCACGGCGGACGCCTTCGGCGAGCTCTACCGCAGCCAGCGCAGTGACTTCCCGAGCGAGTGCGTCACCATGGCCTACGTCGAGCGGATCAAGACGGCGTACCCGATCCATCCCGAGGTGTTCGACCGGTTGTACGAGGACTGGTCCACCGTCGACCGTTTCCAACGCACCCGCGGCGTGCTCAGGCTCATGGCCGCCGTCATCAACTCGCTGTGGGAGAGCGACGACCGGTCACCCCTGATCCTCCCCTGCTCCATCCCACTCGACGACGCCAGGGTCAACGGCGAGCTGGCCGGCAAGCTGCCGGACTACTGGGCCCCGGTCATCGACGCCGACATCGACGGCCCCGGCTCCCGGGCGGCGGAGATCGACCGGGCCATCCCCCACCTGGGGGCCCACCACGCGACCAGACGGGTGGCCCGCACCATCTTCATCGGCGCCACTCCCAACGTCGGATCCGCCAACCGGGGCATCGAGGTCGCCCGGATCCGCCTGGGCTCGGTGTTCGCCGGCGAGAAGCCCGGGTTCATTGCCGACGCCCTCAACCGGTTGGCGGCCCAGGCGCCCTACCTCTACGTCGACCGCGATCGCTACTGGTTCGACCGCCAACAGAACGTCAACCGCACGGCGCGCGACGACGCGGCCCGGCTGCTGACCGGCGACAAGCACGAGGTACGGGCCGAGATCGAACGCCGGCTCAAGGCCGAGCGGGGCGACGGCGCCTTCCGCCGCGTGCACGTCGCCCCCGCCACCAGCGCCGACGTGGCCGACGACCCGATGGTGCGCCTGGTCGTGATCGGGCCGGACCACCCCCACATCGCCAGGGCCGAGGAGTCGCCGGCGCTGGAGGCGGCCCGCACGATCCTGGAGCGCCGGGGAACCAGCCCACGCCAGTATCGCAACATGGTCGTCTTCGCGGCCTGCGACCAACGCTCGCTCGAGGGGCTGGAGCAGTCGACCGCTGACTACCTGGCCTGGTCCTCCATCGGCGAGCGGGTGAACGAGCTCAACCTCGACGCCCACCAGATCGCCCAGGCCCAGTCGAGCCGCAAGAACTCCGACGACGGCGTCGGGCTGCGCCTGGCCGAGGCCTACAAGTACGCCCTCGTCCCCCGCCAGGACGATCCCGTCGGCAAGGTGACCTTCGACGTCTCGAACCTCGACCAGCAGGACTCGGTGGCCACGCGGGCCAGCCGCAAGCTGGTATCCGAGGGCGCCCTCGCCACCCAGTTCCCGCCGGTGATGCTGCGGTTGAAGCTCGACAAGGAGCTGGCGTCGCGCTGGCTCGACGGCCATGTGGCCGCGTCGGTGCTCTGGGACGACTTCGCCAAGTACGTCTACCTCCCGCGCCTGCGCGACCTCGACGTGCTGATGACCACGATCGAGAACGGTCCGGCCACGACCACCTGGCAGTCCGAAGGTTTCGCCACCGCCGTCGGCATCGACGAAGCGACCGGCCGGTACCTCGGTCTGGTCGCCGGTTCCCTTCCCGGCCCGATCTCGCCGACGGTGCTCGTGGTCCGACCGGAGTTCGCCATCGGCCAGCAGGAGGTCGAGGACGACGAGGGGGAAACGACCGACGATTCGGAGCCCGATGCCGGCGGCACCACGACCGATGACAGTGGCGTTCCCGCCGAGGAGCGGCCGGCCGTGGGCGCGGTGGTGTTCCGGGGCGCCGTCCGCCTCGATGGGACGAGACCGGTGAAGCATTTCGGCGACATCAGCAAGGAGGTGATCGACCACCTCGCCAGCCAGGTCGGCGTCGACCTCGAGGTGCGTCTGGAGATTACCGCCACCAAGGCCGATCGGTTCGCCGACCACACCGTTCGTACGGTCACCGAGAACGCCCGGACGCTGAAGTTCGACGACACCACCGGGTTCTCCGAGGAGTAGCTGGTGCGGCTGAGCCTCGTCGAGGTTGGGGACCTTCGTGGTCTGGGACTGTGCGGGTTACGCACCCAGTCGGGATTCCCGGAAGGCCACAAAGGAGGGGGGGCCAGTGGCCCCCCCTCTCTCCCGCACTCAACTCTTGACCCAAACGATACGGCCGGACCTCTTACCGCAGCCGCACACTGCTGTCAACCTTCGTCACCACGATACCCCATGTAGCGCAGCTATCAAGCTTGGTCTTCCTCAGTGAACCCGAGGCGTTCGTCGATCTCGTCTAGGAACTCGCTGTACAGGGCGATCGCCTGACGGGCGAGCCGGAGCACATCTGAGTATCTCTCCGGGATCTGCATCTCGGAGAGCGTCGCCAGGATGTTGTCAATGGCCGACTGGTCGTCGTGCCCGAGGTGCTCAGATAGGTCATCGAGGTTGTCACCGATGATGTTCGCGGTCGTGAATGCTTGCCCACGAAGCCGCCGCAAGGCGCGATGCCGTTGGGAGTCAACTACTAGACGAACAGAACCGATACGGAACGCCCGTCGCCCGAACCCCTCCTCCAGGAGGTACGTCTCGAACTCATCGACGCTCCGCTTGAAGAAGATCACGGTACGACGAGCGTTGTACCAGGCGCCCCGGAAAGCCTCTCGGTTCTGTCGCTCCGCTCCCTGACGTTGCCGGCGCGCCTCCAGGAAGGCGCCACCACCAGCTACCGCCGAGAAGATGGCGAGCCCGATGGTGAAGGGGTCGGGGTCGACCTGGGCGTCTGCTGCCCGCTCCATCTCGCGCAAGACGGCTAGCTCCACCATTGAGTCTTCCTCGCCGCCGCCTGTGGCGCTCACCATCCTGCGACGGAGGATAGCTGCTTCGCTTCCTCTGGCCCTGTGAGTTAGTGGGTCAGTTTCGCCGGGCACCTCGGTAGCCTGGTCGCAATGGGGGACGAGATTGATGGGCTACGCGAAGTGAGGCTGTGCGCAGCCACCGAGTGCGGCGAGGACGTTGCCTTCTCCGTCATCGGTACCGCGGCTCGTTCGGACGCGATCAAGTATCGCGGCACTTGCCCAAACGGCCACCGCAACGTCCGATCCCCAGACATCGGTCAGTGGATCGAGGAGGATGCGTGACGGCAGCAAGTAGCGTGGAGGCGATGGTCAAGCGGCCTAACGGATCCTCAGCAGGAAGGCGACGAAGAGGACGACCTGAACGTGGCAGCCGCCCGCATCGTTAGGCAGGCAACAGTGAGCGGCCAGACCCGGCCGTCGATGAGGACGACGCCGAGGAGGCTTAGTCCTCGTCCTGGCTCTCTTCGCGTGGCGGGGGCCCAGCGACGACTAGGGCGGGCTTCATCGCGGTCAGTACAGCCATGAACTGAACCCACTCGGGTTCTGAGAGCGGAAACCTGCCCTCAACTGTCACGTCGGAGCCGGAGGCGACCGGGACGGCATAGGTCACCGAATCACTCATCTGCCGCCTCCGCTGCTGCGGCTTGCCGGGGGGTGGGGGGGGCGGCGGGCTCTTACCCTCGTCGTCTTCCTCATCCTCGCCCTCCTGCCTCCCCGTTTGTGGCGACATCTTATCATTTTCGGTGAGCCCAGCGAAGGCAAGAGTGGCCTTGTACTCGGGGATAAATTCATCCGCCCCGGTCTCCGTGAACCCTCGGTCCCGCACCAACGTCCACCGCAGTTGAGCGTCCGACGGCAGCTGATCCCCGTACTCGCCCCAGAGGTCAGCATGTATGACCGGGGTGAGCGCCGCCCGCTTGATGGCGGCTCTCTGCGTGGTCTGGTCCGGGTGGTCAAGGATCTCAACAGCAAGGTCGGTCAACCTTGCTCGCCGCGCCGCTCCTGTCCCCTCGTACTCGACAAGTCCGAATTTCCTGAGTGCAGCGATGATGACAGGTCCAACGCCAGCAGCGGACTTCAAGCCCCAGTGCTTGAAGATCGTCGGGAGGGCGGTGAGGTACTGGTGGTCTTCCTGCCAGATCTCCCGTGCTCGGTCAATCGCAGTCTTGAGGTCGACAGCCGGGTAGCTAGGACTCCGCCCCCGCTTCCGACGCTCGCCATTGCCCTCAGCTTGATCGCTCACTGTGGAACCTCCTTTCCACAATCGTAGCGGTTTGTGGTTTGAAAGGCAAGATGGAGTTGACTTTGTGGGGTTCGCCGGGGTAGAGTAGACCCATTAAGAAAAGCCCCCGAGTTCGTGGCTCGGGGGCGATTGGGGACGAGGAAATGGCCACCAGAGGCTCTTGCGAAGGCGCTCCAAGCGGGTTCGATTCCCGTCGTCTCCACACCGATTCTACCCGCTGGACCGTTCGATGAACAGGCTCTCCACCGAGCGTCGCGCCCAGGTCGTCGCCTGCCTCACCGAAGGCACGTCGATCCGGGCAACGGTACGGGTCACCGGGGTTGCGAAGAACACCGTGTGACGAAACTGCTGGTGGAACTGGGCCGGGCGTCTGCCGGGTACCAGGATGGCGCCCTCACGAACCTCCCGTGCAAGCGGGTCGAGCGTGACCAGATTTGGTCGTTCTGCTACTCCAAGCAGAAGAATGCGGCTCCCGAACACGAAGGCGAGTTCGGCTACGGCGATGTGTGGGCTTGGGTCGCCGTCGACGCTCACACGAAACTGGTCCCGTCGTGGCTGGTGGGCGAGCGAACAACGATCGACGCCTACACGTTCCTGTGCCCGACTCGCGAGCCGCCTACGGGGCCGAGTGGAGATGACCACCGGCGGCCACAAGCCCTACCTGACGGGTCATCGAGCCGGGCCGTTCGGCGCGGACGGAATCGATTTCGCCATGCTCCACAAGAAGCGCACCCCAGCGATGCTGCTGGTGTTGGTGACCATGCGTGGTCGGTCTACGAGCTGGTCGCCCTTCTCGACACGCCCCGATCAAACTGACCCACTACCGCCCTGTGGTTGTCGTCCGGGCGCGCCCCGGCCTTCCCGCTGACTTCTACCGAAACTTCTACCGGACGGGTAGAAACGGGGTAGAAGCGACCAACACCGTCTGGCACGCCAAACCGCGAAAGTGCTGGTCACGAGCCATTTGGCGGACGAACGAGCATTCGACAAACACGCCTTCGACCGGAGTTCAAGTCCCGCCTCGCCCACTAGGAGGAGTCACACTCGCCCGGCCTGACGCCGCGGGACTTCGTGAGCTGTTACCGAGCCGGGGCTCAGGGTGATCGTCGGCAGGCCATCCCTTAGTCCGAGTTAGGATACAAGTCGGACTAGTGGAGGGAGCGTGGTCCGGGATGCGAGGCCGCTACATCAGCAAGACTTGGGCGAACGATCCCGCCCTCTACGCGCCCGCGCGGTACCGCAAGGCGTGCAAGTACGACGCCTTCGTACCCGACGAAGTCGCCGGCTTCAAGGAGTCCCTTCCCGCCGAGCTTGCCGGCGTCGTTTCCGACGCCGAGGCTGCCGTCCGCTCGCTCAACGACCGGTCCCGCCCCGCACTGCGACCCCTGGGTCGGCTGCTGCTGCGGACCGAGTCGATAGCGTCGTCCAAGGTTGAGGGGCTCCAGGCCGACGCTCGCAGTCTCGCCCGTGCCGAGGCCAACGCCGATGTCGGCAAGAACGTGGGCAGAAACGTCGCGGAGGTGCTGGCCAACATCGACGCCATGGAGCTCGCAGTCGAGGACACCAGCAAAGCGCGATCCATCACGCCGCAGCACGTCGTCGACATCCACGAGACGCTCCTGCGCAACGCACCGAACGTCGTCATCGCAGGACAGGTACGTGAGGTGCAGAACTGGATCGGCGGCAACGACTACAACCCGTGCGGCGCGACGTTTGTCCCGCCCCCTGCCGACGAGGTGGGGCGTCTCCTCCTCGACCTTTGCGAATTCAGCAACAGTGACCATCTCCCGCCGCTCATTCAGGCCGGTGTCGTGCACGCGCAGTTTGAGACGGTCCACCCGTTCGAAGACGGCAACGGTCGCACCGGCCGAGCGCTCATCCACGTGGTACTCCGCCGCCGGGGACTGGCACCGAGCTACGTCCCGCCGATCAGCGTCGTACTTGCCGCTGAAAGGGGCCTCTACGTCCAAGGCCTGACCGAGTTCCGGGAAGGCGATCTCGAGGGTTGGTTGGAGCGCTTCGCTTCAGCGTCGGCGCAGGCGGCCGGTCTCGCTGAGAGGTACCTCGGTCAAGTGGTGGACCTGCAAGACACGTGGCGAGCGCGGCTCGAGGAGCATGTGAGCCTGCGCGCTGATGCCGCCGCATGGGCGGTTATCGACGAGTTGCCTGGCCACCCAGTTATAACGCTGCCGGTCGCTACGGCAGTGACCGGTCGCAGCAAGTCGTCGACCGCAGTCGCCATCGCCCAACTCGCCGACGCTGGGATCCTCGTACCCCTGTCCGAATCGAAACGCAACCGCGCCTGGGAAGCCGATGGCCTGCTGGATGTCTTGGCCGGGCTGGAAGGCGGACGATGAGAAATCACCGGGACACCGCGGCACATCAGGCACGTACCGTTGCCGGGTGGCGCTATCGGCCGAGCACGGCGAGGCGGCACGCGCTGCGGAGACCGAAGCGACCACTATGACCACAGGAGGTACTTGGATACCGGGGCGCGACCGGACGAATTGAGGTGAATGACTGACTGTCGAGAGCTTCGGCCAGGAGATCGCGGACCTGGCGGGGTGTGGACCGGGCCCAGGCCGCCGGCCCGTCGTCCAACTGAGAGCCGCGCAGAAGCGCCGCCGGCTCTCGGCCTACGAAGTCGTGGCTGGGAGTCCGACAAAGTGGTGGTTGGAACGCCTACGATCTGGCGGCTGAACTGCACGCGAGATGGAGCCCGGCGGGACCAGGTTCGGCTACGTGCGAGCCGATGGAGTCGCGGTCACCCCGGTCGGATCGAAGATCTCCTCAACCATTACCGGTACGCCGCCCGGAGCGAGAAACCGGACGCGTGAGGGTGCTCCGCGGCGGCAGCTCCACCAGGGCTGAAGCCGGCCGCCCGACGAGGCGGAGCACGAGCGCGCGGACGCTGTGAACGAGCTGTTTCCAGCCGGTGAACACCCAGGGTCGTCCGTCGGCAGCCATTGACCAGGGGGCGGCCGTGGGCGACGGTGGACCGGACGGCGCTGCTGTCGGTGGTTGACGAACGCGCTCCCGGTACTCGCCGCCGGACCCACCTTCGCGGGAGGAGGCGACACGGACACCATCACATTGGGCGTCGAGGAGGAGTTCCTCGTCGTCGACCGCGAATCGGGCAACCTCATACCCGGCGCCGACCGGGTGCTCCCCCACGCCCGGGAAGAGCTGGGTGGGGGCGTTGCGTCCGAGCTCAACCTGTGCCAGATCGAGGTGGGCACCCCCGTCTGCACCACCCTGGCGGAGGTGCGGCGCGAGCTGGTCCGCCTCCGGCGGGGGCTCGGCCTCGTCGCCGCGCGCGTGGATGCCGGGGTGGTGGCGGTGGGCACCCACCCTTTCGGGCGGTGGCAGGACCAGAAGGTCGATGTAGACAACGAGCGGTACCGGCGCATGGAGGACGCCTACCGCATCGTCGCCCGCCAGCAGGTGATCTGCGGCTGCCACGTGCACGTGGGCATCGCCGACCCCGATCTGGCCGTGGCCGCGATGAACCGGGCCCGGCCGTGGCTGTCGGTGCTCCTTGCCCTGTCGGCGAACTCGCCGTTCTGGCAGGGCATTGACACCGGCTACGCCAGCTACCGCCTGCAGGTGTGGCACCGCTGGCCGACATCGGGGATGCCCCCCTGGCTGGGGTCGGCCGCCGAGTTCGGCGACGTCGTCGACGAGCTGCAGGCGATCGACGCCATCGAGGACCCGACGTTCTTGTACTGGTACGTGCGGCCGTCCATCCGGTACCCGACGCTCGAGTTCCGGGCCTGCGACGTCTGCCTGGCCGTCGACGACACGGTGGCAGTGGCCGGCCTCGTGCGCGCCCTGGCCTGGACGTGCGTACGAGAGGCGCTCGCCGGCTCCTCCGAGCACAGTCCCCGCCCCGAAGTGATGGAAGCGGCCATGTGGCGCGCCGCCCGCTACGGCATCGGCGGGCGCTTGGTGTCACCGACGGTGATGACCACCCGGCCCGCAGTCGACGTGGTCGGCGAGATGTTGGCTCATGTGCGGGAAGGGCTGGAGTTCCACGGCGACTGGCTCGAGGTCTCGAACCTGGTGGCGGCCCTGCTGGCCTCGGGTGACGGGGCCACACGCCAACGCACCGCCTTCGCCCGCCGCGACGACCCCCACGACGTCGTCAGCTACGCCATGGAGGCGACGGTCGGCACCGTGGACGATCGGTTCCAGTAGCTGGGTGGTACCGGGTCATGTCCCGCCCACCGACTCGGTGAGCTCGACGATCAGCTCGTCCCGGCGCTCGGCCCACCGGAACCACTCGAGCGGAATGGCCCGGCCCGCGGCGCGCGGCTCGGCCGAGGGCGACAGGTCGGCCAGGGTGCGCAGCACGGCCTCCACCCAAGCGTCCGCCTCCCTGCCCATGCCCGGACGGCGCCGGTGCCGCCGGGACGGCACCTCCTCCCGGGCCGCTTGGTACCGTTGGGGCAGGAGGTCGAGAGCGCCGAATGGACGTCAGCTCGCCCGATACATGGCGGTGGATCTTCCTGGTCGTGGCTGTCGCCTTCACGATCGGCGAGATCGCGGTGGCGGGCTCGTTCTTCCTCCTGCCCTTCGCCGTCGGCGCGCTGGCTGGAGCCATCGCCGCGTTCGCCGGCCTTCCGGTCACGATCGACTGGCTTGTGTTCGTGGTCGTCTCGGCCGGGTCGTCGGCGGTGCTGTGGCCCCTGCGCCGGCGCCTCGACAGCCGCACGCCCCTGAGCACGATCGGCGCCAACCGTTGGGTCGGACGCGAGGCGGTCGTGCTCCGCGAGATCCCCGGTCTGGTGGGCGAGACCGGCCTCGTGCGCCTCGACCGCGAGGAATGGCGGGCCGAGAGCATGATCGGCCTGCCCATCCGTGCCGGCTCCAAGGTGCTCGTCAGCAGGGTCGACGGCACCCGGCTGGTGGTGCTTCCCCTCGAGGAGCCGCCGCTCGAGCAACCGTCGTCGTTGCCCCCTGCCGACCCCGGCGCGGGCTGAGAGGTCACCCAGACCGAGGAGAGAACCCATGGCCGTGATCATCGTCCTTGCCGCCATCCTGCTGGTGCTGTTCGTCGTCGTCCTGAGCGGTGTCAAGATCATCCGCCCCTACGAACGGGGCCTGGTCGAGCGGCTCGGGAAGTACCACGCCACCGAGGAGCCGGGCCTGCGCCTGATCCTGCCCTTCATCGACCGCATGGTGCGCGTCGACATGCGGGAGCGGGTCGTCGACGTGCTGCCCCAGGAGGTCATCACGTCGGACAACGTGGTCGTCTCCGTCGACGCCGTCGTCTTCTACGAAGCCACCGACCCCCAGCGGCTCGTCTACAACGTCGTCGACTTCTATCTGGCCGTCACCAAGCTGGCCCAGACCAACCTGCGCAACGTCATCGGCGACATGCAGCTCGATGCCGCCCTGACCTCGCGCGACACGATCAACCTCAAGCTGCGCGACATTCTCGACGACGCCACCGACAAGTGGGGCACCCGCGTCGTCCGGGTCGAGATCCAGCGCATCGACCCCCCGGCCGACGTCATGAGCGCCATGCACGAGCAGATGAAGGCCGAGCGCACCCGCCGGGCCCTGGTCACCCAGGCCCAGGGCGACCGCGAAGCGGCCATTACCCGGGCCGAGGGTGACAAGCAGGCCGCCATCCTGCAGTCCGAGGGCCTACGGGAGGCGTCGATCCTCCAGGCCGAGGGTGACGCCGCCGCCACCAAGACGTCGGCCGAGGCCGAGCAGTTCCGCCAGCAGACGGTGGCCGAAGGAGAAGCGGCCGCCATCCGCAGCGTCTACGCCGCCATCCACGACGGCAAGCCGTCGTCGGACGTGATCGCCATCAAGTACCTGGAGACGTTGCAGATCCTGGCCAACGGGCAGGCCACCAAGCTGTTCCTGCCCACGGAGGCCACCGCCGTGCTCGGTGCGCTCGGGGGCATGCGGGAGCTGTTCGCCGAGATGGACGGGGGGAGCGGGCGCAGCGCGTCGTCAGGCTGAGGGGGTGCCGGTGGTGCGTTCTCAGCGTGGAGCCAACTACCGTGAATCGTACGTGGCGCCTCGCGCCCGGCACCCCTGAGCCTCTTTCAGAAAGCATCTCATGACCGTTTCCCCCGAAACCCCCGTCACCACCGACGCACCGAACGTCGTGATCATCGGTGCCGGACCAGCCGGGCTGACGGCGGCCTACGAGTTGGCCGTCCGGCACGGCATCACCTCGACGATCCTCGAGTCGGATTCGGTCGTCGGCGGCATCAGCCGCACCGTCGAGCGCGACGGGTGGCGTTTCGACATCGGCGGCCACCGCTTCTTCACCAAGGTGCAGAAGGTAGAGGCGCTGTGGCACGAGATCCTGCCTGACGAAGACTTCATGATGCGCCCCCGGATGAGCCGCATCTACTACGAGGGCAAGTACTACGACTACCCGCTGAAGGCGTCGAACGCGCTGAAGAACCTCGGGATCTGGGAGGCCCTCCTCTGCGTGATGTCCTACGTCTGGGCCCGCGTCCGGCCCCCGAAGGACCAGACGACGCTCGAGGGTTGGATCGTCGCCCGGTTCGGCTGGCGGCTCTACAAGCACTTCTTCAAGACCTACAACGAGAAGCTCTGGGGTGTCCCCACCAACCGGATGCCGGCCGACTTCGCCGCCCAACGCATCAAGAACCTCTCGCTTTCCAAAGCGGTCATGAACGCCCTCCTCCCCAAGCGGAACCAGAAGGAGATCACCTCCCTCATCGAGGAGTTCCAGTACCCCAAGCACGGCCCCGGCATGATGTGGGAGCGGTGCCGCGACCTGGTCGAGGCCAGGGGTTGCAAGGTGCTCATGAGCACGCGGGTCGTGGGCATCCGCCACGAGAGCGGCAAGGCCGTCTCGCTTACCGCCGAGACGGCGGGAGGCGCTCGCACCGAGTACCCGTGCGACCACGTCATTTCGTCGATGCCGATCTCGCAGCTGCTGCGGGCGATGGACCCGCCGGCTTCCGACACCGCGGTCACGGCCGCCAACGACCTGCGGTACCGCGACTTCCTCACCGTGGCGCTGGTCGTCCCGGAGGAGTACAGCTTCCCCGACAACTGGATCTACGTGCACTCCAGAGAGGTCAAGGTGGGCCGGATCCAGAACTTCGGCTCGTGGTCGCCCTACCTGGTGAAGGAGGGACGGACCTGCCTGGGTATGGAGTTCTTCGTCTTCGAGGGCGACGACATGTGGACCAAGGCCGACGAGGACCTCATCGAGCAGGGCAAGCGCGAGCTCGGGATCCTCAACCTCGTCGACCCCTCCAAGGTGGAGGCGGGCTACGTCGTGCGCATGCCGAAGGCCTATCCCTTCTACGACGAGCACTACAAGGTCAACGTGGCCCGCATCGTGGAGTGGCTCGACGAGTGTGTCTCCAACGTCCACCCGGTCGGGCGCAACGGCATGCACCGGTACAACAACCAGGACCACTCGATGTACACGGCCATGCTCACCGCCGAGAACATCGCCCTCGGCACGACCCACGACGTGTGGAGCGTGAACGTCGAGGAGGAGTACCACGAGGAGTCGTCCGACGGCAACGACTCGGGCCGTGCCCCCCGCGGGACCGGCCGGGACGCGCCGGTCATCGGTCGCCAGCACTACGGCGACGACCATCCCGTCAACCGGCCGACCACCACGGCCTAACGCGCGGCGGCGGATGCGAGTCAGGGTCGGGACGCTCGAGCAGCTGCAGAGCGAAGGACGGCTACTCGCCAAGGCGGGGAGCCTCGGGGTATGCGTGTTCTGGGAGAGCGGACGGGCCTACGCACTCGACGACCGCTGCCCGCACATGGGCTTTCCCCTGCACCGGGGCACGGTGGAGGAGGGGCTCGTCACCTGCCACTGGCATCATGCCCGGTTCGACCTGGCCACCGGTGGAACGCTCGATCCCTTCGCCGACGACTGCCGGTCGTTCCCCGTCGAGATCGAAGCCGGCGAGGTCTTCCTCGTTGCCGAACCGGTGGTTCCCCGCCCCGCCCACCTGCGCCGCCGGCTCCGCGAGGGACTCGAGCAGGGCCTGACGCTCGTGACCGCGAAGTCGGTCCTCGGTCTCCTGGAGGCCGACGTCGAGCCGAGCGAGGTCGTGCGCATCGGCGTCGACTTCGGCACCGCCAACCGCCGGGAGGGTTGGGGATCCGGGCTCACGGTGTTGATGACCATGGCCAACCTCCTGCCCTGGCTCGATGCCGACGACCGGGCGCTCGCGCTGGTGCACGGCCTGGCCTTCGTGGCGCGCGATACCCGCAATCACGCCCCCAGCTTCCCGCTCACGCCGCTCGAGGGCGGTGAGGAAGCCACCCTTTCTCCCGAGCGGCTGTCCACCTGGTACCGGCGTTTCGTCGAGACCCGCTCGGGCTCGGCCGCCGAGCGGACCGTTCTCACCGCGGTCGACGCCGGCCACGGTGTCGACAGCGTGGCCGGGATGATGTTCGCCGCCGCCACCGACCACGTCTTTCTCGACGGTGGCCACACCCTCGACTTCACCAACAAGGCGTTCGAGGCGCTGGCCCTGCTCGGCTGGGAGCGGGCCGCCGATGTGCTCCCCACCATCGTCGACCAGACGGCGGGCGCATCGCGCGCCGAGGAGGGCGGCCGGTGGCGCCACCCGCACGACCTGGCCGCCCTGGTCCGCCGCACCGAGGAGCGCCTTCCCGAGTTGTGGACCGAGGCGGCACCGCGACGTCGGGCGGGAGCGTTCGACGACCCGGGCGGCGTGAGCGACCTCGGTTGGCGTCTCCTCGATGACGACCCCGAGGCGGTGGTGGGATCGATCCGCACAGCGCTGACGGCGGGGGCGACGGCCGAACAGCTCGGGCGGGCACTGGCCCTCGCTGCGGCCCTGCGCATCACCCGCTTCCACACCCAGAACGACTTCGGAGACTGGAACGCCGTCCACCACGGGTTCACCGCCGCCAACGCCCTCCACCAGGCCCTCCGCCGCCACCCCTCGCCGGAGTTGTTGCGGGGGGTCGTCCACGGCGCCTTGGTGGTCTATCTCGACCGGTTCCTCAACGTCCCGGCGGCCCGCCTGCCCCAGACCGCGGCCGGCGACCTGGGCGAGCTCCAGTCGTGCTGGGACGGGCAGGGTGGCGTCGACCGGGCCGGCGCCATCGCCTACGGGTACTTGCAGGCCGGCGGCGACCGCCGCCTGCTCGTCGCCGTACTGGGCCGGGCGCTGCTCGCCGAGGACGCCGCCTTCCACTGGTACCAGACGGTCGAGGCGGCGGTGGCCCAGGCCCAGGCCTGGCCCGAGGGCTCCGAGGAGTCGGCCCTGATCCTGGCCGGCACCGCCCGTTTCCTCGCCGCCCACACCCCCACCCGCCGGGAGCTGCCCCACGTGGTGCGCACCGCCGCCCGGCTCCGTCGCGGCGACGACCTGTTCGAAGCCGGCTGAGCCGGGGAGCGGATTCCTGTACCGGAATATGGCTGGATTCCAGCCGCTTTCCTGACCCAGAACCGGGGCGACCTCTAGCGGGACTAGCCGGCGTCGTCAGGGACGGTCGGCTGACGGCGTCGCCAGGCCTCCTCGGCGCGCGACACCACTTCCCGCAGCGGCAGGCCACTGCGGCGGGCGATGCGGGCGGCGTCGTCGTGCTCGATCTTCACCCGCCCGGGGGAGACCTTCACCCGCACGGGTACGCCCTCGACCTCCACCTCGCCCTGCTCGCGGGCCGATGGCCAGCGCTCGAGGGTCTGGCCCCGCACCCCGAGGGAACCGGTCTGGGCGGCCAGCACCCGGCCGACCTGGGCCGCCAGCGAGGGGTCGGCGAGGGCACTGACGGTGTGGGCCGGCCGACCCTTCTTCATGACGATCGGCGTGACCCACGCGTCGTGGGCGCCGGCATCGAGGAGGGCGACGATGGCATGGGCCAGGGTCTCACCGGTGGCATCGTCGACGTTGACCTCCAGCAGCAGGACGGGCTGACCGGCGGTGCGGCCGGCCTCACCCTCGCCGCTCGTCGCCAGCGCATGGCCGAGCACCACCTGGGTGAGGTTGGGTAGCCCGTCGATCTCCCGGCTGCCGGCGCCGAACCCGGTGACCTCGACGGTGGCCGGCGGCAGCGGCCCCCACCCGGTGACCGTGGCGGCCAACAGGGCGGCTCCGGTGGGCGTCGTCAGCTCCACCTGGATGTCGCGTCCGTAGGTCGGCGCGCCCCGCAGGAGCTCGAGCACGGCCGGCGCCGGGTTGGGCAGCACGCCGTGGGCGGCCCGCACCATGCCCGTGCCGGTGGCCACCGGGCTGGACCAGACCTCGTCGATGCCGAGGACCTCGAGGGCGCTGCAGGTGCCGACCACGTCGACGATGGCGTCGATGCCCCCGACCTCGTGGAAATGGACCTGTTCGGGAGGGCGACGGTGCAGGCGACCCTCCACCTCAGCCAGGGCGGCGAAGGCGGCCTGGGCCCGGGCCCGCACCCGTTCCGGAAGGCGGGCTTCGTCGACGAGACCCGAGATGTGGGCATAGGTGCGTACGACGCCGTCGTCGGTCGCGCCGACGAGTGCCCGGGTGGCGGCGATACCGCCGCGCATCACCGGCTCGGCGTCGAGCGACCAACCGCTGAGCGGCAACCGGCCGAGGAGGGCCCGCACCTCGGCGAGGTCGGCACCGGCGTCGAGCAGGCTGCCCAGGGCCATGTCACCGGCGATGCCGGAGAAGCAGTGGAACCAGGCGAGGGTGGGCCCGCTCGTCATCGGAGCAGCCGGGCCACGGCGCAGGCCGCCCCGAAGCCGTTGTCGATGCCCACCACGGTGACGCCCGCGGCGCACGACGACAGCATGGCCAGCAGGGCGGTCACCCCTTCGAGCGCGGCCCCGTAGCCGACGCTGGTCGGCACCGCCACCATGGGCGCAGGCGTGATGCCGCCCACCAGGCTGGCCAGGGCCCCCTCCATGCCGGCGACCACGACCACTGCGTCGGCGTCGGCCAGCTCGTCGACGGTGGCCAAGAGGCGGTGTACGCCGGCCACCCCCGCGTCGGCCACCAACCGCGGCCGGAAGCCGTGGGCGTTGAGGGTGGCGACGCATTCCTCGGCCACCGGGAGGTCGCTGGTGCCGGCGGTGATCACCAGGATGCGCCCGGGGCGCTCCAGGCGGCTGCGCCACGCGAGGGTCGTTCCCGTGCGCACCGCCCCGGGGTTGCTGGTAATGGCGGCGTCGGCCTGGGCGTCGTCGGCCCGGGTGAGCAGCACGGGCCCGCTGCCCTCCTCCGAGAGAAGCTCGGTAACGATGGCGGCGCACTGCCCGGGTGTCTTGCCGGGGGCGTACACCGCTTCGGGAAGCCCCTGGCGCAGCGCCCGGTGGTGGTCGACCCGGGCGAAGCCCAGGTCGGCGAACGGCAGCCGGCGGAGCCGGCCGACAGCGGCGTCGGCCGACAGCGTCCCGTCCCGGACGGCGTCGAGCAGTTGGCGGAGGGCGGCCTCGTCCACGACGCCATTATCCCCGCCCGACCGGCTGAGCCCTGCCCTATCCTCGTCGGCGATGCCCGACGCCGATCATCGCCTGAAGGTCGCCTTCCTCGGGCCGCCCGGAACCTTCACCGAGGAGGCGCTGCTGGGTGAGCCCGACCTGGCCGAGTGCGACCTCGTCCCGCTGCCCTCCATGCCCGAGGTGCTGGCCACCACCGACGCCGGCCAGGTCGACCTCGGCTTCGTGGCGCTGGAGAACTCGATCGAGGGCACGGTTCGCCTCGTGCTCGACGCGTTGATCTTCGAGCGCAACCTGCTCATCCAGCGCGAGGTGGTCATGTCGGTGCGCCAACACCTGGTGGCACCGCCGGGGATGGGCCTGGCCGACGTGCGGCGGGTGGTCTCGTTCCCCGACGCCATGGCCCAGTGCTCCAGCTTTTTCAGCCAGCGCATGGCGGGCGTGGAGATCTTGGCCGCCAACTCCACCGCCGAGGCCGTCCGTCGCGTGGCCGAGGACCACCCGCCCGGCACCGCCGCTCTGGGATCGACGCTGGCGGCCAAGCTCTACGGGCTCGACGTGGTGGCCAGCGAGATCGACGACCATCCCGAGAACGCCACCCGCTTCGTGGTGGTGAAGCCGTCGGGAATCCCCGCGCCCACGGGCCACGACAAGACCAGCATCGTGTGCTTCCAGTCCGACGACCGGCCGGGAAGCCTGCACGCCATCCTCGGCCAGTTCACCGCCCGCAACATCAACCTGACCAAGCTGGAGTCGAGGCCCACCAAGCACAGCCTGGGCGACTACTGCTTCATCATCGACCTCGAGGGCCACGTCGACGACGAGGTGGTGGCCGACTGCCTGCGCGATCTCCACGCCCAGGTGGCCAACGTGAAGTTCCTGGGTTCCTACCCGGCCGCCGGCGAGCACGGTCCCGCCATCCGCCGTGACGCAGAGGCCTCGTGGCGCCGCGCCGACGAGTGGATCACGTCGGTGCGGTCAGAGGTGCGCCGATAGCGTCTTTCCCCGGAGGGATGGCAGAGCGGCCGAATGCGAGGCTCTTGAACAGCCTTGGGCGCGAGCCCCGTGGGTTCGAATCCCACTCCCTCCGCCACTGGTGTGTCGCGAGACATCCCGGACGATCGTCGGGCGAAGCGCGCGGGCGGCCCGAGCCGCCCGCGCGCCGGGCGTCTAGGACAATCGCGGTGGGCAGGGGGTGGCGACGCCGCCGATGGCGCACAGGTCGTTCCCTGCGCCCCTGTCGATCCGCTCGCCCGTCTCGGCGCTGATGCGGTCGTCGCCCGGCCCGGCGGAGATGAAGTCCGAACCCGGGCCGCCGACGAGGCTGTCGTTGCCGAGGCCCCCGAAGAGGGTGTCGTTCCCGGCCCCGGCGGAGATCTGGTCGTTGCCGCCCAGGCCCAGGATGCGGTCGTTGCCTCCCCCGGCGGAGATCCGGTCGGGCCCGTCGGAGCCACAGATGATGTCGTCGCCCGCGGTGCCGACGATGTCGCCGCTGCCGTAGATGGTGCACAGCGGTTGCCAGTCACAGCGCTGGTCGACCGCAGGGTTGTTGGTCACCCGGACGATGTCGGTGTCGCCCGTAACCGCGTTCATGTGGTAGATCTCGCCGAAGTTCCCGCCCTGGCGCCCGCTGTTCCACGCGATCCGGGTGCCGTCGGGCGACCACACCGGGAAGATGTCGAACGGGATCGTGGGCACCTGCGGGTTGTTGAAGGTCAGGCGGGTGCGCCCCGTGCCATTGACGTTGATGCGGTAGATCTCCTCACCACCGGCGTCCTCGAGGCGGCTGTGGAAGCCGATCTGGGTGCCGTCGGGCGACCACGTCGGCCAGGAATCCTCTCTGGGCGAGTTGGTCACGTTGGCGAAGACGTTGCCGAAGGGGTCCATGAGGTGGACGTCGGCCGCCGGGTCCTGACGCCTGCTGGAGAAGGCGATCACCGTGCCGTCCGGGGACCAGGCAGGCAGAGAGTCTTCCGCTGGGTTGTTGGTGAGGCGGGTCTCCCCGGTGCCGTCGATGTTGATCTTGAAGATCTCGAAGCTGAACCCGGAAATGACCCTCTGGAAGGCGATCTGGGAGCCGTCGGGGTGCCAGGTGCCGCCAGTGCTGCCACTGCTGGTCGTGAGGCGCCGGACGCCCGTACCGTCGGCGTTCATGATGTAGAGGTCGATGGCGACCCCGCCCCGGTCGCTCTCGAACAGGATCTGCCTGCCGTCGGGTGAGTACTTGGGCCGTCCGTCGAAAGTGGCGTTGTTCGTGAGGTTCGTCGCCTCCAGCTCCGTGCCGTTGGGGTTGAAGGTGAACACCTCGGAGTTGCCTGTGCGCGAGCTCGCGCAGGCGAGCTTCCCGTTGATCCCGGGGTGGGTCGCTCCAACCGGGCCGGCGCTGACCGCCACCCCCGCAGTCGAGGCGAGCAACGCCAGGCTTCCCAATCCTCTGGTCAGCCGCCGCCGACTCCTGTTCGTGCGATCCATCGTTCGGTCTCCCTGTGTGGCCCGTTCCGCGAAGCACCAATTATACAACAGTAGGAGCCTGATCCAATAGGTCGGGGCGACACATATTGGCGTCAGTAGGTAGCCGTTGGGGGCCCACCGCAACCCGGTCGAGTCGGGCAGGGTGGTGACTGCGAGGCGCGCCTCAGACAAGGACCGGCTCCAGGACCGATCGCAGCCACTCGTCGACCACACAGTCGACGACCAGGTGGGTACGCGGGTGGTCGCCGGCGTTGACCACCGAGTGGGTCAGGTTGAGGTCGAGGTACCAGGCCTCGCCCGGGGCCATCTCCACCCGGGTGCCGTCGAGGAGGAACTCGACCCCCGGGCCCGTCGACACCGGGACGTGGATGCGGACCTCGCCGTCGGCGTACCCGAGGTTGAAGTCGCGGTGAGCGAGGATGCGCGACCCGGGGCCGAGGCGCAGGAACCGCACGGCGAGAAGCGGGCAGCGGAACGTCTCGAGGGCGGCCCGGGTGTTCGGGCAACGGTCGAGCAACGGCGTGTCGGCGAACGCCGCCAAAGCGCCGGGATCGGGGTACAGCTGGGCGGAGGCGCCGCCCACCGCACGAAGGGCGGCGCCGCTCCAGTCGCCCTCGTAGAAGCGGGTGTTGAAATGAGGCACCCAGTCGGCCGGGTCCAGGCTCTCGGTGTCGGCTCGCAGGAGTGTGCCGTCGAACCGGAAGGGGAGCAGGGCCTCAGAGCGCACGGGACGTGGCGATCGGCCCGGCCCCGTACACCCGGAGCTGTGACAAACTCGGGTCACCAGGAGAGGTGACCGAGCGGCCGAAGGTGATCGCCTGCTAAGCGATTAGGGGGCGTTGAGCCTCCTCGAGGGTTCAAATCCCTCCCTCTCCGCCAATTGTCCGCCCTTGTCGGGGCGGGTTCAGCCGACAGGAACGTTGGGCGTTTCTTGGGACGTTTGACACCGAGGAGCAGGCCCGACCCGCGACGGCGCCGTCTAGGCTTGGCGTGGTGCGATCCGGGGCCACGCAACTCCTCCAGCGTCTCGGAGCCGTTCAGAGGACGGCGAAGCATACGCTGCATCCGGTCGTGGCATCTGCGGAGAGAAAACCGCAGGTCAGTCCATCACTCTGCGCTCGTAGCTCAACGGATAGAGCATCTGACTACGGACAAGCCCGGGCTGAGCGCTGTGCTGACCTGCATCTTCGCACCTCAGCCCTGAGCGCTGTGCTCGCTGTGATCTGCTGTAAATAGCGTGACGGAAACGGCGTGTCCGGCAGCTGCGGCCACGAGCCTAGCGGCTACCGGATGAGAAGCTTGGAGCCAGCGACGATGGGGTGGAACTTTGTCGTCGTTGCCTGGCCGGGACCGATGAGGTGAAGGAACTGCGGTGATCGCCCATGGAACGGGCTCTGCCCCCCCGGGCCGTGTCGCTCGACGACGAACCACCTGGTTTGCAAGCAGGCGGCCACTTCTGAACGCAACGCTGTGACCTGCGGTTTTGGGCCCTTCCCCCTGCGAGGCAGGTGGTTTTCCCCCAAATCGTCCCCCAAACCCTCTGGCAGGGTGACTCCACAAGGTCATGGCCCAACAGGTCACGAACCTGGGCCTCGCCGGCGATGCCGGACGCGAGGTCATCCCATTCGAAGGCGGCGTACTCGCCTACGGACCGATGGAACCAGGCGGCTACTGGAGGCTCCGCTGGCTCGAGCTTGGACGCCGGCGGGACACGACGGCACGCACGAGAGACGAGGCTCTGGCCAAGGGCTCCGAGCTCTCCGAGCGTCTGAACATCGGGACACCGACATCTCACCTCCGAGCCCGAGGCGAAACCCTGGTCGATCACTACCTTTACCGCCGGCGCCGACCGACTCGCGGGACCGGCTGGTCGCAACGGCATCGCGAGGAGCAGGCCGCGTACTGCCGCCGGTTCGTGCTTCCGGTGATCTCCGATGTCCTGGTGCGAGATCTGCGGCCCCAGCACTTCCAGCGCGTCGTCGATGGCGCGCTGACCCCGTCGGTGGCTGCCCATCTCCGCACCTGTCTCTCAGCAATGGTCGCAGCTGGGCTCGAGGAGGGACTGCTGCTGGTGCGCCAGGACGTCCTGCGGGGTGTCCGCTGGACGTTGCCCCGAGACGACACCCCCGACGAGCCGGAGAGCGGGGCGCATGTCGATGAGGCAGAGATCCCGACCGCGCGGGCGGTCCACGCGCTCGCCCGCGCCGCGGCCGAGATCTCCCACGTGTGGTGGCGCGAGCTGGAGATCCTCCTGGTCGCCTACTCGGGTCTGCGATGGGGGGAGCACGCCGCGCTCACGGCTGACCGCGTCGAACCCGTACAGCGGCGCATTGTGGTGGACCGCCAGGTCATCGAGACCCGCCACCACCTGACGCTCTCAGCTCCGAAGAACCGGCGGCGCCGAACCACGATGTACCCCGCCCGCACGCCCGAGGGCGTTGAGCTGGCAAGCCTCATCTCTCGGCGGCTGCGGGAGTTGGGACCCGCGGCGCTCCTCTTCCCAGCTCCGAGGGGAGCGTGGGCCAGGCGCTCCAACTATCGCCGCAACGTCTTCGACCCTGCCGCAAGGGCCGCAGGTTGGCCGCGACGTCCCGACGGTCGTTCGGTGTGGACGTTCCACAGCCTGCGTCATGTCTACGCCACCTGGGCGCTGTCCCAGCCCGGCGCGCGCATCGAGGACGTCTCACGGCTCATGGGCCATTCGAGCGTACGGATCACCCAGGACATCTACGTCAGCCCCGACGGCGATCTCTTCGAGCGCTTTTACGAGTTGACCAAGTAGAAGCGCGGACTGACAAGGACGCGTGTTGCCAGATCACGGGCCCCGATGACGCGGTGCTGGGGTCGACCAGTGCGAAGCTCGGGGGCGCGATCACTGCTCGACCTCCCGCCGCGTCCTGACGGCCTCGCCGTCAGGACGGCGTGCCAATCTCGAAGGTGCAGAGCATGCCGATGTCCCCTCCGGCGTCCCGGTTCGCCGCCCCTCACCGGGACCGGTCAGGGGACCGGGCTTACGGGACGGACCGGGCACCCGAGGTAACCGCGGTAGCGAGACAGCGGTCGTCCCGGTGGGCGTTCCTCCTGCGGCACCCGGTCGTCGTTCCCCCTGTGGGACGTTGGTCCGATGAGGGCAGCCGAGACGACGCTCGTCGGACCGATTCAGCGGGCACGGTCGTCATGCTCGGAGTACTCGGCCGATCAGATCGCGGCGGGCTTACGCCGGCTTCGCTACGCCACGCGCCAAACGGGCGCCCCTTCGGGCGGGCGGCCGGTCCGCTGGCATACCGATCGGCAGGCTGCCAAGAGCCTGGGACTGGGCAAAGCA